>Ga0080064_1001366_pt1 | contig 49829 bp, 46 predicted proteins | sample Subgrocontami54m_FD_69260 | JGI IMG/M metagenome (GOLD analysis project Ga0080064, IMG submission 69260) | Subsurface groundwater microbial communities from S. Glens Falls, New York, USA - GMW46 contaminated, 5.4 m (SPADES assembly) (version 2) ...
CATCCGCCGAGCCTACCCCCCTGTCGTTCCTATGAAAAAGCCCCCGTTTTTCATCCGGCGTGGTGGCCGGACCAGCGGCCATGCACAGTTGCGAGCGCAGCGAAGCAATCCGTGACCCTGGTCATGCGCCGAGACTACCCCCCTGTCGTTCCTATGAAAAAGCCCCCGTTTTTCATCCGGCGTGGTGGCCGGACCAGCGGCCATGCACAGTTGCGAGCCGCAGCGAAGCAATCCGCACCCTGGTTATGCGTGGAGAGACGGATTGCTCCGTCGCTGCGCTCCTCGCAACGACAGCTTGGACGGTCCCACATGGGCAGGCCATCCCATCTCCCCGCGCTTTCCAGACTGAGTAGAGCTAGACCCCTTGCCCTTAGCCCACAGGGGGTGTATTATCCTGCTAACTTGACCGCGTCGGGACGGAGGTGGCCCATGAGAGGCACTATCACCTGGCAAACGGCGGAGGACTCGCCTAACCGCCTCCCTGAGCTTGAGATTGACCCCCGGCACACCGCTCTCCTCATTGTGGACATGCAGAACTACTCGGACATCGCCCAGTCCGTTCTGCCCCAATGCCAGCGCCTCCTAGACTTCTTCCGCGCCAATAGCCTGCCCGTTATGCACCTGCGCGTGGGCTCCCTGCTGCCAGATGCCCACGATGTACACCTTATGCGCCGGTTAAACTGGCTGCGCCGCTCCCAGGAGGAGGCAGCCCGCTCTTGCGCCAAGGGGTCTTTCGACTACGACATCGTGGCTGGACTGACGCCCCAACGGGGCGAGCTGGTGGTGGACAAGAACTCCTCCGGCGCCTTCAACTCCACCGCCATCGAGCACTATCTGGTCGCGCTGGAGGTACACAGCCTGGTGGTCTGCGGTGAGGCCACCTCCCGCTGCGTGGACAACACCGCCCGCAGCGCCGCCGACCGGGGATACAACGTGATGCTAGTGGCCGATGCCTGCGCCGACCACATCCCCGAGAATCATGAGACCACTATGCACGTGTTTCAGCGGGCCTTCGGTGCTGTCAAAACCACGGACCAGGTTCTCGCCGAGCTGTCCGGCCTCCTCTCTCCCGAGCTAGCTCTTAGCATGTCCCAGGGCCAGTAGCCAGCAATGCGAGCCAAGATACCCTGGGACCAGCCCAGGCCGGGCAGGTACTCAGTTGCCGAATGGGACATAGACCCCCAACGCTCCGCCCTGGTCATCCTGGACATGCAGAAGGCCTACGCCGAGCCTTCACTGGGCGTGGGCCTCATGCTCCGGCGCAACTACCCAGCCATCCACCGATACTATTACAGTCGGCTCATTCAGCAGGTCATCCCCAACATCCTGCGCCTGCGGGACTTCTTCCGCACCCACCACCTGGAGGTAATCTACACCCGCATGGGCCTCCTGTTGCCGGGGGGACAGGACCTCCCCCCCTGGAGCTGGAGACGCGCCCTGATCAGGTACTCCCCGGACTACCTCTACCCCTATGGCAGCACCGAGTACGACCTGGTGTCCAGCGTGGAACCCCTGCCCAACGAGCTCGTCCTGGACAAGAACACCCTCAGCCCCTTCAACTCCACGGGCATTGACCAGTTGCTGCACAACATGAAGGTGGAGAACCTGGTCATTGCCGGGCTGCTGACCAACGCGGGCATCGAGTCCACCGCCCGCGAGGCGGGCGACCGCGGCTACAACGCCATCGCTGTGGAGGACGCCTGCGCCGCCTACCATCCCGCCGAGCACGCGGCCTCCCTGCGCGACCCCTCCTGGTGGGTGGTCAAGACCACCAACGAGGTGGTAGGCACGCTAGGGCCGCTGCTGGGTACGGCGTAGGCCGAGGCGTTCCCGCAACAACTGGCGATCATAAAGACCTGACGACGTGGTGCGAGTTGGCTAAATGAGCCATTCATTCTATCCTATCCGCTGCAACGACTTCGAAGACTTCGTGGCGAAGGTTGGGGAACACACGCAGAAACCCGAGCCAGGACGTGGCGATAAGCCTCAGTCAAAGACTGACCATTGGATATTCAGGGGACAGCAAGAGGCTCAGTGGGACTTAAGAACCTCGCTTGAACGGGTGTATGAACGATTTGGGGTGGAAGGTAATGACCGGCTTACAGTCGAACGAAGGATGATTCGCGAGTTCCAGCGGCGTCTTCACCATTACACGTCTGACGTGCCCGATGAACGCTCGCTGGACGAATGGATGGCGCTAATGCAGCATCATGGTGCACCAACCCGGTTGCTTGATTTTACGTATTCACCTTATGTGGCGGCTTACTTTGCGTTCGAGAAGGCGGAACGCAAGAGCGCTGTCGCCATCTGGGCTGTCAACACCGACTGGTTGGAGCGGCATCTGAAATGTCGTTTCGACAATCTATACGAACCATACCTCTCATATCAAGCTCGACGCGAAGCACAAGCCTTCAACACCGTTTTCATGTGCGCACGCCGCAAGCTGGTGCTAAGCGTGAATCCATTTCGCCTTAATGATAGGCTCACCTATCAGAGGGGAGTGTTCCTGTGCCCAGGTGATATCACTGTCGGGTTCATGGACAATTTGTCCGATTTTATGGACGAGAAAGGCCCCGATCAGAAGGTAATCCAGTTTACCATCCCTGCAGGGTATGAAGGTGAAGTGGGAAACTGCGCGCTTGAGCGCCTGGACCAAATGAACATCAGCCGGATTACCCTTTTCCCTGGACTGGATGGTTTTGCACAGTCGTTCCCGCCAAAGACCCGTTTCTTCCTGAATCAGAGATGGCCCTAGCGAACAAGATCCTGCGGGCGGGCAAAGTCCAAGCCCCACCTGCCACCCTGTAATATAATCTGCCTCAGCAGCGGGCTATTGTCATGAAAGCGCGATTCGTCCTTAGCGAGTATCTGGAGCGTGCTCTGTCCCAGGCTACTTATGACAAGCTGGAAGATGGGACCTTCGCGGGGCGCATCCCGCCCTGCCTGGGCGTGATAGCATTTGGCTTAACGCTGCGGCAGTGCCAGGATGAGTTGCGCTCCACTCTAGAGGACTGGATCCTGCTATAGGGCTCAAGCTGGGCCACCCTCTGCCGGTCAACGTAGTCCGTGGATGAGAAACCCCTTCCCGTCATTGCGAGGAGTCCTTCTCGGGGGAAGGACGACGAAGCAACCTGCAAACGGTGTCATCGTCAGAAGGTTGCTTCGCTGCGCTCGCAATGACGTTAAGGCCCCTCCCTTCCGGGGAGCACCTCGCAGGTGAGTCCCGACAGGTCGGGACTGCAGCCACGGACTATGGGGTCATCGTTCGCATTGACCTGAACAAAGGTCGCCGGCGTGAGCCGGTGGAGGCCGCATAGTCACAGGACTTCACCCGGCGCTGGTTCTTTCTTCACGCGCTGCGTCTTCCCGCCTTGACTTCAGCAACGCTTCCGTAAGGGACGTCTTGCCCTTCAGCATGCCAAACGATTCGTGTATCGGGTCCTTTGACACCGGCACCAAGGCAATCGAGCCGCCATAGTCAATGAAGTGTATCTTGTCTCCCTTCTTCAGGCCATAACGCTCCCTCAGATCTTTCGGTATCACGACCGAGCCTCTAGCCGATACTGTCACTAAGTTCGTGGCTCGCCCCATAGCTAATACCTCCCGCAAACAGTATATGCTAGACGGCAGAAAGGGGCACGGCCATGAAATACAACCCGCTTACCAGTGAACTCGTTGTCCAGCTAAGGGCCATCGTTGGCGAGAAGAACGTCCTTACCGCGCCCGAAGAGAGGGAGGCCTACTCCTGCGACGAGATGGCCGTGCGCAAGCCCCATCTACCGGACGTGGTGGTCAGACCAGCGACCACGGCACAGGTGGCCCAGGTGCTCGCCCTGGCCAACGAGGCCCGCGTGCCGGTGACGCCGCGTGGCGGGGGCACCGGTCTGAGCGGCGGCGCCGTCCCCATCTTCGGCGGGATCGTGCTCTCACTGGAGCGGATGGACCGCATCGTAGAGATAGACGAAGACAACTTCGTGGCCGTGGTGGAGCCGGGCGTCACGCTCGCCGCCTTGAACGAGGCTGTGGAGGGCAAAGGGCTCTACTACCCGCTGTACCCGGGCGAGAAGAGCGCCCACATCGGGGGCACGGTGGCCACCAACGCCGGCGGCATGCGGGCGGTCAAGTACGGCGTGACCAGGGACTTCGTGCTGGGGCTGGAGGCGGTGCTGCCCACCGGGGAGATTATCCGGACAGGTGGCAAGCTCGTCAAGTGCTCCACAGGCTACAGCCTGGCCCAGCTCCTCGTCGGGTCCGAGGGCACCCTGGCCGTCGTGACCCAGGTTACCCTTCGTCTCATAACGCCGCCGACCGCCCGAGAGGTCTTGTTTGTCCCCTTCGACGACCTGCACCGGGCCATCGGGGCGGTCCCCCATATCCTGAAGCAGCACGCGCCCGTGGCAGGACTGGAGTTCCTGGAGAGGGACGCCATTGACCTCGTGGAGCGCTACATGGGCCGCGAGGTCCCGCTGCACCAGCACGCCGCCTTCCTGCTGGTCATCCTGGAGGGCGACTCCAAGGACGAGGTGTACCAGGGAGCCCTGCGCGTGGCCGAGGTGTGCACACGCCACGGCGCCACCGACATCTACGTGCCGGGCAGCGAGCATTCCCGACGCGACCTGCTGGAGGCGCGGGAGAAGCTGTACCATGCCCTCAAGCGCTCGGGCCCCATGGAGATTGCCGACGTAGTGGTGCCCCCCAGCCGGATCGCCGAGTTCGTGGGCGAGGTCAAGAGCATCTCCCAGCGCTATGTGCTGCCCATCGTGGCCTATGGCCACGCCGGAGACGGCAACGTTCACCTGCACCCCCTGGGTCTAGGCATACCCAGGGAGGAGTGGGAAGCCAAGCTGCCCCTGGTGATGGAAGAGATGTACCGGGCGGGCATCGCTCTGGGCGGCACCATCTCGGGCGAGCACGGCCTGGGTTTCGAGAAGGCCGGCTATCTGCGCCTGGCCATGCCCCCCGAGCAGATTGCCCTCATGGCCCGGCTCAAGCGCGCCTTCGACCCCAACGGCATCCTCAACCCGGGCAAGGTGTTCGATGGCTGACACCCTGTCGTTCCTATGAAAAAGCCCCCGTTTTTCATCCGGCGTGGTGGCCGGACCAGCGGCCATGCACAGTTGCGAGCGTAGCGAAGCAATCCGTACCCCTGGTTATGCGTTGAGACATCCCGACAGGTCGGGACTTCGGCCTTCTGCGGAAGGACTCGCAACGACAAGTGAACTACAGCCTCCAAGCAGGTCATCCGCCCCCCACGCGACCACAAGCGTAGTGCTAAAATGCGGGTGATTGCAATCGAGGAGCCGTGTATGGTCAAGGAGTTCGTCCATCCCCGGTTGGGCCAAGAGGTAGAGGCCCTCGCCGGCTACTATACGCCCATCGAAGAGCACCTCCTGCCCTACAACGGGCGGCAGGTGTTGTGCATCGTGGGGCGCGTCTGCGTGGACTCCTCCTGCTGCGGCACCACCAACACAGAGTATGTCCAGGTGCCCGGCTACCTGGTGAAGAAGGACATCCGCCCCCGGGACGTGCGCCTCATCTCCGAGATTGAGCCCATCACCGCGCAAGCGGACCGAGTGGCCATCGCGCAGGAGCTGCGCTCCAAGCACCCCAACGCCCAGGTCGTCGAGATCTGGTAGCCGCGGAAGTCTAGCGCGCCGAGTGGGCGCCGTTGCGCCGCACGGAGGGGGGCCGTGTCAGGTTGACCACCTGGTACCCTTGCCGGGCCAACTGGTCCAGGGACATATCCAGGGCCTCGGTGTCGTGGTTCCTCATGGATACCACTACCACCATTCCCCCCAACATACCTCCCCGGGCCACCGAGTGTAGGGCGCGGGTGGCGGGGTGGTCTCGGGCAGCGTCCCTCCAGGCCAGGTACTCCAGGTTGAGGAGCTCTCGCAGTCGCTGCGCGGACTCTGTGGGAGACCGCTCCAACTGGCCCAGGACACGCTTCAGCCGTGAGACGTCGGGGGGTCCGAGGAATCTGTGCCTAACAGGCACCAGCGCCACCTCCTGCGACAGCCGCAGAGCCCTGGCAAGTATGCGCCAAGGGTCTCCCGGCGGCGTGACCACATCCACCACCCGTTCCTGGTCATAGGCCACCAGGGCCGTGGGCACAGCGTCGCGCGCCAGGGTCAAAGCGCTGGTGATGAGGTCGTGCCCCAGGCGGTCGGCCTCCTCGGCGTTGCAGACCGCCAGGTTGACCACCAGTACCACTGAATGCCCTGGTGTTTCCGCCCTTTCCTTGGTCACCAGCTCGTGCAGCTTGAAGGTGTGACGCCAGTCCACGTCCCGCAGCCGGTCCCCCGGCTGGTAGGGCCGGCTCCCCAGGTACTCCAGGCCGCGCTGGCTCGCCCTCGTGGAGCTGGCATACCCGGTGACCCCCGCGGCACCGGCCTGCTCCAGGTACTTCTTGGCCAACCAGGCAGCGTAGCGCGCCCGCGGGATGACATGAAGCTCCAGAGGCTGGACGCTTTGTCGGAAAGACACCAGCCCCCACGGGTCAACGGACTCCAGCCACAGCACCGGACGGGCGGGTCCCGACAGGGGCGGGGTCACCGTCAAGTCCACAGAGACCGCCTTGCCGTCCAGGTCTACTTCCTCCCTGGACAGACGCACCCACGGATAGGGGCTCGTCAGCGCCACACGTAGCGGCATGCGCCCTTGCTTGGTCAGCACCAACGTGGCCCCACGGACATCTCCGGCAACTATCCGTAAGCGCAGGTCGGCGACCTGCACAGGTTGCCTGGGAACGACCCGCCAGACGAGCATGACCATGCCAGCCAGATAGCCCTCCAGCACCAGACTGGACAACAGCAACACGTAGCTCCCTACCAGCGCTGATGCGACCCCCACCAGGAACAGGGCTAGCGTGATGCGCCAGGAAGCCCGCGTGAGCCGCCTGCCTCGCCATGCCGCATCAGGCCCTCCCTCCGGACCAGCCGAGCCAGGGGCGTGCCTCGCCAGTTGCCTGAGCTCCTGATGGAGCCAGGGCAGAGCAGGCACAACCAGGAGAAAAGACCACCAGCCCACCACGGCATCCATGGCCAGAGGCGCCGCCAGCAGGCCGACCAGGCACAACACTAGCCGGGCACCTGAAGGCAAGGGCCTGTACCTATCGTATCCCAGGCCACCCAGCGGCACTGCTGCCAATAGCAGGTTGGGGACCGGCATCAGCAGCGCTGCCACCGCCAGGAGCGCGCCCAGATACGTCTGGGCCAAAGCGTGCCCCTTGAGCAAGCTATAGCTCCTTGGGCACGGCCACCTTCTCCAGGCACTCCCTAACCACGCCCTCCACAGTGACCTGCTCCATCTCCGCCTCTGACTTGAGGCGTATGCGGTGGACAAGGGCGGGAAGAAGCAGCCGCTGGACGTCGTCAGGGATGGCGTAGTCCCGGCCATCCAACAGCGCCAGGCTGCGGCACCCTTTGTACAGGGCAATGCTCGCCCTCGTGCTCGGGGCAGCCAGCACATCGCTGTTGTGGCGCACCCGGTCCACCACTCCCAGCAGATAGTCCACGACCTTTGGCGAAACATGCACGGCCTGCACCGCCTTACGGAGCTGAAGGATTTCCTCGGGGCTGACCACGGCGGAGACCGAGGGCTCCTCCAGGAAGTCAATGGCGCCGAGAACCCTCTGCTCCTCCTCCAACGTGGGATGGCCGCTCCAGGCTCGGAACATGAAGCGGTCTGCCTGAATATCGCTCAGGGGATAGGTGCCTTCCGAGCCAAACGGGGTCTGGCTGGCGATCACCATGTACGGTTGGGCCAGGGGATATGTGTGTCCCTCGATGCTCACCTGGCCCTCCTGCATTGCCTCCAGCAGGGCGGCCTGGGTGCGGGGGGTGGTCCGGTTCAGCTCGTCCGCCAGCACTACATTGGCGAATACGGGGCCGGGTACAAAGCGGGAGCCGCCGTCGGGAGTGTACAAATAGAACCCGCAAACGTCGGCGGGCAGCATGTCCGGCACGAACTGTATCCGCTTGAACTCCCCACCAATGGCCTGAGCGAACGTTCGCGCCAGCGTGGTCTTGGCAGTGCCGGGCAACCCCTCTATGAGCACATGCCCCCGGCTCAGCAGGGCCACCAACAGCAGCTCCTTGACCTCTTCCTTGCCAACAACCACCCGCGATACCTCGTCCAAAATGCGGCGGGATATCCCGAGCAGACCATCCTTGTTCAACGCTTGCCTCCTTGGTACCGCAGTATGGGCCAAAGTGCAGGTAGTAACACGGCGAAGACCAGACCCACCCCCCCAATGGGGGTGGCCAGGCCACGCCGCACCGCCTTCAACATGGCATGTCCAAGGTCCACAGACTGATCACGGGGTAGATGTGACTCATCTACCAACACCTGCCGTTCCCCTTGCATGACTTTGATGAACGCGTAGTTCCCGCCCACGTTCATGCTGTTGATCACGATGCTGGGGTCAGCCACCACTACCAGAGAGCCATCACCAACTCTTTGGCGGGCGGCCACGGGAAAAGGTCCTCGGCTATCATCGGGGTCCCAGTTGCCGTTGCCATCAAGGTCAAGGAAGCTGAATGACGAGGACGTGACCAGCGTGGCCTCAGCCGGTACATCTGCAAGAGCAGTGGCGTGGTTCAACGCCAGGTCTGCAAGGTCCTGGACTGACGCGTCCACGTTCTGCACCCTGGGAAACTGTTCGTTCCGGTAGGTGTAGAGGGGGTCCAACAGGGGCTGGCCGGAGAACCGCACGGGCGCCCCCAAGTACGAGAGCACCTCATTGCCGTAGCCATAGTCATCCATGAGGAGAAGGGTGCCCCCGCGCCTCAAGAAGCTGTCCAAGGACGCCAACTCGTCCTGCGCAAAACGCTCGTACGGGACCACAATCAGCATGGTGTCCGCCGGCGCCGGCGGCAGGTCTCTGAGGGACTTGATAGGGCGAGCGTGGAACTCCTCGATGAAATCACTCATGCCATTCCAGGAAGGGTTATCGCTCAGGAAGTCGCCCGGCGACGGATACCGCCAGACGACCACCGCCAGCAGCGCTGTCATGGCCAGAGCAACAGCCAGCAGGAGGTTACGCAGGGCCACCCGTCAGTGCCTCCACAACCTGGTGCGCCACATGCTCTGCCCTGATGGCTTGCTCCTCCGACAGGTCCGCGGGAGAGTACAGCGCCACCTCCCCCGCGAGCGTGAGCTCGGCATACGCGTTGCCCGTGCCGCCCAAGGCGGGGCGGGCCTCACGGAGGAACCCTCGTAGTGTCACGTTGGGGGCCATCTGCCGACCTGTGTACCGTAGGGCCGCCTCTGTACCTTCGGCATACGCCCCCAGCACCCGGGACCGGAAGTCCAGCGGCCGCTGCGGCACCGAGGCTGTGTGTGGCTCAACGCGGACAGGCGCTGGCATGGCTGGAGTGCTCGCCGGCGCCACAGCTACCCGCATACGCTTCCGCATCGCCAGGCCCACCAACGTCGCTGCCGCCACTAGAAAAAGGCCCACGTCGGCCAGGTTCACTACAAACAAGCTGCCTTCACCAGCACCCGACGCTGCCCAGGGCTCGTTGGGGTCAGCCACCACACGCGCCACATGCGGCCCAAACAGGGCCAGGGACCAAGGCAGGGGCAACTCCGAAGCGAACTTGCCCCCGGCAGCGGACTGGCTGTCTACCGAGCGGTTGTCCAGCGATACCCGAATATCGGCTGGGCCCAGCGCCCCACCAGGTGAGGAAACGGCCCCACTCACTCGGAGCTTGCCCGGAGCCAGAACAACCCTCGGCCACCCCACCTGAACGCCGGTAGGCAGCAGCTCTAGGTCGAGGTCATTCTCCACGGAGGCGCCGCTGGAGGCGAAGTCTGGGTCCACCTCAACCTTAAGGCGGTGAGAGCCAGGAAGGGCATCCGCCGGCAGCACCGCTTCGACTTGGAAGTCGCTGTCCACAGTACCTTCGGCGAATGGGCGCCCATCCAACAGGAGCCGCAGGCGCCGCGAGGACAACTGCACCTCGCCTTGTCCCACCAGCTTGCCCACTACCAGCATCGGTTTGCCTGGATGGGCCTGCCGTGGCCAAGATGCCTCCAGGCTGGTGCGGAAGAAGCGCAGGTTGACGAGGACCTTGGCACTGGCAACCCCCTGGTACTCGGTGGCGTCTTGCCCCTCGGGTACGTACAGCGTCCAGAGAGTGAAACTGGTTACGTAAGCGTACGGAACCGAGAGCGCCACCCGGAAAGAGCCGTCCTCCGCCGTCGTCGTGGGCACAGACACGTTGAGGCTGGAAGCTACAACCACTCTCCGGCCCGGCAGCGGCTCGTCCCGCGAAGTGAGCTGGCCGGAAACTTCAATAGCCTCCCCCACAAGCGCCGAATCCCGGTCTACCACCATGCCAAGGGTAGCTGGTCTCAGACTGACCTCGAGTGCCTGGACAGCATCCCTCACACCATCCAGGTAACGCAGTCCCTCTTGATACTGGGTAAGCAGTTGCGATGTCCTGTCCGCCACCGCTTCGAAGGCCTCCCTCTGTCGTGTCCCCGGCGGCGCCCTGGTAGCGCCAAGGCCTTCGGCCACCGCCGCTGCCGCGGCGGACAGGTTCGGTATCTGGGACTCCAGGTCCAGCAAGGTCACTCGGGCACTCTGGAACCGCTGCGTGGCCTCGGCCACGCGGTTGGACTCCAGCAATCCTGGTATGGCTTCAACCGCCTCCTGTACTACCTTGATGCCATCCACTGCCAGGAGCAATGAGCTGTCTAGGCGGCGCAATCTGTCCTCGAGTCCCAAGGGTAAGTTCGAGCGGCCTAGCTCCTCCAGGAGGGCACGGGCAGCGTCCGGGTCTTGGGCCAGCAGCAGGTCGAGGACCTCACCGTAGTAGGCTATCCAGTGATAGGCATCCCGTCGTGACAGGGCCAGCTTGGGGTCTTCATGCGGCGGGTGCGCAGGTCCCGCCCTGATCGGCCCCGCAAACGGAGAGACGGCCAACAGGAGGAAGAGCGCCAGCAGTGCCAACCGGAGCCTCATGATGGCGGCCTCTGGAGAATCTGCACAGCCTTGCTGACCACAAGGGCGCCAAAGCCGAGGAACAGCGCCACAGCCACCCAACTCAAGAGCCGACGCGCCGGCGGGCTGAGATAGGCAAAGACCAGAGTTATGACCAGATACTCGATAACGAACAGGCTGAAGTAGCTGTCCAGCCGCTTCTCCCCAAAAGCTGCCATGACGACCGTGGTCAGGGTTGAGGCGACAGCTAGAGATAGAATGTAGCGGTTCAGGATGGTCATTTCACCATCGCCAGGGTGATGGTGTGCCGACTGCCTTTCACTTCCTCGGCCTCGACGGCTAGAGGGCTGCCCATTGCCTCAGCCATCACGGTGGCTACGATAGAGGCAATGGGGCTCCCCAAACACTGATGAAGCCAGGCATGCCCGTGGGCATAGCTCAGGTGCGTCCCAAATACGGTGACGTTCACCGTGGGACCGGACTGCGAGACCCGGACGCCGGTCGCCAGGTCGGCCATGCCCACCAGGATGGCGGACAGGGCGGCTTCAGCTTCCTGGGGAGATGCACCGGGTGGGTATGGCAGCGCCGCCAAAGCGCGAGAACCGGGCGTGGTGACCAGAAGTCCCAGGTCCTCCGCACCCGGTCCGTAGCGGGCGACCAGCCGCTTGGGAAGGGCGTGGGCGATGTTAGGCATCGTGCCATTGCTGTGCAAGGGAATGAGTGCCTGTGGCGGTCCCGCAGTCAGCGATGATGGCAGGTACACCGCCCGCGACCGCAGTCCAAGCTCCTCCACCAGTGCCCCAGTGTTCTCCAGCCCCGTCTCCAGCAGAATGCGTCCGAACTCCGGGGGAATGGGCGGCCTGGCCCGGGCCAAAGCCAGGCAAATGGCGCCGAGTATTATCAGCGACATCCCCAAGGCCCCGTAGGGCGCAGAGTGGAGCACCAGGTAGCCTACAGGGAGCAGCAGGCCTCCGGCTAGCAGAAGGCCAGCGCCGGTCCGTATGTAGGGGTCTTGCCGGCTTCTCAAATCATCACCTTTGGTGGAAGAGTCTCGATGGGGCAAACGCAATAGCCCAGTCCGGGACCTATGCAGACGACCCGTGGCCCATCATACCGGGCCGCCCAATGCAATTCAATCAGCAAGAGGCAGCAGGATACCTCACGCCAGGCTTCTGACATCCACCCAGAGATAGAGCGTACGATAGGGCTGCGTGTCCCCTTGTCTGTACAGCTTAAACAGGACTTTCTGGCCGTCTCCTAGGTAGTCCAAGGCAAAGCTCGTCTTGGTTTCCCATGCCTGTCCGGGCGCCACGCTGGCTTCAGCAAACCGCTTGGCTTCTTGTTGCGGCGCCTCCAGGTCTACCCAGTAGGATGTTTCCCTTCCCTCATAGTTGGCTATACCCAACACTAGGGACACCTGTTCCCCGGGGGCGACCTTGATAGGCCTTGTCTCGATGACGCCCTGTACCTGCCTCAAATAGAACTCGGTGAAAGTCACTGGAGGCTTTGGAGTCAACAGCACGTACCCGGCCGTGGCCACGGACCCGGCAGCCGAGAGAACCAGGGCCACTCCCAGGACCGTCCCCCAGGTGAGTCTGGGTCGAAGTACTGCCAGTGCTGCTGACAAGTTGACTGCCAGTCGGTCTCCCGGGGCAAGGTCTCGCCGGCGTTGATAGGCCAGGGCAGCCACCACCAACACCAACACCGTAAGCCCCACCGCCACTGAGGCAGGTCCGATGCCCCACGGCGTGAAATTGAGCGCCAGGGCAGTCAATGGCACCAGGGCCAGGCTCAGCCCGAAGCTAAGAGCAGTCCTTTCCAGTCCATCCAGGCTATCTCGCCTGGGGAAAAGCGCGGCAATGAAAACATAGCCCGGAACAAACATGGGCAAGGTTATGCCCAGCACCAGGCGGGCCAGCCCATCGGTAAACGCCATCAGCGGTAGGAACGAAAACCACAGGACTACTGCGACAATTAAGTCCACAATTATCTAGTGTGCCACATTGGATGCCAGCCTCGCAACTCGGCCTCCGGCGGGGCGCTCGGCGCAACCTGCGGACGGGTTGCACCGGCCGAAGCACCGCCCAACGCTACGGAAGCCGCGGGGCTGGGCATCCCACACGTCACCACCCAAACGTGACTCCAGACAACTCCACGATGGCAGCCATCCAGCCGCTAGCGTTGTGCTTCGGCACACTCACCAATGCGCTGGCTCCGGCCCCCTCAGCAGGGACTACTTGTCCAGCCAGATGAAGACCATGTAGTCGTCCTTGGCCTTGTTGTCGTAGGCCTTGTGATAGACGTCCTTCACGTAGGGCTGATAGAAGGCCGCATATGGCACCTGGGGGAACGAGATGTAGTACAACTGCTGTGCCCAGTAGCGCTGGGCCTCATACACGATCTCCCGGCGCTGGGCATCGTCCACCGCGGCGCGCTGCGCCTCCAGTAGCTTGTCCATCTTGGGGTCGTTGACATGACTACGGTTGCGGCCCGTCGAGGTGCTGTGGTGGGTATCCCACAGGGGAGTGTCAGGGTCACCCGCTGAGCTGGGCCACAGGGTGGACATACCCTCGTAGTTGCCACCGGCCAGCACGCTGTCGAGGTAGCGTCCGTATTCCCTGACCTCGATCTTGGCCTTGATGCCTATCTTGCCCAGGTAGTCCACCATTGCCTCGGAGATGCCTCGATGAACGGAGCCATAGCGGGGCGTAAAGATTACTGTGGTCTCGAAGCCGTCGGGGTAGCCTGCCTCGGTCAGAAGCTTCTTGGCATCGTCGGGGTGGTATTCCACATAGCGCCGTATGTCCGCTGGAAGCTTGTCCTGAGGCAAGTGGTAGTCACCCAGCATAGAGGTAATGCTACTGTAGGTGGGCCAGGCCATGCCCACATAGACAGACCGTATCAGCGCCTCTCTGTCCACGGCCATGGAGATGGCCCGACGCACCCGGACATCGTTGAACGGAGGTTTGTCGGCGCGCATGGTGATGGCGGGCGGGGTCTCGAAGGGACATACCTGCGACCCAAGGTTGGGAGCGGTACGCTGAAGGTCCCGAATGACCGCAGGCTCCCACTGGATGGTGCCAAAGTCCAGCTTGCCGGCGCGTAGCGCGGCGGCCTGTGAGGAGCTGTCCGGGATCACGTACTGGTCCAGGCCATCGAGGTAGGGCAGTCCCGGCCTGATGGTGGCATAGTTGGGGCTACGCTTCTGCGTCGCCTTCACACCAATGACGTAGCTGGTCAGGACGAAGGGACCGAGGCCGACGTTCTGGTCTTGCCGCACCAGGTCCGCTTTACCCTCGAAGATCTCGGGGGCCACGATGTTGGCCACATTGGCCATGAACGCCTTGTCAGGGAACACAGCGAAGGGCGACTTGAGGTTTATGCGCACCGTGTACTTGTCGGGAGCTTCTATCTTGTCAATGGCATCGGTGATGGGCTTGTACCACGACATCTTGGGCCACTGCTTTTCGATAGTGAAGACCACGTCGCTGGCCACAAACTCGCGACCGTTCATAGGGGGCAAGTCCTGGTATTTGACACCCTGTTTCAGCTTCAGCTCCAGAGACCTATCGCTCAGCCATTTCCAACCCTGGGCCAACTCGGGATCAGTCGGGTAGGCACCGCAGCCTGGCCCGTGGTTCTGCCGGACAAGACTGGTATGGTTGAAGGCCACAATGTCGTGGAGGTTGGTGCCCGTGTTCTTGAACATGTCCCAGCCGGGCACGTCGGCACTGAGGGGCATGCGCAGAATGCCCCCTGACCTGGGCGCTGAAGCCTGGACAGTGGTGGGGCTGGCCAAGGGCCGTGCCGCGGGAGTGGGCGTGGCCACGGGAGCCACGCTCTGGGTGGGCGTAGCGGTAGCGGCGGGGGATGGCGCCCTAGTCGCCGCTGGCGTCGCTGTTGCCGCCGGGGAACACGCTGCTACCAGCAGCGTCACTGCGCTGAGAATCGCCGCAATGCGCCTGTTTCTCATGCTAATCTCCCATGGACACGATTCGCCCTACCGGGCTGCCCGATCACTACTCCAAGATGCTATTCTTCTATCACTCGGCTGGGGCAATGTCAAGCGGAAAACCAGCCCGAAACGAGCGATTGACCCCGCAAGGCAGGTTTCCCAACTGCCTGCGACCGTGGGCCGCACTAGGAATGCCGACCCACATGTTGAATCGCTACTCTCGGGACCATCGGCAGTAGGTCTTGACGGGCATGGGTAGAAGGCATAACCTGTGACCATCACGCGCTTGGCTACCTAGCTAGGCGCGATTCTCAGGCAACAGAGGGAATCCGAATGAAACGTTGGCGCATTGGAGTAGACACCGGAGGCACATTCAACGACTTTGTCATCCTGGACGCCCAGGACCACAAGCTGGACGTGCTCAAGGTCCCCAGCACCCCCAAAGACCCTTCCCTGGCCGTGATGGATGGCTTCCGCCGGCTACAGCAGCGGGGCATCCTGGCCGGTGACGTGGAGTTCTTCTGCCACGGGACTACGGTGGGCACCAACGCCCTCCTGGAGGGCAAGGGCGCTCCCTGCGGCCTGTTGCTCACCGAGGGTTTCCGGGCCATCAACGACGTAGTTGAGGAGGAGCGCTTCGGGCCAGACGTCTACAAGATCTACGACCCCAGCCCTCAACCCGCCGTGCCTCCCCGGCTAGTCCGCGAGGTCCGGGAACGGGTGGACTTCCAGGGCAACATCATCACGCCGCTGGATGCGGCGCAGGCAGAGCAGTCCATCCGCGAGCTACTGGCCAAAGGAGTCCGCTCCATCGCCGTGTGCCTGCTCTTCTCCTTCATGAACCCCAAGCACGAGCGGGCCCTGCGGGATACCATCCGGCGGTTGGACACTGAGTGCTCAGTCTCCCTGTCCTCCGAGATCATCCCCCGCATCCGCGAGCAGCCCCGCATGTCCACCACGGTGGTCAACGCCAAGCTGACTCCGCTCATGGCCACCTATTTGCAGCACCTGAGCAACTCCTTGCACCAGTCAGGTGTAGCCACCCACCAGGTGTTCATCATGCAGTGCAATGGCGGCATGGCCACCTTCCAGGCCACGTCGGAGCGGGCGGTGCCTACGGTGCTCTCCGGACCGGCCGCGGGCGTAGTGGCCGGGGCCGCGCTGGCGCAGCAGGCGGGTTTCCCCAACAGTATTACCTTCGATATGGGCGGCACTAGCTGCGACATGGCGCTGGTGGAGCAGGGGCGCGCCCTGGAGGTCACCCGGGGCAAGGTCGGCCCGTGGGACGTGGCCATCCCCATGCTGGACGTCAACACTATCAGCGCCGGTGGCGGCACGGTGGCCTGGGTGGACAAGGCCGGCATCTTCCGCGTGGGACCCCACAGCGCGGGCGCTGACCCTGGTCCTGCCTGCTACGGCAAGGGCGGCACCAATGTCACCGTCACCGATGCCAATCTGGTCCTCGGTTTTCTCAACCAGGACTACTTCCTGGGCGGAGAGATCCCGCTGTACAAGGACAAGGCAGAGCAGGCTATCCGCGAGAAGATCGCGCAGCCGTTGGGCCTGGACCTGCTGCATGCTGCCGACGGCGTCATCCGCATCGTCAACGTGAACATGGAGCAGGGCATGAAGGCCATCTCCACGGAGCGGGGCTTCGACCCCCGTGACTTCGTGCTGGTGGCCTTCGGCGGCGCCGGCCCGGTGCACGCTGCACGCCTGGCCGCCGACCTGGGAATCCCCAAGGTGCTGGTGCCCCCACGGCCCGGCTTGACCTCCGCCCTGGGGCTGCTGCTCTCGGATGTGCGCCACGACTATGTGCGCTCTCGCCTCGGTGTGCTCAGCAGCCTGGACGAGAAGGAAATCAACCAGGGCTTTGCCGACCTCCGCGAGCGCGCCCTGGCTGACATGAAGGCCGAGGGCTTCTCGTCCGACGAGGTGCACCTGGAGTTCAGCGTGGACATGCGCTACTCCGGCCAGGGCTACGAGCTAACCGTGCCCCTGACCCAGGCGCCCCCCCTGGCCCGGGAAGACATCCAGGCTACTCGCTCCCGCTTCGACGAGCAGCACGGGCGGCTCTTTGGCCACAAGGCGGAGACTGAGCCTGTGGAGATGGTGAGCTTCCGTCTGGTGGCCCGCGTGCCTACCACCAAGCCCAAGTTCTCCCGCCACCGCAAGGGCAAGGCGGATCCATCCGGGGCACTCAAGGGACACCGGATGGCCTACTTCGGCGAGTCCACGGGCAGGGTGGACTGCCCCGTCTACCAGCGGGACAAGCTGGCTGCGGGCCATGTCATTTCAGGCCCTGCCATCATCGAACAGATGGACTCCACCACCGTGGTCTACCCAGGCCAGACGGCTCAGGTGGACGCCTACACCAACATCATCATCAACATGGGGGAGTGAGTGATGCGCCGTATTGACCCAGTCACCTTCCAGGTCATCGTGTCGTCCCTCTCGGGCATCGTGCGTGAGATGCAGTCCTCCCTCTTCCGCACGGGGTATTCCACCATCATCCGGGAGTCCCTGGACGCCTCTTGCGCTATCCTGGACCGACAGGGCCGCCTGGTGGGCCAGTACGTCAACCTGACCATTCACCTGGGCGCCCACCCCGCCGGGCTGCACCACCTCCTCTCACGCTACCGCTACGACGAGATCGAGGAAGGCGACTGCTTCATCATCAACCACCCTTACTATGGCGGCTCGCCCCACTCGGTGGACATGTTCGTGATTACGCCGGTGTTCTACGATGGGGAGCTGGTGGCCTTCTGCTCGGGGCTGGCCCACAAGTCCGACATCGGCGGCACCGTGCCGGGCAGCGGCTCAGGATCGGCCACAGAGGTGTTCCATGAGGGATTGCTCCTGCCGCCGGTGAAGTACGCCTCCAAGGGCAAGATCAACAAGGAGATCGAGGCCATTCTGGAGGTCAACTCCCGCACGCCCGAGCTGGTTATCGGCGACATCCGGGGTCAGATGGGGACAGACCGCGTGGGCGAGGCCCGGGTCAAGACGCTCTTCGAGAAATACGGTACAGAGACGGTCCTGGCCGCCTCCGAGGAGCTCTACGAGCGGACCGAGGTGAGGGTGCGGCATGAGCTGTCCGCATGGCCCGATGGTGAGGCCGAGTCCGAGGGCTACCTGGACAACGATGGCATAGTGCTGGACAAGAAGGTGCGCCTGCACCTCCACACCACCAAGCGCGGCGACTCCCTCACCTTCGACTTCTCCAAGACCGACGACCAGACCCGCGGCCCCGTGAACATCTGCCCCCCCCTGGTCCACGCCACGGGCTACTTCGCCACCATCGCGGCCATAGACCCCTATTTGCCCTGCAACTACGGCCTGAGCAAGCCCCTGAAATTCATCCTCAGGGAAGGCTCTGTGGTCAATCCCATCGTGCCTGCGCCTGTAAACTGCTATGCCGCCACCTTTGCCCAGGTGGAGAGCATGATCACAGATACGCTGATCCAACTCTCCGGCAAGCAGCCCATCGCCCGCACCGGCGGCGGTGGCGCGACGGTCATGGGTTGGAAGAGCACCAAGACCGGGCGCAGCTTCGTGCAGTACGAGATGTGCCTGGGCGGGACCGGCGCCATGAACGGCGATGACGGCAGCAAGGGCATGGGCCCCCGCAACAGCGTGGGGGCCATCCGCGCCACGCCCATCGAGATCATCGAAGCCGAGTTCCCCTGCCGCATGACGCGCTATGCCATCCGCCCTGACACCGGCGGCCCGGGCAAGTACCGGGGTGGGCTGGGTACGGTGCGGGAGTACATCTGCCTGGAGCCAGCGAGCTTCTCCATGCGTGGTGACGGGCAGGTCATCGCTGCCCCGGGCATCCTGGGCGCGGGCAACGGCGCCACCGGCGCCCTCATTGTCAACCCTGGCACACCGAAAGAGGTACGCCTCCAGGCCCGCGTGGGGGGCTACCCCCTGAAGCCTGGGGATGTGCTCCGCGTCGAAATGGCCGGCGGCGGCGGCTATGGCAACCCCAAGGAGCGCGACCGCGACCGCGTGCTGGCAGACCTGGAGGCCGGCTACATCACACCCAAAGCCGCGCGAGAGGTCTATGGGCTAGCCAAGAGCGCACCCAAAGCCTCCTCTCCCTCTGGGAGAGGGTAAGTGACGGTGCAAACCAGGTAGCAGCTAGCCATGAATTGCTGCCCGGATGTGCCTAAGGCACATCACGTAGGTCGGGGATCCCAACCCGACCTGTCAGCTACTGGCTTGTTGCTATGCAGGAGCAGGCCTACCTTCATATCCAATTGCTCCTTGACAAGTCCGCAGTCAAGCGATAATAGTATGCTGTCTGAATGTGGACCGCAGGGAAGGCACCCTTCGTTGAACAGAGCACAATTTGACAATATCATGCCAAAGCCACTCCATTCAGGGGCGACGCAACAATGCCTGACTACACCTTTCAAACGCTTTCACCGATAGACTTCGAGAACCTGGTTAGAGACCTGCTTCAATCTGAGCTCTCAATCCGCCTCGAGAGTTTTAAGGCGGGGAAGGACCTCGGGATTGACCTCCGGTATGCCAAATCAGGCGCACCGCCGCTCATAGTCCAAGCTAAACACTATGCAGATACAGGTTTTCGGGGGCTGCTATCTCACCTGAGGCTAAAAGAAAAGCCGAAGATCGACACGCTTAAACCACATCGATACTTGCTCGCCACGTCCGTGCCGCTTTCTCCAACCAATAAAAATGCAATATGTGAAGCGCTCTTCCCGCACGTGAAGGGATCGGAGGATATCTACGGCAGACAAGACCTGAACAACCTACTGGGGCTTTTCCCGACAGTTGAGAGGCAACACTTCAAGTTGTGGCTGTCAAGCACAACAGTTCTCGAAGAAATCCTCCACACCAGGATTTTGGAGCAGACTAGAATTACCTTGGAAGACATTCGCGACAAGGCTCGATTATACGTAGCCAACGAGAGCTTCAAACATGCCTTGGAAATACTGAAAGACAACAACTATGTCGTTATCGCGGGAATCCCTGGCATAGGCAAAACGATCCTCGCGAAGATGCTGGTGCTCCACTTCCTGCGATCCAGCTACGATTTCATTGACGTTTCTTACGACATTAGCGAAGCCTACAGCATCCCAGATCACAGGCGGCCGAGGGTATACCTTTACGACGACTTCCTAGGCCGCACGTCTCTCCAGGAGAAGCTGCGGAAGAACGAAGATCAGAGATTGTTGGACTTCATATCGTCGGTCAGGAAAACAAAATCGGCTAAGCTAATCCTGACCACACGAGAGTACATACTGCGCCAAGCTCAGGCAACGTATGAACCGCTGAATAGTCCTGTTTTCGAAAAGCCTCAGTGCATCGTTGACCTGTCCCAATACACCCGACCGATAAGGGCTCAGATACTCTATAACCACTTGTATTTCTCTGAACTGCCTAGGGGGCATGTTGATGAGATTGTGCGCCAACGAACATACCTGAAGATAATAGATCACCCGAACTACAACCCGCGAATAGTCGAGTACATGACAAACCCTATGTGGGCGGATCCCAACAACTCGGTCGCCTATCCAGCCATGTTCCTGCGCAACCTTCAAAAGCCATTTCTTGTCTGGGAACAGGCGTTTGATAATCACCTAGCCAACACAGCACGCGAGACGCTTCTTGTCCTGGGTACACTACCTCACGAGGTTTTCGTCGAAGATCTGGAATGCGCAGCCATGCACTTCCTGTCAAAAGGGGGACTGGGGATCTTCCAGAGGGAATTCCGCCGCACCTTGGCCGAGTTGCAGGGCAATTTCATTGTCATAAGGCAGGACACAGGAAACGACATCGTTGCGTTCCACAATCCTTCCGTTCAAGACTTCATTGACAGCTACTTTGACAGAAACCCTGACCTGTATGAAGCCATGCTTCAGGCAGCCTGCTTTTTTGAGCAAGTTCACTGGATGTGCGAGAGAGTTGCTAAGCAGGGGCCCGTCAAGAAGGTACAGGGACCGTTGCTGGCTGCATTGCAGCGAACTCTGGCGACACCGCCGTGCGCACTGACAAACTACGCGAATATTGGCGGCCACTCGACTTACAAAGGTCGGGACCGGATGCGGAACGGCGCGAGGCTGGGTTTTGTGGCCTCACTTCTCGGAACAGGCGAGTTCTCGTTCATGCGAGATTGGTTCCGAACGTCACTAGATGAGTTGACGAGGCACATGCGGGATTTGGAGCTATCCAACGATGATCTACTTATGTTGGCAAAGAAGGTTTCGGCGCTAGATTGCATAAGCGACCTGGCAGATGATTTTTTCGCAACCGCTAAGGAGTCGCTCTTTCGGAACGCGAATTGGGTTTCGGACGTTTCGTGCATTACAGACCTTATGGAACTGCGTCCTCAAACGTTCATGCCGGAAGACCGACAACGTATTGCAGGTTTGGTAGGCGATATCGTTGACAACCTTCATGACGACGACTCCCAACTATTAGGCAGCGAGCTATCGAGCCTCGAAGCACTGGAAGAAAAGTACAGATTGGGACTGCAGAAGCAAGTGGACCGGGTTCGCGATCTGTTGTCCAGTGCAGAGGAGAACTGTCCACCAGAAGATGACTACGACGACGACAGAGATAGGTGGGCCGGTCGCGGTGACTCGATAGGCGATGATGCTCTCGCCGATATGTTTTCCACTCTGATTCGCTGACCGTCGGCGCAGTGCCCATTATGTGGCCCGTCGTGCAGTTGACTTGGCTGGCGCAGATGCACGTGCGGTTCACCGTCGTGCGTAGTCTCATCTTAGCTAAGCCTTGCAGCCTGATGCTGAAAAGAGACGGCCGGGGTTGGCTGCGCGGGCCCGCCAGCAGAAAGCATGGTGCATCATGATGCGTGCGCATCTTGGCATCATATCCCGTATCTGTCATAATAGCAAGTGACATGAGGACGACAATCACCATAGATGATGACCTGCTGGCTGCCGCCAAGAGCCTGGCGCGAACACGGTCCGTCTCGGTTGGAACGGTGATCTCTGAGCTTGCCCGCAAGGGGCTGAAGTCCTCGGCGCCCACCCGGAGAAAAAGCGATTTCCCTGTCTTCTCCGTCCCACCGTCCGCACACCCGATTACCCTGGAGGACGTAAAGAAGCTCGAGGATGAGGGGTGAGCGTCGGGCTACTCGACATCAATGTCCTTATCGCCTTGGCCTGGCCTTCGCACGTGCACCATGCGCCAGCGCACGCGTGGTTCGGTCGGCATGCTGACGAAGGTTGGGCGACCTGCCCTCTGACCCAGCTTGGCTTCGTGCGGGTCTCGTCAAACCCCGGCATTATTCCGGAAGCCGTGCTGCCACAGCAGGCGCTCAAGGTGCTGCATAAGATTGTTCAGCATGAGCATCACGTCTTCTGGCCAGACGATCTTCCCCTGACCGACCAACGCATTCCCGACTCCCAGATCATGGGACACCGCCAACTGACAGACGCGTATCTGCTTGGCCTGGCCATCCGCAATGGAGGCAAACTCGTCACGCTCGACGAGTCAATCGCATCTTTGCTCCCCACCCAAGACCCTCGGCGAAGTGCACTCGAGATCATCGGGACACGAGGCTGAAGCCCTGTCCTGGGCGGAAGCAACCGCCGGAGATGTAAGTTCGTAGGGGCGGGTTTGAAACCCGCCCCTACGTCTGCCCACACGTACGTCGAAATCCATTCCACTACCGAGGTATTGAGTCTCGTAGCGGCAAACCATGGTTTGCCGTCACGGGTGCTGTCCCCAATCGTAGGTCGGGTTTCCTAACCCGACCGGGCGTGGTACTATTAGCAACACACTTCGAGACATGCCCAATACGTTTTCTTTGGGAGAGACGAGATGACCCAATCATTTCTGGCGCTGCACGGGCTGGAGCCAAATGGCGAGCGGGGCGCAGAGCACGCTTACCGCCTGGCAGACGTGCGCCGCCTGGCCTGGGACTGGGACTCTGTGGTCAAAGCGACCCACTCCTCCAACTGCGGCTACAACATCGGCTGTAGCCTCAACGTATTCGTGAAGGACGGCGTGGTCGTCCGCGAGGAGGTCGCCCCCAGCTTCCCCAGCCAAAAGGACCCTGACATCCCCGATTGGAACCCGCGCATCTGTCAGAAGGGCGCCTGCTATAGCCACCGCATGTATGACCCCTGCCGCCTCAAATACCCCCTCAAGCGAGTGGGGCCTAGGGGCGCTGGACAGTGGCAGCGCGTGTCCTGGGAGACCGCCCTCGCCGAGATCGCCGACACCATCGTCGAGGTGCTGACCACCGAGGGCAACGAGGGGGTGCTGGCCATGCGCGGCAGCGAGGCCATTGACAGCAACAACCTGTCGTCGGTGGCCCTGGTGGGCGCCCTGGGCCTACCCATCAGCAACTGCAACCTGGACTACGGCGACGAGCACCCGGGAGCATCCCTCACCTGGGGTAAGAACATTGTCTGCGACTCCGCGGACAACTGGTCCTACGCCGACACCATCTACGTGTGGGGGCTAAACCCGGCCTACACCTACATCACGGTCTTTCACTTTCTGACCGAGGCCCGCTACCACGGCTCCCGGATCGTGGTGATCAGCCCAGACTACAGCCCCTCGGCCCCCTTCGCTGACCAGTGGGTGCCAGTCGCCGTGGGCAGCGATGCCGCCCTGGCTCTGGCCATGGCCCAGGTGATCATCGAGAAGGGCCTTTACCAGGCGGACTTCGTTCGGGAGCAGACCGACCTGCCCCTCCTGGTGCGGACAGACAACGGCAAGCTCCTGACGCAGAAGGACATGGTGCGGGGCGGACGGGACAACATCTTCTACATGTTCGACCAGTCCTCCCGCCGCGTGGTGGAAGCGCCCTGGAAGGGCCTGGCCCTTGGTGGCATCGTGCCCGTCCTCGAGGGCGAGTTCGAGGTCAGCACCCTCTCAGGCCGGGCCAAGGTGCGCCCGGTCTTCTCCCTGCTCAAAGCAAAGCTGGACCACGAGTACACCCTGGAGCAGGCGTCCCGCATCTGCGGGGTGTCTCCCGAAACCATCAGCCAACTCGCAACTGATTTCGCCAGATCCAAGGGCGTGGTCAACATCAGCAGCTTCATGTGGGGCAAGTTCTACCACGGCGACCTGATACAGCGCGCCCAAATTCTCCTCTGGGCGCTGTGCGGGCACTTCGGGCGCAAGGGCGCCGGCTACAACGCCTTCCCCATCCTCTACCCCGACAGCGGCTTCGGCAACCTGATGCGCGCGGGGACCGACATATTCTCCACCGCCCAGGCGAACGACCCCCGCTTCGCCCAGTGGCGCGAGCAGGCCTATACCGACGAGATGATCTGGCACGAGTACCTGGTGGACGCTCGCACCTCCATCTTCAACATGGAGCTGTTCTACTACCACCACGCTGGGCTGAAGGAGTTTTCCGCCAAGAACGACGGCTGCGACCCCTACCTCAAGCGCCCACTGGATGATTATGTCAAGGAAGCCCTCGGCAAGGACTGGCAGCCCGCCATACCCGGGCCCCAGAAAGAGCCTCGGATAGTGATTGAGCGCGGCGGCAGCTTCCTGCGAGTGTCCCGTCACACAGACCAGATCGTCAATAACCTCCTGCCCAAGCTCAAGCTGCTGGTGACCCTGGACGTGCGCATGGGCTCTACAGCGCTGTACTCGGACTACGTGCTGCCTGTGGCGGGCATGTACGAGAAACACTCCTTCACCGGGGCGGCTCCCATGTGCCCCTACCTGTCCCTCAACGTGAAGGCGGTGCAGCCCACCGGCGAGTCCAAGACCGACTGGGAGATCGGCTGCCTGCTGGCCAGGGCTATCGAGCAGCGTGCCAGGGCACGCGGCACGCCGACGTTCACCGACCGGCGCGGGCAGGAGAGGCGGCTGGACAACCTCTACCATCAGGTGACCGCGGCCGGGATGTACACCGAGGACGACGAGGAGGCAGCCACGCGCGACTTCTACCTCAATGCGGTGAACGTGGAGAAGGTGGAGTGGGACGAGTTCAAGGACCGGGGCACAGTCGCCTTCACCAAAATACCCGCCTTCCACCCCGAGTTCGCTTGCGACATCTCGCCGGGGGAGCCGATTGTCCCGTTCACGCGCCACGTACGCGATAAGCAGCCCTATCCCACGCTCACCCGGCGACAGCAGTTCTACATTGACCACGACTGGTTCCTGGAGCTGGGCGAAGCGCTGCCCACCCACAAGGACAACCCGCTGATGGGCGGCAGCTACCCGCTACAGGTCACCGGCGGCCATGCCCGGTGGAGCATCCACAGCCTGTGGAAGGACAACCCGCTGCTACTGCGCCTCCAGCGCGGCGTGCCGGTCATGTTCATGAGCGCCCAGGACGCCCGCGCCCGGGGCATCAAGGACGACGACCGCGTGGAGGTCTCCAACGACGTGGCGCGCTTCGAGACCCTGGCGGCGGTGTCGCCGGCGGTGCGCCCCGGCCAGGTCATCATCTATCATGACTGGGAAAACTTCCAATTCGAGGGCAAACACCACTTCAAGAGCGTGATGCCTTCCCCCATCAACCCCATCGAGCTGGTGGGTGGCCACGGCCACGTCCGGGCACGGGGTAATCTGTACTACGGCTGCACCCCCGGCGCCAGCGACCGGGGCACGCGGGTGGAGGTGAGACTACCCTCTCCCTCTGGGAGAGGGCGCGGCCTGCCCTGAGCGAAGCCGAAGGGGTGAGGGTTCCCCGCGTAGCGGCAATTCGCAGTTTGCCGCTACAGACTTCATACCAGACCAGAACGATGCCGGTGGGGTGGTCAACGGGTGGAATGACCGAGGAGCGCGGTGTCTAAGCCATTGGAAGGCATAAGGGTCGTGGAGCTGGCCCAGGCCATGTCGGGGCCGTATGCGGGCATGCTGCTCGCCGACTACGGCGCCGACGTGGTGAAGGTTGAACCCCCGGGCGGCGAGCTGTGGCGACGGTTTGCCAACACGGCGCCCCAATCGAAGCTCATGGCGGCCCGCATGACCCCGTCGTTCGTGGTCATGAACCGCAGCAAGCGTAGCGTAGTCTTGGACCTCAGTCTGGAAGGCGGGCGGCAAATACTGCGGCAGTTGGTCGCCGTGAGCGACGTCCTCATCGAGAACCTGCGCCCGGGGGAAGCCGAGAAACTGGGGCTGGGCTACGACACCGCCCAAGAGCTGAATGCCGGGATAGTCTATGCATCCATCTCTGGCTACGGACACCATGGCCCCGAGGCCTCCAGCCGCGCCTTCGATCCCCTGGCCCAGGCTCGCGCCGGCATCCTCTCCGCGCGGCGCTACCCGGACGGCACTCCAGTGTCGCCCAGCGTCTTTGTGGCTGACCTGTCCTGTGCCACCATGGTAGCCTACGCCATCGCCCTGGCCCTCCTGGAAAGGGGGAAGACCGGGCTGGGGCAGAAGATCGAGGCATCGCTGCTGGGGGCCGCCATAGGCATGAATCTGACGCCCCTGGTCCAGGTATCGGGAGAGGCATCCGTTAGGCCGAAGCTCGCCCCCCTGAACTGCCCCTACCGCGGCGCTGATGGGAGGTTCCTTTTCATCTCCGATCCAGCGGGAGCCTTCTTCGAGGGCACCTGCGCAGCTCTAGGCATCCCCGAGCTGGCCAAGGAAGAGGCTTTCCAGACGCAGGCCAGCCGCGAGCACAACGCCGAGGCCCTACACTCCATCCTGGAGAACGTCTTCAGCACCCGACCCGCCAGGGAGTGGCTTGCCCGGCTCCGGCAGCGGGACATACCAAGCACTCTGGTCCTGGAGCCCGACGAGGTGTTCTACGATCCGCAGGTCCGCGCCAACTCGCTCATGGTGGAGCAGGCCCATCCGCTGCTGGGCACTGTCAAGATGCCTGGGTTATCCTTTAGACTGTGCTCGACTGAGGGGGAAATCAGTAGCGGCGCCCCCGCACTGGGGGAACACACCACATCCGTGCTGAAGGAGTTGGGCTATGACGAGGCCGCCATCCGCGAGCTGGAGCGCCAGGGGATCACCCGGCACGCACCCTGAGGAGTACCTGGAGAACGAGCCATGAGCAAACAAGGCAGGCTGCACACGGTCCTCTGCGAGCTGCTGGGCTGCGAGTACCCCATCATGCTGGCCGGGATGGGCGGGATTACTCGGGTGACGACGCCGGAGCTGGTAGCTGCCGTATCCAACGCCGGCGGGTTCGGCGTCCTGGGAGCCATAAGCCGGGACCCGGAGAACATCCGGCAGTGCATTGGCCAAATTCGGCAGCTCACGAACAAGCCCTTCGGCATTGATATCGCCGTGCCCGCCTCCCTGGCGGCGTCCGGGCCCACATGGGAGGCTACCGAGAAGCAGATCGCCGGTGAATACCCGAGGCATGTGGCGTTCATCCAGGAGCTGATAGTCAAGTTTGGCCTGCCGCCTGTGGAACGCAAGCCCGCACTCATGTTTGGGTCGCGGGCCGCCGAGCAGGTCAAGGCAGTCCTGGAGGAACGGGCGCCGCTTTTGGCGGTGGCCTTGGGAGACCCAACCTGGGTGGTGCCGCTGGCCCACGACGTAGGCACCAAGGTGCTGGGTATGGCGGGCAGCGTGGCCAATGCCCGGCGCCAAAAACAGGCCGGGGTTGACATCATCGTAGCCCAGGGCTCGGAGGCGGGAGGACACACCGGCAGGATCTCCACCTTCCCCCTTCTTCCCGCTGTGGTGGATGCCGTGGCCCCCACGCCGGTGGTGGCTGCGGGTGGCATCGCCGACGGGCGTGGGCTGGTAGCTGCCCTGGCGCTCGGCGCGGTGGGCGTATGGGTGGGCAGCGCCTTCCTGGCTGCCAACGAGTCGGGCGTACCCCAGGGGCACTGGGAACAGATAGCCGGAGGCGCCGCGGAGGACTTCACCCTGAGCCAAGCCTACACCGGCAAGCCTTCACGAGGCTACCGGAACCTCGTGAAGGAAGCCTGGGAGCGCTCCGCCCTGAGGCCATTGCCCATGCCCCTTCAGTCGGTGCTGATGAAGCCTCTGGTGGACGCAGCCATCGCCGCCGGACGGTGGGACCTGGTGCTGAACCCCGCAGGGCAGGTGGCAGGCAGTATCAAGGAGAGGCGGCCCGCCCGCCAGATCCTGGAGTGCATGGTGACCGAGGCGCAAGCAGTCCTGGAGCGCCTTTCGGGAGGAGTTGCCAGCCAGTAGCGCGGGCCGCTGCGCGATGCCCTCATCCCAACCCTCTCCCAAAGGGAGAGGGGATATCACGTAGCGGCAATTCATGAATTGCCGCTACGTGTACGCCTACGGCCCGCGTCGTAGGTGGGGTTTCCTAAGCCAACCAGCACGGTGGGCAAGTTGGGGAACCTGCCCTACGGAACACGGTAGCTCCAGCGCCAAGGGCGCACAGCCTACCCGGTAATCAGTGTCATCAGGCGCAGGAGAAAGGCGGTCTCGGCCAGGTTCCAGTCGCGGGCCGCGGCATCGCGCTCAAGGGTGCCGGGCGCAGTGGCCACCAGGGTGTTCCAGGTACTATCAAGCCTTGTCCAAGCATCGCTCAGGGCGCTGTCTCCCGCCAGGTTGGCGACAACCCCAACCCTGGCTGCGACGTTCCTATAGGAAGTTGTATCGTTGACTTCCTTGGCCAGCAGGTACAGGTCCAGGGCCAGGATGGCGTAGCTGGCCCGCAGCACGCGTGGGTCGGGGGTGGGAGTCGGCTTGGCTTGTGCCTGCTTAACGGAGTTGACATCCTCCCTCAGCTTCGTCACATCGTCCCGGGTGAGCAGGAATGAGCCTTTCAAGTCGCCTAGCGAAGCGGCCGTGGCGCTGAGATCGGTCTTGAGCTTGGGCACGTCCGCGCTTGCCGCGGCAACGTCGCCCTTCAGCTTGGCCTGGTCGCCCTGTAGCGTCGTCAAAGAGGTCCTGAGGGATGCTGTGTCTTTGGTGGTCGAATCCAGTAGGTCCTTCAAGGCCTTGTTAGCGTCTTCCAGCCGCCTGGTGCTCTGCTGGCTATCCGCCTGTGCCGACTTGAGCTGGTCCTCCAGGGCCGCCAGCCTCTGGACAGCGGCTGCCTGGTCTGCCTTGGCCTTGGTCAGTTCCTCCTGAGTGGAGACCAGACCCTGCTGGGCCTTCTCCAGATCACCCTTCGAGGCGCATGCAGGCCCCAACACCAGGGCTGCTGCTACAGAGACCAGGGCCAATGTGGACCGTATTCGCATGGTGTTCTCTTTCTATCCGCCAAGGTACATGCGCTTGACAGTTGGGTCGCTCATGAGGTTCGACGCCTTGTCATGCATGGTAACCTGGCCGGTCTGTAGCACGTAGCCCCGGTCGGCCAGGCTCAGGGCCAGGCTACAGTTCTGCTCCACCAATAGGACAGTCATCCCCTGCTCACGCAGTCGCTGGATGGACTGGGCGATCTCGGCGATGAGACGGGGGCTCAGCCCCATGGAGGGCTCGTCCAGCAGCAGCAGCTTGGGCGCCGACATCAGCGCCCGGCCAATGACCAGCATCTGCCGCTCGCCGCCACTCATGGTCCGTGAGACCTGTTTCTGGCGCTCTTTGAGGCGTGGGAACAAAGCGTACACCTGTTCCAGACTCGGCTCCAGGCCGTCCTTGTCCTTGCGGCGAGGGTAGTAGCCCATCATCAGGTTCTCCAGCACGGTCATTTCGGGGAAGATGTCCCGGTCTGACGTGACCATGCTGATGCCCTGGCCCACGACCTCGTTGGCTGGCTTGCGGCTGATGTCCTTGCCCTGGAAGACGACCTGCCCCGAGCGCGGGGGAGCGAGGCCCATGATGGTCTTGAGCAGCGTGGTCTTACCTGCGCCGTTGGCCCCGATAACGGTGACCACCTCGCCAGCCTTCACCTCCATGGACACGTTGCGAAGGATCTGAAGGTTGCCGTAGTAGGTGCTAGCGCCCAGGACCTGAAGCACCGTTCGCCTCGACGCCTAGATAGGCGTCAATCACCCTCTGGTCCTGCTGCACCTGGGCCGGCGGCCCGTCGGCGATGGCCTGGCCGAAGTCCAGCACCAGCACCGAGTCCGAGATCCTCATCACCATCCCCATGTCGTGCTCGATCAAGCCAATGGTCATGCCCCTATCGCGGATGCGGAGGATAGTCTGAGCCAGCCATTCCCGCTCCGCGGAGTTAAGCCCAGCCGCAGGCTCGTCCAGCAGCAAAAGTCGTGGCTCGCTGGCCATGGCCCGGCCCATCTCCAGCAAGCGCTGCTGGCCCGCCGTCAGGTTGCTGGCGAGATCGCCGGCCTTGTCACCCAGCCCCAAGAAGTCCAGGACGGCCCGGGCCTTATCCTGGTGCCGCTTCTCCTCGCGCCCTACCCAGGGTAGGCCCAAGCAAGCGGAGAGTATCCCCGAGCGGAAGTGCCGGTGGGCGCCCACAATCACGTTTTCCTCCGCAGTCATCGCCGGGAAGAGCTGCGGGACCTGATACGTGGAGGCAATCCCCGCGCGGCAGCGAGCGGACGGTGCAAGCGACAGGATATCCTTGCCAGCGAACACCATGTGTCCCGAGGTCGGAGAGAGCAAGCCGTTGATGGTACGGATGAGGGTGGTCTTGCCCGCCCCGTTAGGCCCAATGATGGCCCTGATCTCTCCCGGCTGGACCGAGAACGAGACGTGGTCCAGCGCCCTCAGTCCGCCGAAGTCGCGGGTGAGGTCTTGGACCTCCAGCACCGGGGCGTCAGCCACGGTTCTCTACCGCCTCCACCGCGACAACTGGCTGTCCCACCAGGCCGGGACGCCTGCGGCGCCTCAGCCGTATGCCGACCAGCCCTTGAGGTAGGTACACGAGGAAGACGATGAGGATAATACCGTACATCACCAGGTGGTAGGAGGGATTGCTCAGCACGATTCGCATTTCATGGGGGATGGCCGACAGCCCCGCGACAGTCCTTAAGAACTCCGGCAATACGGTCAGCAGGGCCGCCCCCAGCAACGAGCCCCAAGCGCTCCCCCGGCCGCCAATACACACCATGACGAAGAGCATGATGGACAGGCTCACGGTGAATGGCCGGGGGCCCACATAAGGCATGTAGAAACCGAGCAGCGCCCCGGCCACACCGGCGAGGAAGGCGCTGACCACGAAGGACATTAGCTTGACGCCCACCACGTTTATGCCGGAGGTTGAGGCAGCCACCTCGTCCTCTCTGACCGCGGCCATGGCCCTACCCAAGTGCGAACGGACGAAGTTGTGGGTGAGCCACAGCACCACCGCCACGAACACCCAGGTGAGGTAGAAATAGCGCAGGTCTGTGTCCAGCCTGATCCCACCCAGACTCAGTTTGCCCATCGGCCCAATGCCCGACTCGCTGCCAAACAGTCCACTCCAGTTGAAGTTCAGGTTGGTCAAGATAACGTTGAAGGCGATGGTGGCCATGGCCAGGTGGAAGTGGCTCAGCCGGATCGAGGTCAGCCCAACCACCAGGCCCGCCAGGGCCGCCAGGAACGGTGCAGCGGCGAAGGCCAGCCAGGGATTCAGGCCGTGGTTGACCGTCAGAATGGCCACAGTATAGCCGCCCACACCAAAAAAAGCCGCGTGTCCGAAGGAGTATATGCCCGTATTGCCCATCACGATGTTGTAGCCCAGGGCGATAATGGCGTAGATGCCCAAGAGCACCGCTGTGCTCACCACGTAGCCGCTAGGGTACAGTATGGGCAGCAGGAACCAGAGGTGCGCCACCACCAGCAAGCCCAGGTTGCGGGGCCGAAGCAATCTTTTCACCGCTCCACCCGGGCCGCGAAGAGCCCCTGGGGCCTGACCAACAGAAACAGAAGCAGGAATCCCATGCCTATGGCGTCAACGTACGAAGGGCTGATGAACTTGGTGCCGCCCGCCTCCACCAGGCCGAGAATAAGCCCCCCCAGGGCCGCCGCGAAGGGGCTGCCGGCCCCGCCCACAATGAGTCCGGCAAACCCTTTGAGCAACAGGGGCACGGCAATATAGCCGCCGGCGTAGGTAATGGGGCTGATAGCTGCCCCAGCCAGCATCGCCAGGCCCAGGGTGATCCCATAGACCGTGATGCCCACCGACGTCAAGCTGACGCCCATAAGCCGGGCCGCCGTCTCATTCATGGCATTGGCGCGCAGCGCACGCCCCGTCCAGGTGCGGTCCAGCAACAGTTTGAGCAAGACCACGGTGAGGGCCGTCAACCCAATTACCCACAGGGCCTGCACCTTGATGGGGGTCCCCATGACCATAAGCAGCTTCTTGGATAGGAAGGGTTGAGCAGGCAAGGGCTGCTGTCCCCAGACCAGGGCATAGGCGTTTTCGATAATCAGCCCCATGCCGAAGATGACCAGCATCTGGGTAGCCCCGTCCCGGTGCCGCACCGGGCGCAACAGCACCTGGAAGTAGAACCAACCTAGGGCCAGGCCGGCAACCAACACCAGGCCCAGGGCCACGGGAAAGGGTAGACCCACGTCGTCACGCAGCGACAGCAGTATGAGACCACCCAGGATCGCCACTCCCCCCAGGCTGAAGTTGAACACCCTGGTGGAGACGAACACCAGCTGGTAGCCCACTGCGATGAGGGCATACATACACCCTTTGGTGATGCCGCCGATCAGGAGAAGGGCCAGGTCCTGGGCCACGTTTTCCTACACACCTCGCATGGATATGGGCACTGGGGCCCCCTTCGGGTGTGCACCCGCAAAGGCGGCCCCAGTGCCCTACATAGTCGCTAGCTCTGTCCCCGTTGCACAGTGGTCCGGCGTGCTACCTTGGTACCAGCTTGCCACCCTTGAATACCATGGTGTAGAACGTCGGTTCGTCCAAACCCCTTCGCTTCTCTGGGGTGAAGTTGAGGCGACCGGTGGCCCCATCGAAATTGGTGATGCGGTCAATGGCACTCCTGATGGCCTCGGGGTCGGTGCCCTTGGCGCCCTTGATGCCTTCCGCCAGCAGACTCACGCAGTCCCAGCCCCAGCCATGGTAGCGACTGGGACTCTGCCCTGGCTTGTCGGCAGCCATGGCTGCGGCCAGGGCCTTCTGGGCTGGGGACTGCACAGCAGGGTCCTGCGGGAACCTGACGCCCACCACGGTCACACCTTCAGCCGCCTCTGCGGCGAGCTTGGGGAAGTCCGGGGTAGCCACGTCATCCTGGATGATGATGGGAACCTTAAGGCCCAAGTCCCGGACGGCCTTGGCAAAGGCCGCCGCTGGCGGGACCACAGCGCCCATGATGTAGATAGCGTCCGGGTTTGCGCCCTTCACCCGTAATGCCAGGGCGCTGAACTCCACCTCGTCTATCTTGTACTCCTCTTCCGAGTACTTGACCCCGGCAGCGTCAAAGAGCTTCTGGCTCTCCTTAGCATCCGTGATGGTGGAGGACACATTGTTGCGGACCATAGCCACTTTCTTGTAGCCACCAGCAATGATGGGCTGGACCATGGGCTTGAACGCGCCAGCCTGGTCGCCCGCCGGAGCAAAGCTGTAGTGGGCCGCATCCTTGAGGGCCATAACGTCCCAGTACATGGTGATACAAGCTGGTACCTTGGACTGCTCGGCAGCCGTGGACAGCACCCGCGAAGAGGCCAGCCCCGTGCTACCTAAGATGGCTACCACCTTGTCCTGCTCCAAGAGCTTCTTGGCCAACGGGCCGGTCACCACGTCCTGGCCCTGGTCGTCCTCGATAATCAGCTCAATCTTGCGGCCCAGGACGCCACCGGATGCGTTGATCTGGCGCATGGCCCACACGGCAGCATCCCGCTCCGGTCCGCCAACGCCCGCCCGTGGCCCGGTTGCAGCGAAGATGGCCCCCAGCTTGATGGGCGGTAGGGGTACCGGCGTGCTGGTAGCCTGCTGGGGGACTGGGGTCGCCGTCGCCGCCGGACCGCAGGCAGCCAGGAGCAAGCCCAGGACCAGGAATCCAGCCAGCCACTTGTTCCTCATATGTTGCTACCCTCCACTTGTTTGGTGCTATACAGCCTAGCGTCTTGCGCCTACGAGCAACTCTACTTCGCCACAAGCTTGCCGCCCTTGAACAGCATCGTGTAGAACTTAGGGGCATCCAGTCCCCTTCGCTGTTCCGGGCTGAAGCTAAGGCGGCCGAGAACTCCGTCGAAGTTGCTGATCTTGTCAATGGCGTTCTTGATGGCCTCGCTGTCGGTGCTGCCTGATCGCTTTATACCCTCCGCCAGCAGGTTGACACAGTCCCAGGACCAGCCATGGTACTGACTGGGATACTGCCCCGGCTTTTCCGCAGCTACGATGGCAGTCAGGACCTTCTGGACTGGTGACTGGATGGACGGGTCCTGAGGGAACTTGACACCTACTACCGTCACCCCTTCGGCCGCGTCACCGGCCAGTTTGGGGAAGTCTGAGGTAGCCAGGTCAGCCTGGATTATGATGGGGGTGGTCATCCCCAGGTCTCTTACCGCCTTGACGAAGGCTGCTGCCGGGGGCACTACCGCCCCCATGACATAGATGACGTTGGGGGTAGCAGCCTTCACCCTGATGGCCAGGGCGCTGAACTCGACGTCGTCTATCTTATACTCATCTTCCGAATACTTGACACTGGCGGCGTCAAAGAGCTTCTGGCTTTCCTTGGCGTCGGTGATGGTGGGGCCCACGTTGTTGCGCACCATGGCCACCTTCTTGTAGCCGGCATCAATGATGGGCTGGACCATGGGCTTGTAGTCGTCTGCATAGTCGCTTGCTGGAGAGAAGCTGTAGTGGGCCGCTTCCTTGAGGGCCATGACGTCCCACTTCATGGTGATGCAAGCGGGGACTTTGGCCTGCTCCGCAGCGGCGGAGAGCACCCGGGAGGAGGCCAGGCCCGTGCTGCCGATAATGGCCACGACCTTGTCCTGCTCCAGGAGCTTCTTGGCTATGGGGCCGGTCACCACGTCCTGGCCCTGGTCGTCCTCAATGACCAACTCAATCTTGCGGCCCAGGACACCCCCGGCCACATTGATCTGGCGCATGGCCCAAATGACGGCGTCCCGCTCGGGGCCACCCACACCCGCCCGGGGCCCCGTAGCAGCGAATATAACGCCCAGCTTTATGGGCGGCAGCGGGGCTGGGGTGTTGGTGGGTGGGACCCGGGGCACCGGCGTCGCTGTCGCCGCCGGACCGCAGGCGGCCAGGAGCAAGCCCAGGACCAGGAATCCAGCCAGCCACTTGTTCCTCATGTCTGTACCTCCATGAACCGACTTCCTGTGCATGCCGAGCGAAAGCCTCCCCGGGAGCATCCACAAGAGCACAGGGAAACCTCTGGCCCCTGAAGGGTTGCATGAAATGTATCAGTCTGGCCCCAGGCTGTCAATAGCCACTGCGATGCCAGAGTCCACCGATTACGGGCACCTGGCGGCCCTTGACAAACCAGCCTACAAAGGCAAGAATGGGACATCATCCCCACTCGCCTTGCCCGAGCTCGCATCTCACCCACTTCGACTCAGAACATTGGGCACAGGCGAGGATGTAGTTGGAGTAGAGCCTATGAAGGGAACGCAAGTCGAAGAGGTCCCCTCCTTTTGCATCGAGTGCTATAACAACTGCCCGGTAACGGTGAGGGTCGAGAACGGCGTCATCACCAAGATCGAGGGCAATGCCAAGGCGCCGCACACCGAGGGCAGGCTTTGTCCCAAGGGCAACGCCGCCCTGATGCGCGTTTACGACCCGAACCGATTGAAGGTGCCCCTCAAGCGCACCAACCCGGAGAAGGGCATCGGCGTTGACCCCAAGTGGCAGGAGATCTCCTGGGACGAGGCCCTGGACACCGTCACAGAGAAGCTCAAGCAACAGCGGGAGGCCAACCGGCGAGGGCTCAAGATGCCCTCCATGGAGCTGAGCCGCCTCTCATACTTCTTCTGCTGGGGGCTGGCCTTTGGGACCACCAACATCCACTTGTCGGCGGGCACCGGGGGTGGTGTCCAGTGCGGCAACGCTGGCCACACACTGGGCACGCAGCTCTGGGGGTCCTTCCACGACTGGCCGGAGTACAAGTACACGAAGTATGCCCTGTTCATCGGCACCAACACCGGTTTCGAGTCCGACCGGGCCATACCGGTAGACGCCAAGCGCATCGCCGACGCCCGCGTACGCGGCATGAAGCTGGTGGTAGTAGACCCCCGATTCACCCATGCCGCGGCCAAGGCCGACGAGTGGGTGCCCATCCGCCCGGCCACAGATGGCGCCTTCGCACTGGGCATTGTCAACCTGCTGCTCAACGAATACGGCATCTACGACGCCGAGTACCTGCGACGCCACACCAACGCACCGTACCTCGTTGGCCCCGATGGCTATTGCGTGCGGGACCCCCAGACCCGCAAGCCCCTGGTCTGGGACAGCACAGACAAGCAAGCCAAACCGTACGACTTCTTCAACGACGATGTGGCAGCCTCCAGGGCGGCACTGGAGGGAAACTACCAGGTCAATGGGGTAGCCTGCCAGCCCGCCTTCCAACTGCTCAAGGAGCGCGTGAAGGAGTACACGCCGGAGAAGGTGGAGAGCATCACCACAGTCCCCCAAGCCACATTGAAGCGCATTGCCCGGGAGTTTGGGGAGAACGCCCAGATTGGCAGCACCATTGAGATCGAGGGGCAACACTGGCCGCTTCGGGGGTCCATGGTGGTGTTCTACCGGGGCACCCAAGGTCACGTACATTCCACCCTGACCACCCTGGCCATCTACGCATTGCAGATGGTTGTGGGGGCCATGGGCACGCCGGGGGGGACTTCCGCGTCGGCGGCTGGGGGTATGCTCAATGTGCAGCAGTTGGCCGCCGGGCCTGATGGCACGCCCACCTTCGATCTGCACCACCTGCACCCCTATTCGCCCCCCGCCTGGCCGCCCACGGAGTACGACCTGGCCAACTACTACCCCGTGGATGCGCTGTCAACGTCCCACCTCCACTATGTGGCTGGCGCCGACCCGGCTGCCTGGGGACTGGACCCCACCATGATGGTATTTGCCGATTGCTCCAACCCTGTGATGGGCGTCGGTGACCGGGCGATGATGGAGGCCTACCACCGCAACGCATTCGTCGTGGTTATGGAGCAGTACCTCTCGGAGACCGCCGCTCTGGCGGACGTAGTGTTGCCCTCGGACTTTCAGCTTGAGCGGCATGGCCTGGTCGGCATCAAAGCAGGTCTGCCCTATTTGGGCCTCCAGTACTGCCAGCCCGCGGTGCAGCCGCCACCCGGCGCCCGCGAGTGGACGGAGGTTGCCCTGGAGCTGGCTGAAAGGGTGGGCCGAATCCATGGTGAGGGTGGGTTCAATCACTGGGTTAACCTCACCTTCCGGCTAAAGCCCCACTACCGGCTCGGCCTTGAGGAGCGATACACCGTGCCCCAGGTACTAGAGCGTATAGCCAAGAACGTCATAGGCGATGATGGCTGGCACCAGCTCGTCACTCAAGGGTTCTTCGCCCGGAAGGCGCCCGCCGCAGAGCGCTACATGCCCTACGGCCCGGCTCGTCTTGCCTTGTACAATGAGTACCTCAAGAAGACGGGCGAGGACCTGGTGGTGGCCCTACGGCAGTGCGGGGCCTATGACAGGCTCAAGGATGACATTGACTTCACCGACTACGATGCTCTACCCGCATGGAAGCCCGGCCCCATCCATGGACCCAGTGACAGGTACGACATGTACGCCGTAAACGGCAAGTCGGTCCTGTTCACCTTCGCTCGGTCTGCCTTCAACCCCTGGCTCATGGAGATGGCGGAGAGGGACCCCTATGTGCTCAAGGTCTGGATAAACAGGGCCACCGCCCATGCAAAGGGCATCCGGGATGGGCAGCGCATCTGGGTGGAATCGGCGGCGGGCAAGGTGCTCGGCGAAGCCAAGGTCACCGAGGGGGTCCACCCTGAGTGCCTGGGCATCGCCAGCACATTGGGACACTGGTGTGACCATCCCATTGCCCAGGGCAAGGGGACGCACTTCAACACATTGATTGGCCTCAGCTTGAAGAACACCGATCCCATCGCGGGGAACATGCAGGGGTCTGCGGTGCGCGTGCGCGTGTACCCCGCGGACTAGTGGACGCTTCAACGGCGGGGGACGCCCGATGACGCTAGGTGTCATCCTGGGGGCACTGTCTTCGTTGGCCTTTGCGGGCGCCTCCGTGTTTGCCCGCTTGGGCTTTCGTGAGGTGTCCGTCTTGAAGGGCACCTGGCTGACTCTCGCGGCTGGTCTAGCCTTTGTGCTGGCGATGGCGCTGGTCACTCAATACCGTGCACTGGTGACCTCCTCTCTGGCTACGGTGCTCTGGTTCGTTGCCGCTGGGTTCATCACGCTCTTTGTAGGGCGCCTTCTCCAGTACGCGGCCATAAAGTATGTGGGGGTCGTGATCACCACTCCCATCACCGGCTCTGCCCCCGTGTTTGCTCTGCCCCTGGCAGTCCTGCTGGCCGGCGAGAGGGCGAGCCTGCCGGTTGTGGTGGGCACGGTCCTGGTGGTGGCAGGGCTGGTACTGGTCATCAGTCAGGAGCGCAGGTCTACCAGTGCATAACGTCCTGCGGGGCAGCATCCTGGCTATGGTGGCTGCGGCGGCATACGGGTTGGGGTTGGTAGTAATCAGACTGGCCGTGCGGGATGGCAGGGACCCACTGGCGGGGTCCGTTATCTCCTTGTTGACGGCCACAGCGCTCATGACCGTGGTCATGCGGGGCCGGGTCTTCGGTCTCGACGGTCGGGAGAAGCGGGCCTTGCCCTACCTGGTGGCTTCGGGTGTGTGCTCGGCGTTGGCGGTGGTCTTCATGTATGCCGCGCTGCGGCGTATACCAGCCGTCATCATGGCGCCTATCCACGGGACGTGGCCGGTGATGGCGGTGGTGCTCGCTGCCATCTTCCTGAAGCGGCTGGAGCGGATCACAGTCCCCCTTGCGGTGGGGACGCTCCTGGTCGTGATTGGCCTCGCCCTGGTTGCCTTGGGTTAACGAAGAGGAGTGGGCAAGGCATTGCGTCTCCAACTGGAACTGCGATTCGCTTGCTGAGGCTATCTGCCCTGCACCGGCTTCCCTACGGGTGGAGGATGCTATTGGGGGCTGCGTTCCTTCGCTCGATTGCCGGCGGCCTGCACATGTACGGGTTCAGCATATTCTTCCTGCCTCTCACGCGTGACCTGGGCCTATCGCGCGCGGCCACCTCTCTGATCTTCTCCACGGCGCGCGCCCAGGCGGCTGTGGGTGGGCCAATCTCGGGCTACATGATTGACCGCTGGGGGCCGCGTATCGTCATGCTCGGCGGCGGCGTCATGGTGGGCGTCGGCTACCTCCTCTTCGCCCAGTCACGGAGTTACCTCGCGGTGCTCGCGGTCTATGTTCTGGTGATCACCGTGGGCTACGGAGCGGGTTTCATGGATGCCACTATGGCCTTGGCCAACAACTGGTTCGTGCGCCGGCGCACCCTGGCCATGGCGGTAGTGGGGGTGGGTATTTCAGCCGGAGGTGCCCTACTCACCCCTCCGCTGGCTTGGGCCGTTCACAATCTAGGCTGGCGATGGGCCGCCGCCCTGGTTGGGTTGGTCTTCCTGGTGGTTGGGTTGCCGGTCGCCCGGCTAATACGCAACACCCCAGAGAGCATGGGCCTGACCCCCGATGCGGGTGCAGCACCTGCCCCGACAGGCCCTGCGGCCCATTATCAGGGTGCTGCTGAGGGCTACTCCGTGGGTGAAGCCATGCGCACCCGTGCCTTCTGGATAATGGTGGTGGCCAATGTCATGCGGTTGGCGGGATTCAGTGCCCTAACGGTCCATTTCGTGCCGATACTGGTATGGAAGGGGCTGAGTGAGACCACTGCCGCCCTCTATCTCGGCATCAATGCCTTCTTGGGTATTCCGGGTCATCTGCTCATGGGTTGGCTGGGGGACCGCTGGCCCAAGCCGCGGGTCCTATCCGTGTGCATGGGCTTGGGGGCAGTCGGGGTGGCCGTCCTGCTCTATGCCGGAGCGGGCTTCGTGTGGCTGTTTGTGCCCACGCTGATGCTGGTGGAAGTCATCTTCCCAGTGACGTGGGCCTGGGTGGGCGAGTTCTTCGGACGCCGCCGTTTTGCCACCCTGCGGGGGACGCTGACCACCTTTGTGATGGTGGGTCCTGTACTGGCTCCCGTGTGGGCGGGCAGGGTCTGGGACATCCACCAGAGCTATGCCCTGGCCCTTGAGGTGTTCCTCGGGCTGTTTGCCCTGTCTTCGCTGATATTCTGGGTGTTGCCCCAAGCTGGGCGCGCGCCGAGCGCCAGGCCCAGGGACATCTCCAGCCAGCCCCGTGTCGCGGAAGGCCCGGCTGGTGGCGCTCACCCCTGAGCGGCAGGCGTGCTATCTTACCCTGGCGTCCGCTGGCGCGGTGCCCGCAGTCCAGTGCGCCCGGGCCGTTTCGCCGGCATGGGTGTTGGTTCGAGGACGCCATTGGGGTCTCTCCCTTTCATCGCCCTCAGGTGTCGGGGCAAGATACGTTTGCGGTACACCTGCTCCAGTTGGTCTAGAAGGCGCTCCGGGTCGGCGTCGTAGCACACGGTGGCGCCGGTGGTCTTGTCAATCATGGCCACAACCTCTTTGAGGTGTTCGGTTATGCCGCCTGTGCCCTCCAGGACGCCAATCGCCTTGCCTTCGTCATAGGCGATGGCGAACTCCCCTAGCGTCCCGGAGCGCCCCCCCGCAAACACGACCACGTCGCAGCTCCGGATGTTCTCGATCTCCCGGCCCATGAGGCCGCTGCCGGTGTAAATGATAGCGTCGTACCCCCATGTGGGGGAGAGGTACTTCCTGACGTGCTCCTCTAGGTCGAGGGCAGGCGATACCCCTACTACGATGCCCCCGGCCTCTTTGGCTCCGATGACTGCTTCTTGGGGCAAGCCGGGGCAGGCGCCGGTGATGAGAGCATAGCCCCTTCGTGCAATGGCGGTGCCGAGGCGACGCACCGGCTGGCGTACTTCGTCGGGCAGGTCACCCCCGGCTGATCCCATGACGCCCACCATCATGCGTGGGAAAAGGAAACCCTGGTCTTTCTCGTCCACGAACGGTCCTTCCTGGTATCTTGCTTCCGAATCCCGTGTCTGCCTTGAACGGACAGAATGTACTGTAACCCTACTTCTGTAGTCCTACTCGTTTGATTCTAATCCTTCCACGACAGACGAGGAAGGGCACATTACGCTGGAGCTAACCGGCATCGTAAGCTGTTCGGCCCAGCGCTTTGTCATGCGGTTATCCGTTTTCGCTGCTTCCTGTAGGAAGTCAGGAAATCGTTTGGAGAGAGCACCTTGACTCCCTGACACAGTTTGGTAGGGAAATGCGCACGATTACCTGTAACGAGGCATGCCGCCTGACCAGCAACGGCGACCTCAAGAAACGGTTGGTCGCCTGGGTCTGGCAAAGAGTCGGAGATTGGAGAAGAAGCCACTATGCGGCCGCGGTGCTCAACGTAGTCCAAGAGGGCAACGACCTTGTCCATGTCGAACCGGAACTTGGGACGACGCAAGACCTCGCTGTATTCGGACAAGACGCGAGCGTCAAAACATAGCGTCAGCTCGCCGGAGGAAACCATGCGCACAATGTCGGCGCAGGGTCCGAACGGGGATAGGAGGCCAGCCACCAGGACATTGGTATCGAGGACTATCTGCATGCTTCATTGTAGGCGCTTTTTGCGCTCTGCCTTGATTTCGGCATCAATCTCATCCATTGAGATGTTGCCGGTCCCCTGCTCCACCGCCCGCCTCTGAAGGCTAGCCACCGCCTCCACCGCGCGCGCCTGACGGAATGCCGACAGGGATTCCTCGAGGTTGGACTCGTTGACCGCTGCCAGAATAGCAACGGGTCGCCCATTGCTGGTGATGATCATTTCCCGTTCGCCCGAAAGCCTTTTCCAGACCTCAGCAGACTTTCCTCGCAGGTCGCGGATGCTTACAAACCTCATGGCCTTGTCCTCCAATCGTGTACTTCATTGTGTACTCTATTGTCACCCATTGTCAATCCATTCTTGGGCACACCCATACTGCGCCGAAGCCGGTCGGAGCTTCTAGAAGCTGCTAGCCGCCTACTATCTCGTCTAGACCCTCGATCAGCCGTTCCATCTGCTCAGGAGGTACTTTGTCCAGAAGTCCCCCAATGCGTTCCACTGACAGTGTTCGAACTTGGCTGATCTTGACCCACAAACGCTTTGGCAATGCCAGGGGGGCCAGTTCCAGTGTCAGGGGGAAGCCCGCACGCTGCGGTTGACTGGTGATTGCCATCGCAATGACCGTGCCCGAATGTTCATTGAAAATATCATGGCTGATAATGACGACGGGCCGTGTCCCGCCTTGCTCATGCCCTTTCACGGGATTGAGGTCCGCCCAGCGGATTTCTCCCCTCAGTATTCCGGCCATTGGGTCAGCTCCTGTGACAGGCCCTCTTCTGCCAGCGCTTGCTCAGCGGCCGGGTCCAGGTTGGCGCATTCCTTGGCCAGGCGGACACGTTCCAGCCGTGTCAGCTTCTCATCAATTGCCTCTTGGATGGCGCTGCTCCGGCTAGGGTACACCTGATTCTTGACGAGCCGGTCGAGCTTCTCCACTGACTCCCGGTTCAGGCTGACAGCCACCTTGGTGGTCCTCATTATCAACCTCCGGTATTACTATATGTCACACCGAGCCGAACGTCAAAGCCACGTTCTGGGCGGAGAAGGCTGGCCCTGATATTTGGGCCAGTGTTGGCGTCTATTGGCTTGGGACAGGAAACGCGCAAATGGCTGGACGTAGCTTCGGTTGTGATAGGCGGGAGCACGGAAATGTGGCCAGCACTAGTGCGCTGGCCGCAGGCGGGACCACGCCGCGTCCTCTTCAGGCCCGTTCCAGTCTTCTGCCAGTGCCCTTTCACGAGGCAGTGCGATTGCGGGAATGCGCGCAGCCGGTTCTAGTTTGGCAAGCGGTCCGGGCCTGGGAACAGTGCTGGGCAGTGCATAAGACGTTGACGCAAAGTCACCTCCCTCCTAGGTAGGAGGAAGAGCCGGACAGGTGCCACGCTTGGCCTTGTGGGGGGTCAGTTCCTGAGACTAACCAGACGCCCGCGCGTCTGGCCGACAGTGCCTAGACGTGAAAGCATTGGTTCATCCGTGACCCATGTTTGCGTGGCTGCCAATGGACAACGCTGTCCAGCCTCCTGTTCCTGGATCGAATAAGAGGTGTGCTCGGAAGTTGCTGTCTACACGCACTGAAAACTCAAGATTCTTCCCGTGCCGAGCCCACAATTTGAAGTCGAGGCCGGGAGCGCGCACCGTGGCAGCCAGCTTTCTCTTGACTCCCTCCCACGCCTTGCGAATCCTGGTGTCGCATTCGAGTAGTTGCTCCCTAAAGGACTCTGGCTCGTCCACCCACTGCACCGTTGCGAACAAACTTGCGGCGAGGTCTGGGAGGGAGAACCTCTGTCCGTCGTGCACGATGTGCACTGGACAATACCGCCAGTCCATCCTTACGCCGACGGGGAACAGCTCTGACAATACGGGCCGGTAGACCTCTTCGGGCACTTGGCCCCCATTCCACTCCTCTATATAGCCAATGCACAACTGCTCGCATGCCTCTTGGAACGCTCTTGGCGCAACGGCATGCACCGCGTCCCGGTAGCCCGCTGGTTGTTGGGAGATGAACTGGCGCAGTGCCGCGGCGCGACCGGCTGCTTTCAGGTCAGTCGTCACCGCATTGATTCGGCGAAGCATGTTGGCGTTTGCCAGCTTCTCCTCAAGTTCGTAGTACCCTGCGTGCGTGCGCAGATTCTGACCAGGCTTCCACAAGGGGTGTCCGTCAGCCAACTCCCAGAGGCCGCACATGTAATCCACCGCGAAGTGAAACAGCTCGTGCTCATGCATCACGTGCGCGGCGAGTTTCATCTTGGCCGCGAGTTCCAGCTTGGTCGAGCCAAAGACAGTCTCCGCCACGCCCACGATGCTTGTGACTGGGAGATAGATGCCCCACTGTCTCCCACGCAGGTGGAACGACACGTACCATGCGAGACCATCGATCCCGCTGACCAATGCTGAGCGCCGAACGTGGTCACCCAAGCCGGAACCGAGCGCCCGGTCAACATTGATGTCCGCCTCAGCGGCGAACTCGAAGATAGGCTGCGCCGCTCCGCCGTATTCATCCTGGTCAAAGCCAGGTGCAATCGAAAGTTGCGCCCGTGTGTCCGAATTGCCGCTCCATGCAGGCACTGCTGGGTAGTTCCCTGCTTGTGCGGTTTCGCTGCGTGGCGAGTCAACAAATGCGTCGGGCACGAATTCGCGAAGTGCGTTTTGCAGAGCGAAGACACTTTTCATCGGTAGTGCCAGTCTTCTAAGGGTGTATCTTGGATGAGTTGCGTATGGGCGTCATGCTATTTCCTCGTCTGCCGCCTCACGCTGTCAACCGCTCTATGTCCGCTGGAAGCTTGCTGAGGCTCACCTCCTTGAGGTCAACCTTCAGGCTGGCGTTGTCAATGTCTATGCCAACCAGGTTCCCTTCGCTGTCGTAATCTAGGACTATGCCCTCCGAGACCTCTCGGGACTCCGCGCTTGGTTTCGAGGAGAGGTCAATGTAAAGCGAGTCTGTATCCTTATAGTAGTTCAGTTTCATTTCTTGAAGCTCCTATCTGGGAATGCGTTGTGTATCGTCCTCTTGTCCTCAAGCGTGATAACTCTGAGCACGCGTCCATCAAGCTCGTCAATCACACCCCAGAAGCGATAACGGTTGTGCTCCTGAGGTTCAACTCTCAGTGGGTTCTGGCAGACTCGGATGCACCATTCCTTCCTGATGTACGGCCGCTTTCGCAGCACCTCGTTCTCGAAGTAGGCTGTGAAGCGGTATTCCGTCATGATGGATATGATACCTCTTGCGGGCGTTACAGGGAAACTATGCGCTATGGGGACGACGGGGCCATCGGCCCCAGGCCGGTGTGGACTGTCCCGCTCAGGACGTTGTTGGCAGTGGAAATGCCAAGGGGCGACCCAGCGGGTCGCCCCTTGCGCTTGCCCTTCCGTGTCGGTAAGGGGCTGGGGGGGTAAGGCCGTGCCCTACTTCAGCCGGTCCGCCAGGTGCCCCAGCCCCAGGCGTTTGAGGGTGTCTTTGGTGGGCTTGCCGGCGGCCTGGTCCCAGCCCATGGCCCCGTAGTAGCCCAGCACCAGGTCCTTGAGGTATGGCGCTATGGTCTTGCCCTTGAACGGGCCCTCTGTAACCGGCTCCAGCAATCTCGGGGAGAGGTCCATGTCGTCGGAGGGCTTCAGGCCCCTTCCCAGGTTGAATACGCGCTCCACGTTCACTATGCGCTCGCCGATGGTGAGCTGCTCGTCGGGGAGGATTTCTGGCCAGCCGATGGCCGCGGCCAGAGCGCGCCCCTCCAGGCTCATGATGCCGTTGATAGTGCTGGCGTTGAACATGCACACGCCTATCGAGTCCTCGAAGAGGCGCTTGCTCTGGATGCGCTTGTATATCTGCGGGATCTGCATCGGGTCGTCCGGCGACTTGGTGTAGCCCAGGTCGGGATCGTAGGCGCCCGTCATGCCGGTGCCCTCGCCACGCGGTCCGGCCCCGGCCAGGGCCTGGGCCAGCATGGACTCGTAGCGGCCCCGGTAGTCGTGCAGGCGGAAGCCAGCCCCCTTGACCCATACCGCGTACTTGGCGGCGTCCCCGCCGATGCGCTCCGCCGCCTTCTTGGGGCCGTCCGAAAGGATCTTCCCGAACCCGGTGCGGGTGGCCGCCTGGCGGACTAGTGTGGCCGCGGCCTCGGCGTTGCCCCAGCGCAGCTCCAGGCCATCGGTGTCCTCGACAGTGAGCAGCCCGCGCTCGAAGCACTCGAAGGCTAGGGCTACGGCGCAGCCCATGGTGGGGGAGTTGATCCCCATGCGGTCATACAGGTCGGTGAGCCAGAGGATATCCGCGGGGTCGCCCACGGCAGCCATGGCCGCCGCTCCCTCCATGTTCTCCCCGCCGCCTCCCATGGTGGCTACGAAGCCCTTGCGATGGCCCTCGGTCACCACGGCCTTGTAGGAGCAGGCCGAGGGGCAACTGAAGCACGGCTCGCCAGTCAGTTTGATGTAGCTGGTGCACGCCTGACTGAAGCGGTGGCCGATCTCCTTGCCCAGGTCCGGGCTGAGCAGGTTCTTGGTGGCCAGCAGGCCACTGTCGCCGAAGGTGTACCACCTCTTGGGCACGCTGGCTGGCTCGGGCCGGCGGGCATGCGCCTTGGGCCGCCAGTCCGCGGCCACTTCGATGAACGCCTTGGGGTCAGCTATGCGGACCGAGCCCCGCCCCAGAACGGCCACTGCCTTGAGCTTCTTGGAGCCCAAGACGGCGCCGCCGCCGCCAAAGGCGGCCACGTGGTACTTGTCGTTGCTGACCAACGCTGAGCCAATGAGGTTCTCGCCGGCTGGCCCGATAGCGGCCACGCTGGACTTGGGTTCGCCCAACTCCGCCTTGATCAGGTCCTCGGTCTCGTGGGTGTCCTTGCCCCAGATCTTGGAGGCGTCCCGCAGCTCTGCTCGGCCATCCTTGATCCAGAGGTAGACTGGCTTCTCGGAGACCCCCTGGACCACGATGCCATCGTAGCCGGCGAACTTGATATTGGGGCCAAACTGGCCGTGCGTGTGCCCCACACCCACCGTGAAGCCGGTGTCGGCATTGGCGCTGATGATGGCGCAGTTGTTGCCCCCGGGAATCGGGGTACCGGTAAGGGGGCCGGTCATGAAGATGACGCGGCTCTCCGGGTCGAACACACCCACGTCTGCGGGCATCTCGTCGGACAGTATCTTTACGCCGAGGCCGGTGCCGCCGATGTACTGCCGCAGCACCTCTTTGGAGGGCAGTCCCTCATCCGATACCTTGCCCGCGGAGAGGTCCACCCGTAGCAGCTTGCCCGCGTACCCGGTCGTCATGCCTACCCCCTTAACTCGCTCCCCTGGGGAGCATAGGTGCGTAAAGTCCCGCCTTAAGCAGCAGGTAGAATAGCAGGTAATGGCCCAGGACATCCCCCAGAGCCAGCCACAGCAAGATGTCACTGTTGTTAGTGGCCATGAAGAACGCGGCGAGCAGGCCCGCGGCCATGATGCCCACCCCGATGACCCCGGCGAAGAAGGGCAACGTGTACTGGTAGACCAGCACCTCCACCGCCCTACGGCTGCGCGGTGTCGAGGTGAACATCACAGAGGTGTAGCAGGCCAGGATGATCAGGTTGATGCCGAACAGGGCTAGCTCCAGTGTCTCCAGGGAAGGGGCGATCTCTGCGTCCACTAGGAAGTTGCCGAAGACGATGGTCAGTGTCACCCCGCCCAGCAGAGCGTAGCTGAGCGCCATGAGGGGCAACAAGGGTGTGTTCCACAGCGCCAGCGATGGGGATGCCGACATGACGAAGCCATCATAGATCATCATCATGAAGGCACTGGCTGCGGCCAAGGCCAGCACGATGTACCAGGGCACGGACTCCGCAGTCAGTGGCAGCCACGACAGCCAGCTTACTGAGGGTGCCAGGACCAGCATACCAAAGACGGCGAAGCCACCCATGAAGTAGAAGCCCCGGGAAAGCCAGGACGTCTGGGGATGGGACAGCGCCCGCCAGAAACGCGTCGGCTTGCCCAGGTACGCCATGTGGGCGGCCCCCTTACCTATAACTCCAATAGCCAGCCCCACCAGGGCTACCTCGTGGAAGGCCAGGGAGGGGAAGTCCACCAGCAACGCCACCAAGAAAAGCCCTGCTCCCAGCTTGCCCAGCAGGAAGGCGGTGGCAATCAGCCAGTTCCACTGCCCCTGAGGGCGGTATCCCACCACGAATTGGTCTCCGGCCAGAAGTGCGCGTCTCGCTGACATCGCTTCCCCCTAGTCCAAGTAGAAGACCGAGGGGTCTGTGCCCAGCTCGGCCATGGGCTGGTAGCCCCGGCGTACCCGTATTAGCTCCCGCACCTCGCTGGCAGGGTCGTCCAGGTCGCCGAAGACGCGGGCGCCGGTCACGCACGTCTCGACGCAGGCCGGTTGCCGTCCCTTTTGGAGCCGGTGCTGGCAGAAGGTGCACTTGATGATGGTGCCATCCTGGTACTGGGCGTACTTGAGCTTCTCGTACGGCGTCAGCACGCCATAGTAGCCTTTGGTGAGGACACCGTTGGTCAGAAAGAAGCGGTTGTTGTAGGGGCAGGCTACATAGCAGTAGCGGCAGCCGATGCACTTGTCGTGGTCCACCAGCACGATGCCCTCCGGGGTGCGGTAGGTGGCCCGGGTGGGGCACACCTTCTCACAAGGGGCATCCTTGCAGTGGTTACACAGGACGGGCACGAAGGTCTTGGCGATCTTGGGGTATTGCCCCTCCTCGTGCTCCAGGACGCGGGTGAAGAAGACCCCTGGCGGGGTGCCGTTCTCCGCCTTGCAAGCCATGGTGCATGCCTGGCAGCCGATGCACCGTTTGAGGTCAATAGCCATTCCATAACGCATATGCTACTCCAGCGATCGAGCTTGGGCGATGTGGGGATGATACTTCGACCGGACTTGCCCGTCAAGCCCCCTGGCTTTTACCCTCCACGTGCCATGCTTGGCGGGGCGATGGCTACTGCGCGGGATAGACGCGCACACGGACCGCGGCCCCCTCCATAGTTGTGGCAATAGGGTCGGTGTTCTTCAGGCTGACGGTAACCAGGCTGTTGAAGTGCGTCCCTTTGCCCTGGGCGATGGGATGGTCGCACCAGTGTCCCAATGTGCTGGCGATGCCCACGCACTCAGGGTGGACCCCCTCAGTGACCTTGGCTTCCCCAAGCACCTTACCCGCCGCAGACTCCACCCAGATGCGCTGCCCGTCCTGGATGCCCTTCTTCTGGGCGGTGGCCCTGTTGATCCAGACCTTGAGCACATAGGGGTCCCGTTCCGCCATCTCCATGAGCCAGGGGTTGAAGGCAGACCGAGCGAAGGTGAACAGGACCGACTTGCCGTTTACGGCGAACAGGTCGTAGTCGTTTCCCGCCTGGTGGATGGGGCCCGGTTTCCACCTGGGAAGGGCATCGTAGTCTGTGAAGTCAATGTCGTCTTTTAACCTATCGTAGGCGCCGGACTGCTTGAGGCCGGCCACAAGCTGGTCGCCTATCTTCTTCAAATCCTCGTTGTAGAAGGCGAGGCGTGAGGGGAGGAAGGGCATGTACTTCTCCGAGGCGGGTATCTTCCTGGAGTAGACGCCTTCGGCCACCAGGTTGCGATAGCCGTCCTCGCCGATCATGTTCTTGATAATGCGCTCCTGGATCTGGGCCAGTGTGTAGCGCTCCTCCAGGCTTAGCTTGTACTCAGGCTTGAACCGGCAGAAGGTGTTGGCCCAGTAGTTGAACCCGCCCTCGCCGTACAGCAGGCCCAACCGGTGGCCCACCTCGAGGGCCATGTCCCAGAAGTCCCTGGTCTGGTGCTGAGGCTTGATGGCGGGTCGGGCGTACAGCAGGCCCAGGTACTCGGAGCCGGCCTGCACCGTCTGTAGGTTGTAACGCTCCAACTGGAAGTCCGAGGGCAGCAGGATGTCCGCGAACTGCGCGGTCTCGGTCATGTACTGCTCTACCTGGACCACGAAGTTCCTCTGGTAGTAGGCCTCCAGCTTCTTGGGGTCGCCCACGGTCATGAAGGGGTTTGTGGCATCCGAGAGCACCATGGTGCGGGAGTCCAAGCCCCACTTCTCGGGCTCAGTGCCTGTAACGTAGTGCAGGTGTGAGGCGCCCAGCACGTCGAAGGGCAGGTAGTTTCCCAGGTCGTACTCCGTCGGGGGCCAGGTCGGCGCCGACAGTGGGTGGAACATGTGGATGTCGTAGCTGACCAGGCCGTCGGGGTTGGGCATGAGCTGGGTCTCCTTCAGCCTCGTGCCGAAGAACCATCTCCCTGTACCACCGGGAGGTCCCACCGCCCCCACTATCAGTTGCAGCGTGTTCATGGCCTGGGTGGTCAGTGTGGAGTGGACGTGGGACTGGGTGCCCCGGTAGAACACCACTACGGAGCCGCGCAGCGGCCAGTGCTGCCCCTCGATCTCAATGGTGCTGCCAATCTGGGCGTTCTCCCCAAACTCCCGGGCAATGCGCTTCAATGTGGCTTGGGGGGCTGTGGGGGTGCTCTCCACCTTCTCCGGC
>Ga0080064_1001367_pt1 | contig 49819 bp, 40 predicted proteins | sample Subgrocontami54m_FD_69260 | JGI IMG/M metagenome (GOLD analysis project Ga0080064, IMG submission 69260) | Subsurface groundwater microbial communities from S. Glens Falls, New York, USA - GMW46 contaminated, 5.4 m (SPADES assembly) (version 2) ...
ATAAAAAATGGATCGAGATATCCCACCACAGCATAAGCAAAAACTTGAAAAGAGATAGAGACAACAAAAGCGGACAAAACCGCCGCTATAATATAGGTTTTAAAAAAATAGTGACACGCTGCACTGGATAGAATAGATAACGTCACGAAAACTAATATATTCATTGAGCTACCTCCAAAACACTCAATACTCAGTCTGTTGATTACACGGACAATCTTTCTTGGCTGCCGCGTAGGGACCAGAGCCGCGTTTTTCGACCGCATAATGGTAAGTTCTAGCGGTACTTATGCAGTCGGTCAACCAATAACCGGTCAATTTGCTGCACTCATTGAGCATGTTCTTATAGAATGTATCGTCACACGCCGCCTTTGACTTGCTACAGCTGCTGTAACACCCGTCATGCTTGCGACATGCTGAGCTAAAATTGTATATCCCGTACCAAGAGTCGGGGATGAGGATCGAAGTAGGGCCAGAACCACAAAATACGGTTTCGCCGAAAGGATCGGTAAGATTAACGGGATTATTCCAGGCGTAAGCATAAAAGTTAATTCCGCCTAAAAAGCGTATGGGATCCTCCTGGTTGAATCTTCCCGTTCTCCAATCGTATTGCCTTTCTCTGTAATGATATAGCTCTGTCTCCGTATCAAACTCACGGGCCGTGAACGTGTAAGGCTGGATGAAGGATGAATCGAGCTGAGACTCAATCTTCCCGAAGGAGGAGTATGTGTAGCGCTGGACCGGGGTGCCGGATTGGTTGGTTATTTCAGTGATAGAGCTCAGACCATCGGCATGGTAGAAGAAGTTCGCGCCGCCGCGCTCCATGACCAACGGTTCATCAATGCCGGGGCCGTGGGTGTAGCGGGCGGTGATGTTGTTGGAGCTGTCAAGCTCAAGGAGAATGTCTTCGTTGTCATAAATGTAACGAGTGACCGTACTGCCAACTGTGATGACCTCTTTTTCTACCCGCCGACCCAAGCCGTCGTACTTGTAGTTAGCGGTCGTGCCGTTGACGGTTGCTCTTACCAACTTGTTCTCTGCGTCGTACTCGTACGTCGTAAGCGGACCACCTGTCTTATTCGTCTTCCTAGTGAGATTTCCATTGTTGTCATACTGGTAGGTGAAATTGGCATCCTCCAATAACTGATTAGCAATATTGAAGGTAGAAGCCCCGTTCTGATTGGAATTGGTGCGGTTGCCGACCGAGTCGTAGTTGAAAGTTTCCAACGGATTGGACGGCAGTGAATTCGTGGCTTGTACTAGCCTATTGAGGGTATCGTATGTGTAATTAGCCAGTCCATTACTATCAGTCTTCGTCTTCCGGTTACCCACCCTGTCGTAGGAATAATCGAAGCTGTTGATTGTTGCGAGACCTAACTGGTGGGCCAGTCTTGTAAGCTGAGATGCGGCGTCATACTGATAACTCGTTACCACGCCATTCCCGTGAGTCATGGAAGTCCGACGACCAAGGGCATCGTAAGTGAAGCTAGTCGTGAAGCCCTTGTTGTTGGTGATTGAGGTCAATCTATTCAGCGCATCGTAGGTGTAAGTAGTGATACCTGTCGGGTCGATCATGGAAGTGCGGTTGCCGTTCAGGTCGTAAGTGTAGATGGGATCAAAGTCGTTGCTCGTGCTCGTGGCTCGTGACTCGGCTTTCTCAGCGGCCAAGGCGAGATAGAGATTTTGCTGCTGACCCTCCGCCGCTACCTGAGAGGACTCGTACAGCCGCCTCTGCGGACGTTCGGTCTGCGGCATTTCCGCCTGCATCTTGGTTATCAATTCCTTAAAATCAGGAATCCTGACTACCCTAGCCTCGGACGAAGATTGTACCACTTGTGGAGTCAGCGAAGCCAACTGGACGACTTCACTCCTGGCAGTCATCACCGCCTCTTCTCCCGGCACGAGATCCCTCATTGCAAAGGTCTGCTCGGTATAGACCGTGCCATCCTGGCCGTCGACCGTTCCACTTCCCGCGAGCGAGGTCGCCCCGGAGAACGCAAAGCCCGCGGCATCCTGATAGTAAACCGCTACCCGGCCGCCGCCCCCTCCTCCGCCTGCGCCGGAGCTGTTCCCTCCGTTCGCTGTAATCTGCCCCGCTCCCTGGATCGTCCCCGCATCGATCCGTATCCCTCCCCCGCTTCCGCCGGCCACGTTGCAGCAGGTTCTTGTTTCTCCGTCCGCCTTGATCATCCCATCAAGCTGTATCGTCTGCGTCACAATGCGTACCAACCCGCCGCCGCTCCCTCCGGGGAAACTCACATTCGTGGTGCCCGCCCCGCTGCCCGGCTCGTTGGGATTTTTAAAGTCTCCATAGACCGGGTTGCTGGACCCCTCCTGAGCTCCACCCAAACCGCCGTAGCTCCCTCCGCTTCTCCCCGTGCTCCCTGCCTGAAATCCGATCGTCATCCCGCTCCCGCCGAACGGGTTGCCCGGCTGGCCGCCGCCTAAGAAGCCGCGCGCTGTAGCGTCAATCCGGCTGGTACTATCTATACGGAGGCTACTTGCGTTCAGCTCGACCTTGAAGAAGATCGTCTCGGTCGCGGGGAAGGAAGTAACGACACTGCCGCCTGTTATGTTCATCGTTGGGGCGATGACCCGCTTGGCCAACGTTATTTCTGCGGCGGCTGAAACTTCGAAGGTGCTTATCAGGTTTATCTGGTCCTCGACTTTTGCCCGGCCTCCCCGTTTGATTCGGAAGTGATTAAGATTGATCAGTCCCGACGGACTGGCCGGAATCGGCGTGGACTGAGTCAGAGACGGAAGATCGTTGTTGTCCGCAATCAGCTCTCCGCTCTCCCGTGCCGGTCCCTGCAGGTAGATCGTCCCCGCGCCGCCGTTGGGACCATTCAGCCCGCTTCCTCCGAAGGCGTTCATCCTGGAGAAGTCAAAACCCGCGGCATTCTGATAGTAAACCGCAACCCGTCCTCCACCACCGCCTCCGCCCGTGCCGGTGTTGTTTCCTCCATTCGCCGTAATCTGCCCCGCTCCCTGGAGCATCCCCACATCGATCCGTATCCCTCCCCCGCTTCCTCCTCCCACATTACAACAAGCTCTTGTCTCTCCATCAGCCTTAATTACCCCATCCAGTTGAATCGTCTGAGCTACAATGCGGATCAGCCCTCCACCGTTAGCTCCGGGAACGCTCACATTCGGGGTGGCTGCCCCGCTGCCCGGCTCGTTGGGATTTCTAAAGTCCCCGTAGACCGGGTTGGTGGAACCCTCAAGGGGTCCTCCCAATCCTCCATAGCTACCTCCGGCTCTGCCCGTGCTGCCGGCCTGAAATCCAATGGTCATCCCGCTCCCGCCAAAGGGGTTGCTGGGCTGGCCGCCGCCTAAAAATCCACGCGTCGTGACGTCGATGCGGCTGGTGGCATCGACGCTCAGAGTGTCCGCGTTCAGGTCAACCTTGAAGAAGGCCGTGGCCGTCGTGGAAATCTGCATGATCGCGCTATTGTTGATGACGTTGATCGTAGAGGCGACCACCCGCTTGCCGATCGCTATCTCGCTAGCAGTGGATATCTCAAAAGAATTGGTAAGATTGATCTCGTCGCTTGCCATGGCCTTGGCGCCGCGCTTCATGCGGAAGCTGGTGAGCGTCAAAGAGCCACCCGGAGTAGGGAGAATAGGCGTAGACTGAGCCGCTGACACGAGATCGTTATTATCGGCAATCAGCTCTCCGCTCTCTCTTGCCGGTCCTTGTAAGTAAACAGTCCCGGCGCCGCCATTCGGAGCACTCTGTCCGGTTTTTCCAAATGCGGTGATCTTGGCAAGATCAAAGCCCCCTGCATTCTGATAGTAGATACTTACTCTGCCTCCTCCACCTCCACTCCCAACTCCGGAACTATTACCTCCGTTAGCGATTATCTGTCCTGCACCCTGCAGCGTGCTTACATCGATCCGAATCCCTCCACCGCTTCCTCCTCCCACGTTACAACAATTCGATGTCTCCCCATTGGCCTTAATCAAACCGTCCAATTGAATTGCTCGCGCCACGATGCGCACCAGCCCACCACCACTGCTCCCGGCATTGCCGCCGCCCCCGCTACCCGGATCACTAGGATTGCGAAAATCCCCATATGCCGGATTTGATATTCCCTCAGCCATACCTCCCAATCCACCATAACCTCCTCCGCTTCTCCCCGCGCTGCCTGCCTGGAATCCTATCGTCATCCCGCTCCCGCCAAAAGGATTTCCCGGCTTATTGCCGCCTAAAAATCCCCGACCCGTTACGTCTATCTTGCTCGTCGCATCGATGTGCAGCATCCCGCTGATTCGGACATCGATCTTGTTGACCTTTGTTCCGCTGGTCGGGCTGTGAGTGAGGACCGCGCCGTTGACCAGGATCAGACTGGCGAAGGTGTGGGAGCCGTCCACAGTGATCGTCTTCCCGCTCACCTGAAGGGTCCTGCCATCAAACTGGAAGTCGTTCTCGCCGATCGTCGTGTCGACATTGATCTGCGTGACCGTCCCGGCCACGGCCTCTTCAGTCGTGGACGTTGATGAGATCAGCCGGTTCGCCAGGTCGTACTGGTTGAAGACGCCGATCACGGGATTCACGACGGCGGCAAGATTTCCGACTGCATCGTAATTAAACGTCGTCTCTTGTACTCCGATTTCCTGCGAAGTCAGCGGGCGGCTCTTTTTGATCAGACGGTTTAAGGCGTCGTAATTAAACGTGATCATCTGACCGTTCCGGTTCGTAGTGGAAGTCAGATTGCCGTTGGCATCGTAGGTGAAGGACTCACTGAAGCCGAGGGAGTTGGTGGCAGAGAGCAGCCGGTCGAGCGCATCGTAGGTGAAGGTTGTCCGCTGCGCCTTGGCGTCGAGCACTTCGGCTAGATTCCCTTTAGCGTCGTAAGTGTAGCGCGTGACTTTAAGATCAGGGTCGAGGACTGAGATGAGACGGTTAAAAGCGTCGTAGGTAAACTCCGTCACCCTGCCTTCGCTGTCCGTCGAGCGGGAGACGTTGCCGGCGCTGTCGTAGGCCAATGTCGTAACGTTGCCTTTGGGATCGATCGTGGTGAGGAGATTTCCCTTGGCATCGTAGGTGAAGCTGGTGCTGTTCTGCTCCGGGGTTCCCACAGCCGAGGTCACCAAGGCCAGAAGTCCCTGAGAGGTGTAGGCCATCTGGGTCAAAGTGCCCAGGCCGTCGGTGATCTCCGTGGGATTTCCCCTGAGGTCGTGGCTGATCGTCGTCGTATTGCCTTTGGGATCGCGGATGAAGGCGACTTCGTTGAAGCCGGGCTCGTAGGTGAAAATAGTCGTCCCCTCTACCGGATCTTTGGAGCTGAGGAGATTCCCTTTGGGGTCGTAGCTCATCGCGAGCACGGCGCCGTTGGGCCGGGTGATTTTGGTCGGGAGGCCGTTGAGATCCCGCTCCATGAGAGTCGTCTGCCCCAGGGCGTCGGTCTGGGAGACGATCTGGCCCAATGCGTTGAGCGTAAAAGTCGTTTTGTTTCCTTTGCCGTCGGTCAATGACGAAGACGCAGCTTGGCTCTGGACCACGGGGGCGGGATTGGTCGGCGTGCCCTGGCCCCCGGCGGTATCGGCCAAGCCTTGAAGCTTGCTCGAAGTCAAAGCCCGGGTCTCTCCTCCAGGCTTGGTAGATTGGCTGAATCTCCCGGCGAAGTCATAGGCGTAGGTGGTGCTGTTCCCCCGCTCGTCGGTCGCCTGGGTAGCGTGCCCCTTGCCATCGTAGGCATAGGCGACAAATGTCCCGTCAGGGTTGGTGACGCGGGTGAGATTGCCCTGGCCGTCATGCTGAAAGAGGGTTTCTCTTCCCGCCGGATCGGCGATCTTCTGGAGCTTGGCCCCGCTGTAAGTGAAGGTCGTGACCAATCCCGCGGGATCGGTGATCGTGAGCAGCCGGCCGCTGCCGTCGTAGACATAGCCCGTGACGTTGGCATTGCGATCGACGACGGAGATCTCAAGGCCCTGAGCGCTGAAATTGATTTGAGTGCCGTCCTTGAGCGTCCGTGTGAAAGTCCCGTTGGGATTTTTCACCAAGGACGAGAAATCTCCCGGCGGAGAGTTGAATGTATCCGGGCCGCCGGAGAAAAATAACGCCGTCCCATCGCCCGAGGTGAGAAGGAGCGTGCCGTCGGCCTGGACGTGGAGCTGCTGGAGATCGCTCAACGCCCAGCCGGCGCCCAAGGAACTCTGCTTGCGATTGAGAATAATGACATTGCCGGTCGTGATGCCGCCGATGGAGGAATTCTGGTAGTTCGAGAAGATGGTGGCGCTATAGGGATAGCGGCCCGTCGGGAGATTGGAGGCGTCGAACTGGGCGGAGATGCGGGAGGTCGAATCGGAATCTTCAGGCAGGCTCTGCGTATTCGTGAAGACCTCCGCTCCCTGCTGCACGCCGCCAACTTCCAGCTTGGTCGAAAATGTGTTGGGCACGGCCGCGCGCACGCTCAAGGTGGTGTTGAGGGAGACGATGGGTCTCGGATCGGCGGTGACCGAGCTGTAAGTTAGAGAGAGGCCCCGGCTCTGGCCCAAGGAGCGGTAAGAGGGAATGGCATGGCTCAAGAAGAGACTTCCCTCTTCCAGGTTGGCCTCGGAGCCGGTGGGACAGTTGCCGCTTGCGCAGTAGCGGTTCCCCGAAGAGGCGTCCGCGGAACTCGGGCTGGAGGCCAGTGCAAAGTGCCACGCGCTCTTGGTGACTCCCCCCTCTGTGGTGATAATGCTTTGGCCGTCGGCGCTCACGACCATCTTGCCCACGATACTGAAGGTCCCGGTATCCGGGCTCAAAGACCAGAGGTTGAGCTCGCTCCCCACCGGCATACCATCGGCATTGGGAAAGGTCAGCCGCGCCGGTGGATCGAATCTTACCCCAGCCGGCTGGATGGTGATCGCCATCCCGGGCCTTAGCTCTTCAGGTCTTGATTCAGGCCTGCCGTAGTCCGGCACCGGGTTGATCGAGAGCTTGCCGGTAAATGGGGTGCCGTCTGAGTTTTTGGCGGTGTTGCCTGGGATCTCCAGCTCTACCCCCAGCACGCTGGGATTACTGACTACAGTAGTGAAAACCGCGCTTACCGGAACTTCCGCGGCCACGTCGACGTCGGGGAGGGTAATAATACTGGGGAGGTTGTTTAAGACTCCGTCTATGAGATCCACCGGCACGGCCAGGATGGCGAAGACGCCGAGATTGGCCTCTCTGCCATTGATGATCAGCTCCTGCTTGCCGGAGGGAACTCCACTGATGGTAAAGAATCCGTCGGTGGCAGAGAAGGCGGTATGGCCGCTGGCCTTGAGCGTAACTTTGACGTTGCCCAGGGGCGTATTGTTGAGATTGTAGATCCTCCCGCTCACTCCGGTCAGTCCGCCAGGAGGAGGTTGGGGCACGGTGATCGTGATGGTCTCTGAAACAGACTGACTCCCGCTTACGGCGCTGAAGGTGAGCTGGAAGTTCCCTACCTGCGTCGTGCCGGGGGTAAAGCGGAACTCTCCGGTAGCGGCATTGAACGTCGCGTGGTTAGGCAACGGAAGAGGAGAAACAAAAAGGCTTACAGCTCCACCGCTGGGATTGGCAGCGCTGACGGTAAATACCAGCGTCTCACCCAGGTTGACGGTCTTATTGCCGATGGGATTGAGGATGGGACCCAGGGAGACAGTGAAGGTAGAAGAAGCGGAGGCCAGATTGCCTGCCAGATCGGAAAGCGAGACCGAAACCGTGTGTTGACCTTGTGTCAATAGGCTAGCCGGGGTGAAGGTAAATCCTGCCGCCCCTATGGCCGCCTGAGAGGTTACGTCCGCCCCGTCAAGAAAGATCCGCACTGTGGCGAGATTGATGCCGAAGTTGTCGCTGAACTGGGCAGAGACAATCGGCTGGGCCGTGGTCACAGTGGAACCGTGGGCGGGCGTGAGGTTCAGGATCTGCGGCGGTGTGACATCGATGGTGAAGGTGGTTTGGGCGGTAGCCGTGTTTCCCGCCAAGTCGCGAACCGAGACAAAAACGGTGTGGCTCCCTTCGGAAAGCGGAAGCGGGGGAGTGTAGGAAAAGCCGGAGGCGCTTAGCTGCTGGGGGGTGATCCCCGCGCCATCGAGCTTTACCTCAACATGGGATAAATCGATTCCGGCTAGGTTGTCGCTGAAGTCGGCCCCGATAAGCGGCCTTGGGTTATTTAAGAAGGACCCGCTCGGAGGGATGAGGCTGGTGATAAGCGAGGCCGCATTGTCATGAATGATGGTAAATTCTGCCGGGGCGCTGGTGAGCCCGTTGCCGCTGTGGGCGGTGGTGAAGACTTCCAGGCTGTTTGGCGAGTTGGGAGTCAGGCTCAAGCTGAGAGAAAAGTTCCCGTCTGTCGTTTGAAGCGTGCTGGGCGAATCGTTTAAAAAAACGTCGATCCGTGAATTGGCTTCGGTCGCGCCGGTCAGGATGAGCGGGTTCTGGTTGGTATAAACGGGCGCGCTTATCACCGGAGGAGGCGGCGCCCTAAAGCGCAGTAGCCGGCCTGAGTGGCCGTCGGCAAGATGGAGATTCCCTTTCTTATCGAAGGCAACCCCCTTGGGATCCTCAAGCCTTGAGGCAAAGAGGCTTAAAGTCCCATTAGAAAAAAGCTTCCCGATTGCCCGCTTCGATTTGTCCTTTGAAAGCTCAAGCTCCTTGGTGGTGAGATAGAGGGCCTCTAGTCGGTCCAGAGCCAATCCCACGGGCTTCTCGAAGGCGTCGGAGGGTCCTAGCTGACTTAAGGGCCCCGCCGTCCCATCGGCCTGTATCAGGATCTTGAAGACCGCCCCGTCCGCTTTCTTGTCACTCTTTAGCCCCTTCGTGGCGGCATAGAGGGCATCCTCTGAGACCGCGATCCCTTGGAGATTTTTAAAACCGTCGGCAAAGATAGTGAGGGTTCCCGAAGGGGAGAAAGATAGAATAACTTCAGGCTCCGCCGATTCGTCGTCCGGCTCGGGGTCTGTGCCGCGAGTAAGACGACGGGCAGAGATCCATAGGGCGCCGTCTCCTCTTACCGCCAGCCACCGGGGCTGCTTGACGCTCTGAATGAGTGGCGTGAGCGCTCCGCTTCCCTCAAGCCGCACTACCCGGCCGGCCTTCTCCTCGGCAATCAGGAGCCGACCGTCTAAGTCGAAGGCAAGCCCGATGGGACGCTCTAGGGATTGAGCCACAATGGTCTTGGCGCCATCCACACCGATGCGGGTGACGGTCCCGGCCTTGCGGTCGGCCACGTAGATGAGCCCGCTATTGTCTACGGCCACTCCGCGCAGGTCGCCGAAGCCGTCCGCCACCAGCTCCACCGGCGCCAGGGCTTCGATGTCGGATAGGGCGGCGGGCTCGGAGGAGTCGGGCACGAGGAAATAAAAGGACACTAGAAGAGCGCAAAGAAAAAACAGTATCGGGGCGCCTTTTTTCGCTCGCTTCATAGTCATGGAGATTCCGCGGGCCGGACAATAAATTCAAAACTCGCGCGCGCCTCCCCTGTTTCTGGAACCTGAATCTCCTGGCTCCGAATCCCCGCCTCTTCGTGCCATGCCTTGAGGATGTATTTACCCGCCGGAACGTTCGCGATCGAAAAGAGTCCCCGCTCGTCCGTGACCGCGAAGTAAGGATGATCAAAGACGTGGATGTATCCCCGCATCCACGCGTGCGTGTCGCAGTTTATCTGTAGCAGCCCCGGCCCTTTGATCTTGTGGGTAATGTCCATTCTCGTCCCTTGAAACGGGAGGGAGAGATTGAAGACGGTCCGTTTGTCCAAATACGAGTGGACGATGTGGAGCTTGGGGTCGCTATTTTTTATGACTAACCGCTCGCCCAGCCGGATCGCCATGACACGGGGCGCCATGCGGCAGCCGTTGTTGTCGAGAAGATTCTCTTTGTCCGCGGGGGAAGGAGCGGGAGCCTCGGGCGCCTTCTCTAAATAGACGACGACGTTCTTGAGCCCCTGCCCTGGTCCGATGAGAGTGCCTTCGTTGGGAAGCGTCCGGCCGCAGTAATCTTGATCCTTCGACACCCGGATCGGAGAGAGATGGGGAGGGGCTCCTATGAACTTGGCTTCACCATCGATGGTTGTTGCGTTGCCGGAAAGCGGAAGGACAAGGAAAGCTGACGCGGCCCAAATAGCGCAGGCTACTCTTCTATGGAGCGCAATCTGGGAGAACCGGAGCCCCACAACGTCCCCTTTCCCGGATCGACCGGAAGAGAGACCGAAACTATTGCAATACCCACTCCCTAAAGCGCGGCATAAGTAATACAGCGAAACAACACTGTCAAGAGGAAAATTGGAGGGCTATTTTACACTTTTCTGGATGGGATATTTTGAACATGAGCATTGGTTAGCCTTCCATCAACGGTCCCGATTCCCGCCACGATTTTAGCGGCCGCCCCTCGGCAAGGGCCCGAAGCTCCCGCTCCCAGATTTTACGCAGGAGCAGAACCCCCTGATCCATCCTTCCTAAAGTGTCTCCGTCCCTGGGTGCCAGCGCTCCCTGTCCCACCTGAACCACGTAGTCTTCGATCCAAAAGAGATAATAGATCGGCAGCTCTTGAGCCACATCTTCGAGTCGCAATTTTCCTTCGAGGACCGCCTGCGCGACCGCATTAGGGGAAACCGCCACCGCCTCCCGCGCTTCCCTTCGACGCTCCTCGTACGCCTTCGCAGCCTCTCCGGTGAGACTGACGAGGTCGACCACGAAGCTCACACAGTTCTCGTCATCCACCGGCAGGCGCCAGAAGAGACGGTCCGCCGTGAGGGTCGCCGCGTCTTTGAGCGAGCCCTCGACTCGAAGAGCGGACCGGGTCTGATTGATATTGGGCATGTGAAAATGGTGAAACGCCGCTGGCGCGCCGGGCAATTGATAGGACCTTTTGATCCCGTAGTCGGTTTCCTCCGCCGACACTTTGCGAATCCCCAATCGTTCGGTGCGGCCGGTTCGCTGGCCCGACTCGCGATGGGTGAAAGCGATATGAGCCGAGTCGCAGGCGTTGTCGAGACGGTTGAAATAATTGCAAGGCCAGTACTCCGGCGCGCCCACTTCCAGCACTCCCTCCCGCTCGAAATCCAGATGCCTCCTCAAAGGCGGCGGCTCCCCTTCTCCCAGATAGGCGAAGATGAGCCCCAGGTACTCCTTCATCGGATAACTCCGGATCTTTGAACCTTTGAACCCTTCAACTTTTGAACCTTTGAACTCTTGAACCTCCGAGTCTTCTCCCGGCTGCTCCACGCACTGCCCCGTCGTGTCGTACTTCCAGCCGTGATACCGGCACCGGATAGAATCTCCTTCGACCCATCCCGTAGACAGCTGCGTCCCCCGGTGAGCGCACCGAAACGCCGTCAGGTGCGGCGTCCCGCTCTTCCCCCGGTAGAGCGTGAAGTCCTCGCTCATGATTTTAATGGGCACAGCCCGGCCGGAAGCGAGATCTTTCACCCGGTAGACCGGCTGCCAGAACATCCGGAGATAGCGCCCCGCCAAAGTCCCGGGTCCCGTATGAATGAAATCCAAATAGTCCGGCGTGTCCATGGAACTGAGCGACTAAGGAGCCGTGCAGTTGGCGACCGACCCCTTCATGCGACACTGCGCGCCGTTCTTCTTCAACGTCGCTTCAAAGGTCGAATGAATATCGGCATCTTCATCCTCGTATTCGATCTGCTGACCGCCCTCTTTGACGTCCTTGCTTGTGTCCTGCGGAAACAAAATAGAGCTGAGATAATACTTGCCGCCCGAATGCTTCAGAGCGAGAAAACGGACCGGAGTCGGCCCGGTATTAAAATGCTGATGAAACCAGTTGGCCGCCGGGACAAGCAAGCTCCCCGGCTGCCAATCTACGCGAATCTTTTTCTTCCCCTCAGGCCAGAGAAGGCTGAAACCTTGCCCGGCCAGAATGATCACGTGCGCGCCGGGCCCGTGGCGGTGGGCTTTTTTATAAGTTCCGACCGGCCACTCCGATATGAAGCCGTCCATGACGTTATCCACCATCTGAAAGCCCGTATGCCGTGTCCCAACGCCCCTGTTGCCCCCTTCGAACATTTGAAAGTTCTTCACATCGGCCACGAAGTTGGTTTCCCAATGGCCCTGCCATAGCCATTGCCCCTCACCGTTGAAATAGCCCTGCCTGCCGTCGAAGCGCTCGGCGAAATCGTACGGATTGTTGAAGATAAAATTCTTGCTATGGAACAGATTCATCATAAGAGGGGCGTTGGTGACGGCCACGTAGCGCGCCGGCTCCCTCCCCTGCCCGTTGAAGTGCTGATGCCAGGCGTTGAGCGGGACCGCGAAGAGGCTCCCCTCTTGCCATTCGAAGGTCTGCTTCGGGCTTCCGTCCCTCCAGACGGTGGTCGCCCCCCGTCCTTTCACGACGAAGACAAGCTCCTCAAAGAGGTGGCGCTCGGGCTTGAGGCTCTCTCCGGGCGGGATTTCACACACATAGGCGTCGTCGCAATCGCCGGTGCCCTCCAGATTGATATAGCTCCCGTAGCCCCCCCGGCGCTTCCAGGGAGCTACTTCCACCTGCTTCAGGTCCTTCACGTACAAGCCGGTGACACTCGGAAGGGACTCTTCTTTCTGCCAATCCCGGTACGCATTGATCCGCGAGAAATCCCTTGCCATGATGTTACCCCCTATATTTTTATTTTTTTCTTTTCCACGACTCTTTCACGAGCTGCTCGATTTGATCCATGTTTTTGAAACCGGGCCCGGCCAACATCAGATATTCCGCTCCTTTGACCCGTCGAATACGCGGGATCACTTGATCCTTGGGGATGTCCATTCTCAGCGACTCCCCGTCCAGCTCGATTTTTTGATAAACGATCTGCCCCTCGCGTGAAAGGAGCCAGTTGATCGCCACCTTGGCGGCATTGGGATGGGGTGCTCGGTTGAACAAGGCCATATTGCCGTTGGCCGTGCTGAGGGGCGCCCCCTCTTTGAATGCGGCGGCATGAAAGGCATCCACGGGCAAACCTTTGCTCTTGGCGTCGTAAACGCCGACTCGATCCGGCGGAACCATGGCGGCAATAGAAAACTTTCCCACCGCTAACCAGTCCACCAGTTGGTGCGAGTCGCGGGTGGGGGTAAGATCCGTCTCGCTGAGCAAACGCCGGATGAATTCCGGACCCAGCTTGGGCTGATGGTAAAAAAACATGAGCGCTCCGCTCACGGCCCCTCCCATCGTCGGATCGTATGAGACGATCTTTCCCCTCCACTTCGGGTTCAAAAAGTCCCAGTAGGAGCTGAATTCCTTGGGATTGACCACCTTGGTGTTATAAGAAAAGTACGACTGCGCCACGGCGCTAAAGGCAAGAACGTACTGGCTTTCATCGTCATGATAGATGTGCTTGCCGCTCCACCATTTCGACTCGTCCACGACTTCCGGCAGGACCAGGACCGATTTCAGGGAATCGAGAATTTTCCCCTCGTAGAATATATTGTAGGCGGTCCCCGAGCCTCCCAAATAAATATCCGCCAGGTACTTGCCGGCCCTGCGCTCCCCCATCACCTTTTGCGCGATCTGGCTCCCCCGTCCGAGAACCGATGTTACTTTGATCTCGGGATATTTCTTCTCGAACTCGCGATAGATCTGTTCAGAGCCCTCGGTTGCGTACAGGACCACCTCCCCCTCTTTTTTCGCCGCCTGAAGCGTCCTCTCCCATTCCACCTCCCAGCCTCGCTTGGCTTCACCGGCCAGCACACGGTTCTGCGGCCCCAAGGACCCGAGCAACAACAAGGCAAAGATCGGACCGTACCTCAGCACGTCTCTCATAAACTCCTCCTTACACGGCGCGGACGGCGTTGCTACGCGGAATCTAACGCCGCGATGGGGAAATTAAATAGGATTCCGTCGACGGCGTCAACTCGAAGGCGAAGTTGACAACCCCCGGTCCATGAGATATCGCAGAGGTTGCGGATGATCGCGTAGAAAAATTTGGAGGTACACCCATGGCCAAGCCGGCAGAAAACATTGACGAAGCTACGACCCCTTATGAAAGCTGGGCCCGGTCCCAGGGGATCCCTCTCCACAAGGGATACTACGTCGAGGATATCAAAACGCTGGAGCTGGGATGGTGGGAAGAGCGGCAGTGCAACGCCGCCTTTTTGGTATTGGCGGGGCAGGAAGGCGTCAGCGAAGCGCGGGTAAGCGAAATTCCTCCAGGCAAGACGCTCCCTCCGCTCAAATTCTCCTTCGATGAGATCGTCTACGTGGCCGATGGCCGGGGACTAACGACCGTCTGGGCGGAGAATGAACCCAAGAAAACTTTCGAGTGGCAGAAGCACAGCCTCTTTCTCTTGCCGCGCCACTGTTCCCATCAGTTGAGCAACGCGCAAGGGAACAAGCCGGCTCGACTTCTCCATTACAACTATCTGCCCTTGTCGATGACCACCCTGCCGGACGCCAAATTTTTCTTCGACAACCCGTATGCCGATTCCCGTCGCCTGTACGGGGACGGCGAATTTTACTCGGAGGCGAAGGCGGTGCGCGAGACCGACACTCGCAGCCAATGGCACGCCCAGAGGGGGCGTCAAAGAAACATCTGGTTCGGCAATCTATTTCCGGATATGAGGAGCTGGGACAAGCTCGAGGTCCACGCCGGCAGAGGAGCCGGAGGGCACCTGCTCCTGCTCAAGTTTCCGGCCTCCGCGATGAAGGGTCATATGTCCGTTTTCCCTATGAGGACGTATAAAAAGGCCCATCGCCACGGACCCGGTGTGGTCATCGTCATCCCCGCGGGTGAGGGCTACTCGATCATGTGGGAGGAAGGCAAAGAGCAGGTGGTCATCCCCTGGCACGAAGGAAGCGTATTCGTCCCTCCGAACCGTTGGTTCCACCAGCACTTCAATATCGGCGCCATCCCGGCGAGGTATCTCGCCTTTCATTCCCCGGAGGGTCTCGTGGGCTATAGTGAAAGGACGGAAGACCAGCTACGGGACCAGATCGAATACACGGCTGAGGCGCCTTGGATCAGAGAAAAATTCGCGAGCGAACTCGCGAAGCTGGATCTCAAATCGGCCATGCCCGCAGGCGCCTACCAGGACAAAAACTTCGAATGGGGATATGAGGGAGAGTAAAAAAAGCTATCTTGCCCTCCCTCCTAGCTGCGTCAGACTGTTCCAGAATTCGTAGACCTTGGGAGTGACTTCCTGTTCAAAGGCCGGGTCGCCGAAACTCGTTTCCTTTCCCGCGACGGCATCGGGGAACGGGGAGAAATCCTTCACCTCCAAGTCCTTGTGAACCGGCGTATAGAACTTCGCGGCGTAATCCGCTATCTGCCCCTCCTTGCTGACGAGCCAATTCACGAATAGCTTGGCGGCGTGCGCGTTCGGGGAGCCCCGCAGGACAATCGTATCCTCCACATCCGCCGGCGCGGGCTCCGGGCAATGGAAGCTGACAGGCGCTCCGCTCAACACCGATTGATAGACCCTTCTTGCGTTCGATGGAAAGACCGCATCGAACTCGCCCGCTGCCGCAAGACCCACCAACGCTCCCATTCCCTCCTTGCGGACCTGCGGCTTGAACTCGGTCATCAGCCGGGTGACGAAATCCCTGGTCCAACGCTCTCCCTTAGCCGCCCAGAGATGAACCACCCAAAGCTGGGGCCGATTCCCTATGGCCAGATTGCCCCCCTTCCACCTCGGGTTGCTTAGAAAATCCTCCCACTTTCTGGGCAGATCCTCCTTTCGCACCCGCTTGGTATTGTAGGTCATGCACCAGTAATGGATGGCGTTTGCGACCCAGAATCCCTGAGGATCTTTGGCGCGTTCAGGGACATTCTTCCAGCCGGGAAGGCTGCGCAGATCTTCCAGGGCATTGGCCTTCTTGTACTCGTGGATAAACCCCCCGACACTGGTCACCACGTCCGCGATGACCCTGCCGCTCCGATAGGCCACCAGCGTCTTCACCGACCGATCCTCCTGGTCGGAGCCAAAATTCTCCGTCGCGATGAATGGATATCTCTCATTGAAGGGGGCGTATAGAGTCTTGATTTCGGCGGGAGTTATCGGAGTCGATCTCACGATCAGCTTGCCCTCCTTTTTCGACTTCTCGATCCAATCCTTCGGAACTTCCAGCTCCTTGTCTAATCCGGCGAGGATTTTGGGATCGAGCTTCAGGTTTTTCAAAATTTCCGTCGTGGCTTTGGGCAAGGCGGCGGAAAAGCCGGCTTGCGGCGCGGCAATCCAGACAAGCAAGGCGGCACAGAAAGTAATCAATGCCCCAATCTTCTTGAACATAGCTCTTCTCCTTACTCTATCGAATCAAGACTTCCTGCTTTACCTTAAACTCCCCGAGCTTCACCGGGGCGTAGCTCAGGCTCGGACCCTCAGGGGTATAAGACTGCACACTGTGTCGTAGCCAATTGCGGTCGTCTCTCTCCGGAAAATCCTTCCGCCAGTGCGCCCCCCGGCTTTCCTCTCTGGCCAAGGCCGACTGGATCACCGCCTCTCCCAGGAGCAGCATGTTTCCGAGCCCCAGATATTCCGTGAGCTGTTGACCGAACTGGATGCTATGGTCCCAGACGATCGCCTTCTTGTAACGGGTCTGGAGATCCCGCACGACCTCCAGCGCCTCTTGCAAGCGAGCGCGATCTCTCACGGTCCCGACACGCTCCGACATGGCTCTTCTCAAGCGGCCGCGCAGAACGTGGTAAGGCTCGCCATCGCGCCGGGACACGATCGCATCGAGACGCGCGGCTTCGTTTTGCAGCGCCTTCTCAAAGACGGCGGTGTTGTCTTCGCCTCTGCGGCCATCATCGCCGGCCGCGACTCCCGCCCCCTTGCCGAACACGACCGCCGCAAGGAGCGTATTGCCGAGCCTCCAATCCGCTCCATGAAAGCCCGGGCAGGCGCACTCGCCCGCGGCATAGAGCCCGCCGAGGCTCGTTCTCCCGTGAGGATCCGTCGCGATCCCGCCAAGCGTCGCGAAGACTCCCGGAGCCACGGGAATCCGGTCGCGGACGATGTCCAAGTTTAACGCGTTGAGACAGTCCTTTCGGGTGCGGGGCACCTTTTGGTTGATCACTTCTTCGCCCAAGTGTCTGAAGTCCGCCCAGACGTACTTGTCTTCCACGCCTTTTCCCGCGTCGATCTCGAGCTGGATGTATCGCTTGAGGTAAAATGTCTCGGCTCCCTCCATCATCTCGGGCTCGTATTTTTTGAAAAATCGCTCGTTATCCTTGTTGTACAGTTGAAGGCCCTTGCGAAAGGCCCCCTCGGTAATCGTCGCATGCGAGCCATAGATAATAAAATGATGGAATCGCACGAATTCCATGTCTTTCAGCGCGACCCCGGCTTTGTAGGCCAGGGCCTGTCCATCGCCCGTCATGGAGCCGTCATGCGCGGTCGTTTCATAGAGATACCCGAATCCGCCCGTGCATAAGATCGTGCTGGAAGCGGCGTAGCCCTCAAGTTCTCCGGTGAGCAGATTCAAGGCGACCGCTCCCAGACAGCGGCCCGAATCCACGACCAGAGTGGTCAGAACTCTATTGTCGAGAATCCGCGCCTGCCGTTCGGCGAGAAGCCCGTAGGTCCTGCGCATGAAATTGAGGCCGGTGTTGCCTCCTGCCTTGACGCCTCTTGCGGTACCCGCGTGATCGTAAGCCACAATCGCCCCTCGATCATCCCGGTCCAGGAGTCCAAGAAACTCGCTTTTAATGATCTCCGGCCCTTCGCGGCAGGCCGCCTCCAAGGCGTCCCAGTCCGAGAGAAAATGGCCGTCGTTCCAGACATCTTCGGCATGGCGTCGCCAGTCGTCTTCGGGGCGAAGGGCGGCGTTGATCCCGCCCTCGGGCCGGCGCGAGTGGGTCATAAAGGGGGGCACTTTGGACAGCATCACCACTTTTTTTCCCCGCCGAGCCGCTTCCAAAGCCGCCATCTGCCCGGCGAGCCCGCCGCCGATGACCAGTATGTCGAAGTGAGAGATGTTCATGGCAATCCGGCTACCCCAACAGACGATCCTCGACGGGAACGCCCGCGTCCAAAATCTCCGGCGCCCCGTCACGCACCACGATCTGGTGCTCTAATTTCACGGCCAGCGGACTCCCTTCCTCACCGAAATAGGACTCGATCGCAAGGACCTGATTCGCCATGAGATGATCGTCCAACGATCCTCTCTCTTTATCCACTTGAGGATAGCCATTGGGGGTCATGCCGGTCGAGTGGGCGATATTGTAGCGATAGAGTTGAACTCGGTATTTCTCCGGAACGTCGGGGATTTTTTCCTTGATCTCGGCAAAAGAGGTCCCGCCGCGAAAGAGGCCGGTTGCGGCATTCAGATAATCATAAGCTCGCCGGTAGAGATCGCGCTGGGCTCCGCTGGGCTGGTCTCCGACAAGAAAAGTGCGGGACACATCACCCCAAAGCCCGGCGCCGCCAATCCCGTGCAGATCCGCGCCGACAAATTCGCCCGCGGCGAGCCTCCGCTCCGTCGGCCAACGGCCCCAGGGATTCATGTTTTCTCCCGAACAGACATTGAGCTGGCCGATGTCATCACCGCCCGACTCGTACCAGGCGGCGCCGATCACGGCGTAGAGCTCTTTTTCAGTGACGCCCGGCCGGATCGCCTGGTGGAATTTCGTCATAGTCCGGCCGTACTGCTTTCCGATCTGTCGGTAGATGGCCACCTCCCCGTCCGACTTGATGGATCGCGCCCGTTCGATCACCGGCATGGCATCGGCGATCTTGACCCCGGCGCCCGCCAGGGCCAGAAAGATTCCCGCTCCGGTCGCGTCCAGTCCCAGCGGTTCTCCGGCGACTCCATGCTCCGCCATCAGCTCCATGAGGCGATGGGCGAAGCGCCCGACGTTATCGGCGTTCTTAGGAACCCAGGTCGAGGAAATGTTGTAGGCCAGAAGCTGGGTGTTCGCATGGTTGGATCTCACGTAACCAAAGTCGCGGGACCGGGCGAACGCCAGCGGTTCACCCTCTACGGGAACGAAGACCTTTCCTCCCGGGACAGTCAGATTCAGCGCGTAGCGAACGTTGACACCGTCCCCCAGGTAAAGGGCGCCCACCCCCTGCCGCTTCATCTGGTCCTGCAAGCGGATGAGACGCTCCCGCTTGATCGGATCTGTCCCCGCCTCTTTCACTTCAATTTGATCCTGTAATGGATCTCCCCTCTGAGTTTTATCTCGCCTGCCCTCCGCGCATTACCAAGTTGTTCCAAAAATCGATGAGCTGAGGGTTGACGTCGCGCTCCAGATTCGGATCCCGGTAGCTGATTTGTTTCCCCAGGATATCGTCAGGGAACAGGACAAGCTCCCTCCGCTGAAGGTCTTTGTGAACCGGAACATAGAATTTCGCCGCATAGTAGGCGATCTGTCCTTCTTTGCTGAGGAGCCAGTTGACCAGCATCTTCGCGGCGTAGGGATTGGCCGCTCCCCTGAGTATCATGAGATCTTCAGGGGCGACCGGGGCCGGCTCCGGACAGGTGAAACCGACCGGCGCCCCCATCTCCACTTTCTGCTGGGCGCGGGCATCCAGGGCGGGGAAGAATGCATGGAATTCGCCCGCTGCTACCAGGTCCACCAAAGCATTCAAGCCCTCCTTGCGGATCTGCGGCTTCACTTCGGTAATGAGCCGGGTCATGTAGTCCTTGGTCCATTTCTCTCCCTTGGTTTTCCACAGATTCAAGGCCCAGAGCTGCGGACGGTTCCCCAGGGCCAGATTGCCTCCCCTCCATCGGGGATTAGCGAGGAAATCTTCCCATTTCTTCGGCAACTCCTCTTTTTTGACGAGCTTGGTGTTATAGGCCACGCACCAATAGTGCACGTTCATGCCGACATAGAAGCCTTCCGGATCTTTTGCCACCTCGGGGACATTCTTGAGATTGGGGATGTCGCGCAGGCTTTCCAATGCGCGCGCCTCTCGATAGGCATGAATGTAACCTCCCACGCTGGCCAGCACATCGCTCAAGACCCTTCCGGCCCTGTAAGAGACCAGGGTCCTTACCGTGCGGCCTTCCTGGCTCGTCCCGGCGTACTCCGAGTCGATAAAAGGGTACCGCTCCTTGAAAGGGCCGAGGAGCCATTTGGTCTCCTCCGGAGTGGAAGGGGTGGATTGGAACCTGACCTTACCTTCTTTCCTCGCCTTTTCGACCCATTCCTTGGGCACCTCGAGCTCTTTATCAACGTCGGACAAAATCGAAGTGGGGAGCTTCAGATGTTTGAGCATCTCTATACTGGACTTAGGAAGAGGAGCGGAAGCGGCCCGGCTTTGCCCGGGCGCAAAAAGAAAGGAGACTGCGAAGGTCCCAAAAAGAAACCGGTAAATTGTTTTACTCATAATCCCTCCGACGGCTGGGAAAAATTTGAACGGCATGAACCCGGCTCCGGTCCGATGGCCTAACCGGAACTTGGATCATGACCGAGCGGCGGACGCGGGTTGCCCTGCCGGGCCACAAATTGATGGGCGCAAAAGGGACAATGGCACGGCGCGTCCGGTCGGCCGAAATAGTCGGAACCCTCAAGATAAAATTCGCGTTTGCAAGCGGGGCAAACGACGTAGCTGATCTTCTCCATTTATAAGCTCCTTCCTAACGGCGCCTGCTTTCGCCGCTTTGAGGCAGGTAATCTTCGAGCTTGATCCGCTTCATGACCTCGTCGGGGATAAACGAGCGCTGCTCGTACACGGCCGGCGCGGCCGGCTTGGTGCAGTCCACTCCGGCGCGCGTTCCCAGACCCATCCCGCTCGTCGTCGGATCGAGGGAAGGCGCGTAGAGGTTCGGCACCACGATCAAGTCCTTGGCCCAGTCCGAGCGCGTATCGATCGCCCACAACACCTCGTCCGGATCAAAAATATTGACGTCCTCGTCGAACACGAACACGTGCTTGACCCCCTCGGACAATGCGAACACAGCCATAATCGCCGCCCGGGGCTGGGAATCGTGCGTCTTCCGAATTTGGATATACATGTGATGGGGCGCCGCCTTGGGCCTGTAAACACACTGGATCCCGGGCAGGACCTGCTGGACCGCGTGGTAGACGGACCCCTCGCGCCTGAGCGCTCCGATCTGATCGTCGGCGTAGCCGGTGACGATGGATACCCAATAGGGGTTCTTCCTCCGCGTGACGCAGGTGACATTCATGACCGGGTTCAGCCGCTGCGCGCCGAAATAGCCCGTATACTCGCCGAAGGGCCCTTCCGGCCTGAGATCGCCGCGCGGCACCCTTCCTTCGATGACGAACTCGGCGTCGGCCGGCACCAGAAAATCATCGCCCAGGGTCTCCGAGGGCACCAGGCGCAGCGGCTCGCCGATGCAACCGCCGGCCGCCGCCCAATGACTCTCCGGGTAGGAAATCCTCGCCTCGGCGCCCATAGAAACGGCCGGGTGGTGGCCCAGCCAATAAGCCACTCGGGTATCCTCCCCGCGCTCTTCCCACTTCCTGATATTCCACCGGTTGTGACTCGCCTTGTTGGCGAATACCCGAATCTCACGGGCGCCGTAGATCCATCCCCGCTGGAGCGCGCAGTTGTCGACGCCGCTATCGGGATCGTAGGTCGTGAAGAAACCCGCGGAAAGGTAGGCGCCCGGATCCCAGGCGGCGTGCACAATGGCGGGCAGCTCACGGACATCGATGGAATCGCCGGTCTGGACAATCTCTTTGACGGGCGCTTCCTCGCGCCGCACCACCACCGGCGGGATCCGTTTGGCGCGCCGCTCATACAAATCGCGTCCCACCTGCTCGAAAGAAGAGCCCGCGGCAAAAGCGCAGCGGAGGCGCGACGCGAAAAGATTCAGGATCACCGGAAACGGCGACAGGGAGCCGGAGTTCATCCGTAGGCGATGAAAGACGAGAACGGGAGCCTCGCGCAGCTCCTTCTGCGCCTTGATGGCGATTGCGGAGGCTTCCCATTTTGCGCTCACTTCGCGTTCGACGTGAACCACCAGATCGGGGTGCGCCTTTTCATACGCTTCCAGGAAACTATGGAGGTCCTTCCCGGCTGAACTCGGCGTAAGATCTTCGACGATCTGCTTTTGTTTGGCCATTCGTTTCATCCTTTCGTGAGATGCCGCCAGCGCCCCATGAATCCGCTACCCGCTTATATCGGCCCGCCCCGATTCCTGTCAAGGTCAAAGAAAACCTTGGTTGACAGCCGCAGCCGGATAGATTATTTTCCTCTCAGCGCTCATGTTGACATTGCTTCCCCACTACAATAAATACGTCTCCGAGTTTAACGGGAGCTTCTTCTCGCCTGTACCCGAATATGATGACGAAGGAAAAAATGGGTAAGAAAGTCCGCGGTTTCCTTGCCCTTGGGTTGTTTTTAGGGTTGATTACCACCCCTCAAGACGCTGTCTCCGCCACGCTTCCCAAATCCACTCAGGAATTGCTCAAAAAATTCAAACTCCAACCCAACTCCCTTGGCAACGTGGACAAGGATCTCGAGGTCCCGAAGGAATGGGCGGAAAAGGCCCGGAAGGAGGGAAAGGTCCGATGGCGTTCCACCCCGGCCACGCCGGAAGACTTGAAGCTCCTCCTCGGCCCGTTCAAAGAGCGCTATCCGTATATAGAGGTTGAGTTCTCCGGCACCAATCAAGAGGATCGCTCGGTAAAGACCCTGATGGCCTACAGGGCAGGAAGGGTCCTCGCTGATATCCTCAGCAGTTTTGGCGGATTTTTCGAGGCATACAAGCACGCCCATGCGCTGGAAAATCTCGGTGATATCCCGAACGTCAAGAAACTTCCGGAAGAGGCGCGGGACGCGCAAGGGCTATGGACGGGGATCAACCAGAATTACTGGTGCATGTCCTACAACACGAAGTTCATCAACAAGACGGAGCTGCCGCGGAAGTGGGAAGACCTTCTGGGGATGGCCAAATTGAAGGATGGAAAGTTGGCTTTGGGCAACCGTCCCCAGATCTGGGCGCTGAACGTCTGGAAGATCAAAGGCGAAAAGTGGACTACGGATTTCCTCACGAGACTCTTTGCCGAGTTGAAACCCCAGCTCCGCCGCGAGGGATTGAATCAGATCGCTAACCTGGTGGGCATCGGGGAAGTGAACGCAGCTATTCCCTCCAATTACAAGCGGCCTTACCAGCTTTCTCTGGACGGGGCCCCGATCGCGTTTACCTGCCCCGAGCCCGTGCCCGCCTCGGTGGAAGACATGGCGATCTTGAGAGGCTCGCCCAGCCCATACGCGGCGAAAATATTCGTCAATTGGATCGTCAGCAAAGAAGGCCAATTGGCCCAATACGCCTTCGAATACGCCGCCCCGCTCGATAAAGAGCTCCGGCCCAAGCTCCTCCCCTTCGCGGACCAGATCGTGGGCCGGCAGGAGAGCTTCCGGGACCATGACTTGGAAGCGACGCTGGGGCCGAAATTGTTCGAAGTCTGGAACGGTCTCTGGCTCAAGTCCTCCAAGCCGGGCGGAGGACGGTAAAACCTATGTGGCACCACGTGCTCTTCGTGCTGGTTTTTTTTCTCGTGATCACTCCCCTCGGCTTTCTCGTGCTGGGGAGCTTCAGTACCGCCAGCCTGCCCACGGACTTTTCCCTCGCCACCATGGGCGTGGTGAACTACGTAAAAGTCTATACCGACCCAGGCACCTATGAACTTTTGAACAATACCCTGATCTACGTCGGAGGGAGCATCACTTTCGGCATCTCTCTCTCCATAGTTCTCGCCTGGCTCGTGGAACGAACCAATGTCCCATGTAAAATTCTGATCTACAGCGGTATCCTCACCACCATCGCCATGCCGGGCATGTTGCAGTCCATGGCCTGGGTTCTCCTCTTCAGCCCCCGCATCGGTTTCGTCAATAGCGTGTTGAAGGGAATCTTTAATTTAGAACAGCCTCCGATCAATATTTATTCCATAGGGGGAATGATCTCGATTGAGGCGCTCAGGCTGGTTCCGACCGCCTTTCTGATGCTGGTTCCTCTCATGCGCAGCATGGACCCGGCTTTGGAAGAGGCGGCCCTGGTCTCCGGCGCTTCGCCGGCCTCCACGACGAGAAAAATCACCCTCCGTCTCCTGGCGCCCGGGCTGGTCGCGGTCATGATCTATCAGGCGATCAGCGTTCTCGAAGGATTCGAGATCCCAGGCATCCTCGGCCTTCCTGCCGGCATCTACGTGTTCAGCACCAAAATCTACTCCATCGTTCATTCCGCGACCTTTCCACCGCCTTACGGCCAGGCCAACGCCCTCGCCATGGCCTACGTGGCGATTGCGCTGATAACGACCTATTTCTATTTGCGGATGATCAGCCGGACGGAGAGGTATATGATCGTGACCGGGAAGGGGTACCGTCCGCGCTTGATTGACCTCGGTCGCTGGCGCTACCCGGCGCTGGCGCTCGGCTTCCTTTATCTCTTCTTTTCCGTGATTCTCCCCTTCGCGGTTTTGGTCTTCGCCTCTTTCCTTCCCTATCTGCAGACCCCTTCGATGGAATCGCTCAAGACCATGACGCTCAAAAATTACCGCATGCTCGCGGAGTTCGATGACCTGATGCTGGCGCTGAAGAACACGGTCATTATGGTGGTGGTCACCGCCACGGCTACGGTGATTCTCTCCTTCTTTATCTCCCTGGTCGTCGTCCGCAGCAAGTTTTGGGGGAGAAAGATCCTGGACCAGCTGGCTTTCCTTCCCCATCCATTGCCGGGAATGGTAATGGCCCTGGCCTTTGTTTGGCTGTTTCTCAAGCTCGATTTTCTGCCGCTTTACGGGACGATCTGGTCCATCTGCATCGCCTTTACCGTCAGTTTTATCGCTTATGGCACCCGCGCCATGAACGCGGCCATCATCCAGATCCACAAGGAGCTCGAAGAAGCCGCCTATATCAGCGGGGCGAGGCCCTGGCGGACGATGCTCAAGATCTTCGTCCCGCTCTTGATGCCGGCACTTGCGGGCGTGTGGCTATGGGTCATTCTTCATGCGGTGCGCTTTGCCGGCACGCCCTTGATGCTCGCTGAAGGCGCCAAGAACCAGGTTTTGGCCATTCTGATCTGGAACATGTGGGACTGGGGTCACATCGGGGGAGTCGCGGCCATCGGAACCCTCATGATCATCGCTCTACTGATGCTGACCCTGGGAGTGCGGCTTTTCGGTTTCAACCGGAGACAGGAAATACAGGTGGGGGGATAATGATCCGGATCGACAACCTCCACATGCATTATCGGACGGAGCGCGGCGAGGTCCACGCGGTCAGGGGAGTCAGCGTGAACGTCCTCCCCGGCCAGTTTTACACTCTGCTCGGTCCAAGCGGCTGCGGCAAGACCTCGACTCTACGCTGCGTGGCCGGCCTGGAGGTCCCCAATGAGGGGGAAATCTTCATTGGCGATGAGCTCGTTTTTTCCTCCTCGAAGAAAATCTCCATTCCGCCCTATAAACGGGACATCGGCATGGTCTTCCAATCCTATGCCATCTGGCCCCACATGACCGTCTTCGAGAACGTCGCCTTTCCTCTCAGAGAAATGCGACGGCGCTTCTCGAAAAAGGAAATTCACGAAAAGGTGCTCAAGGCCCTGGCCATGGTCCAACTGAATGACTTGGGAGATCGCCCCGCCCCTTTTCTCAGCGGCGGGCAGCAACAGAGGCTGGCTTTGGCCCGCGCCCTGGTGAAGGAGCCGGCCGTCCTGCTCCTGGACGAGCCCCTCAGCAACCTGGACGCAAAACTCCGCGAGGAAACCCGCGTCGAGATGCGGGAGCTGGTGAAGCGGCTGGGCATCACCACGCTCTACGTCACCCACGACCAGCTGGAGGCGCTCACCATGTCGGACGTGGTAGCGGTAATGAGCGAAGGACGCATCGTTCAGGAAGGATCGCCCATCGAGATCTACCAAATTCCCCGGGAGCGCTTCGTGGCGAACTTCATCGGCATGGCAAATTTCATGGAGGGAAAGGTCAAAGCCGTGGCCTCCGATGGGAAGCGATCCGGGCAGGTGGAGACTTCCAGCGGAGTTCTGGCCTGCCGCATCCCGGAGGGCCTTTCCGTAGGAGAAAAAGTCGTGATCGTCATCCGTCCTGAAGATGTCAGCCTGGTGAACAGTTCTTCGGCCTCGGAGGAGAACGTGCTCCCGGCAAAAGTGAAGGCGGTGATTTTCATGGGCGATACGCTCGAGTGCACGGTGACGATCGGGGAGCAGCAGCTCCGGATGAAGCTCCACCCCTCCTCCGGAGTCAAAGAAGGCAGCACCGTTCACTTTCAGATCCCCTCTCAGTACTGCAGGGTATTGCAGGCCTAGCGATGAGAATGTTCTCAGGTTCTAAAAGATAGGAGGTTACGACGTTGTCACAGAATAGATGGAGATCGTCGATTCAGGCTCGATGGGTATGGGCGCTCGGCTTGGCCCTGCTTCTCGTTTCCTCCGGCGCTGAGGCTCAATCCTCGAAATTGGAATGGGAAAAGACCGTGGCCGCGGCCACAAAGGAAGGCAAACTGGTCTTGTGGGGCCCGCCCGGTTCCAATGTTCGGGCCGCCTACGCGGAGGGCTTTCAAAAGGCCTTTCCGGGCATCGAAGTGGACTACACCGGCGCTTCAGGCTCCAAGCAGGGGCCGCGCATGCTGGCGGAGCGCAGGGCCGGGATCTACTCGGTGGACATCCTCACCCAGGGCACGACCACGATGCTGGGAACCCTAATGCCCCAAAATGCCCTCGATCCCATTCCGCCGGCGCTGATTCTGCCGGAGGTCACGAACCCAAAAAATTGGTTGCAGAACAAGTTGGAATATTCAGACGACGAAGGAAAGTACAACCTGGTCTTTGCCTCCTACGTCAAGACCCCGATCGCCATCAATCCGAAGCTGGTCAATCTCCAGGAAATTCGCTCCTATTGGGATCTTCTGAATCCGAAATGGACCGGCAAGATCGCCATGAAGGACCCGACGAATCCCGGACCCGGGTTGGCTACCGCTACTTTCTGGTACGCCGAACCAGGACTGGGCCCCGATTTCGTGCGGAAGCTTTTCGGCACGCAGAAGATCGTGCACTCGGATGATGACCGCCAACTTCTGGAGTGGCTGGTGCAAGGAAGGTATGCCATCATCATCGCCCCTAGCGAATTCACCGCAACCGGACTCAAAGCCAAAGGGCTTCCGGTCGATTTGGTCGGGGCTGAACATTTCAAGGAAGGAAGTTATCTGACCTCGGGCAACGGGAGCGTCGCTTTGATCAACCGGGCGCCTCATCCGAATGCGGCCAAGGTCTTCTTGAATTGGCTCCTGACGCGTGAAGGCCAGACGCTGATGACCCAAGCCTTAGGCTACGCAAGCCGTCGGCTCGACGTCACTCGCGAGCACCTCGATCCTATAGTAGTCCCCAAGCAAGGGAGCAAATACCAGGCGAGCTACAAAGAAGAATATGTCAACATGAAAGGGAAGATCCTGGCCCTCTTGCAAGAAGTCTTGGCGCGCTAATTCCGACTCTCATTAAAAAGGAGCAAGTCCTATGTCAGACGCAAAGTGGAACGTTTTGTACTTCGAGGAATGGGTAAAAAAGGAAGGTTTGGACCTGATCCGCGGCCACAAGGTCGACAACGTCTTTACCCAGCCCTTGAAGCCGTGGGCCCGCACCGGGGGAAAGGCCGTCCAGATCCAGCTCGACGGGACCGGGGAGTTGAACGCCTCCTACATTCAAGAAATACCCCCGGGAGGGGAGCTGGCCCCGCAGCGCCACATGTACGAAGAGATGATCTTTATCCTGAAAGGGCGCGGGAGCACGTCCGTCTGGCGCAAGGGAGAGAAAAAAAACAGCTTCGAGTGGCAGGCGGGGAGCCTGTTCGCGGTCCCGCTCAACGCCTGGTACCAGCACTTCAACGGCTCCGGGAGCGAGCCGGCGCGTTATATCGCGGTGACCACGGCGCCGATCATGATGAACCTGATCCGCGACGATGATTTCATCTTCAACAACGACGCCGTTTTCCCGATTCGTTACAATGGAGAGGACGATTACTTTTCCGGCAAGGTCCACAACGAATCCTTCGACGGCTGGGATATCCCGACGCAGATCTCTTTCAGCAATTTCTTCGCCGACGTTTACAATCTCCAGCTGCGCGAATCCAATCGCGGCGTCAACACGAGGGGCTACAGCTTCGAGATGGCGAACGGGGTCCTGGGGGCGCATACCGTGCACATCCCCGGCGGGACGTTTACGAAAGTCCACCGTCACGGGCCCGGCGCGCACGTGTTGTGGCTTTCCGGCGAAGGGTACAGCCTGATCTGGCCCGACGGCGGAGAGAAGATGAAGGAAGAGTGGCGGCGTGGGACCATGCTCGTTCCGCCGGACTGGTGGTGGCATCAGCACTGCGTGGTGTCGAAGGAGCCCGCCCAGCACCTGGCCTTAAAGCTCAGCAGCAAAAGGAATAAGGTCAACCGCAACAGCAACGGGACCATGAAAAGCGTCCGCAAGGGCGGGAGCCAGATGAACTACGAGGACTTTCCTCCTGAGCTGATGGCGGAATTGAAGCGCATCTTCCAGGAAGAATGCGGCAAGCGCGGAACGCCAGTCCATATGGAATCCGTGGCGGATTTCTAGGCCTCCTCGGGAATTTGCCGATACGCTCTCGGCCACCGGCCTCGTCAAAACTGAATCTTAGATTCAACCGCTTGGCAGCGGCCTGGGCGTTCCCCTCTGAATCGTTTCTCACTTCACGTCTTTAGTGATCTTCCTTCCGGTTATCTAATCTCATCAGCCTGCCTCCTGGTCGGCCATAACGGAATTACGCTGGTCCGCCATAATGGGATTATACCGACCATCCGGTCGGCCTTTTACAGCGGTAAACCACATTTAAAATTCTGACTTATGGTAACGTCAAGTGTTTTGTGTCAGTAGGAATGGGGTAGCGGTCCCTTCCTTGTAATTTTCGTAACTGAACACCGCAAACAAGATGCGATCGATACTGGTATGGTCACTGAAAGTGCCCATGGGTCGTGTCCTGCGCTTGACCTCTCGGAAGCGGCGCTCAATCGCATTGGTAGTGCGCAGTGCCGTGGCAGGCAAGCTCAAGCGCACTCGAAGGAACGTCAGTAGCTGAGACAGATCCCGGGTCAGACAAGCTGTAGCCTGAGGATAAGGCTTTTGCCATTTTGCGACAAATCGCTTTGCCGCACTCTGCGCAGCGCAAAGGTTTTGCGCATGGCTGATCCGATGGAGATCCTCCTTGACCGCACCTTGATCCACACGGCGGACCTTATCCAGAACATTGCGCGTCTTATGCGCCCAGCAGAGCTCGACGGGCACCTGCCCAAAGACCAAAGGTAAAGCAGCCTTAAGCCCCTTGCCCCCATCGGTGACGATCAGCTTCAGGGTTTCTCCTTTCAATCCTCGCCGATAGAGGTCATTTAAAAAGCCTTCCCACTCGGCCTGGGACTCCGAGAAGGCCTGCCTGAAGTCAATGATCTCTCGTTTCCCATCAGCCGTAATCCCCAACGCTACCAATACGGGTCGCCGGATCGCTCCCACTCCCGTTCTGTGCTTGAGCACGACCCCGTCAAGGACCAAAACGGCATAGCGGTCACAGAGCGCACGGCGCTGGTAGGCCCTGACCACACTGTCGAGCTGCTTGGCCACTGCGCTGACCGTGGAGGCACTGATCTTCTCGCCCAAGATCGGCAACAGCGCCTGACCCACTTTGCGGGTAGACAACCCCAGGCTAAACGCCAACAGCACCATCCGCTCCACCTGCCCTGCCCGTCGCGCCAGACCGCCCGCCATCTGGCGCAGAATCCCAATGGCACTGAACGTGCGGCTACGAGGAATCGCCAATTCCAGATCTCCCAACTCCGTCAGCAAATGCCGAGAAAAATATCCATTGCGACGATCCGCCATCCCCCGGGCCGAAAGCTCCTGTAAGCTACGGTCCACCCAGTGGCTCATCCGCCTTTCTAAAATCTCCTTAAGCGCCGCCCTCGCTGCGCTCCGATATTCTCCTTCCCAACTCTCTATCGAAAAACCCTTGATCTCCCGAAACGCCTGCTCTATGCTCGCAATCACTGCCGGCAGCATGGGGTACCTCCTTTGTTGGTTTTGCTCGAATCTCTTAGGATGGTACCCCATTCCTCTCTCCCTGACACAAACTCCCATACATCACCTTCAGGAATATAGTGCTTGACAAGATTTTTGTACTTGGAGGATATTACACGCAATTCGGGCTTGCATGGATGGAAGAGCTGTTAGGGGATAGGCTGCCAGGGACAGCGCCGCCTAAACGGCTCACCTAATAGTTATACGTCATAAGGATAAACATGGAAGGCAAAGAAATTATTTACGGGTTAGGCATTCTTCTAACCTTTGCCTTAGGTGTCTGGAATCTTATTGCCAATTACCACGCTACTCGGAGAACCAGTTTTATCAACACGGTAACGAGCCAACGCGTTAAGTGGATAGAACAACTGCGCCAAGACATCTCTTCATTCTCTGGCCTCACCCATACGTGGTGCTGTTCCGAGCTTGAAGGTAAGCCTGAGGAAACGGAAATGCTAAAGGAGATTGATCGCCTCCGGCACGTTATACGCCTCCGGCTAAATCCGGACGCGACCCATGATCGGAAAATCACCCAACTAATTCGCAAAATTCCCGAACTGACTGATATTTCAAAACGAACAGAACTTAAGGAGGCCTTGGAGGAACTCACTGTTACTACGCAACTTCTACTAAGCGAGGAATGGAAGAAAGTGAAAGCGGAGGCTAAGTATGGTGACCTTCAGGAAAAATAGAGACGAACGTATAACATCTTGTTCGATCCGACGCCGTGACCCGGCGGCGACGCTTTGCGGTTCTGTTCGTGGCCGACGCGGCTCAACAAAGCGTCTAGGCCACAGAACGGGGACCTTTATTCGCGAAATGCCCTTTCAGTTCTAGCATGCCAGTCGAAGTCTACAGGATGTTCACCATTCGGGACGGGCAGTTGGTCGATGACGGACCGTTCCCACGGCGGGCAGCCTTTCGTCCTGGTGACGTGGCCACAGTTCTTACTAATCTGGATCAAAGGGGCGATGGAAGCGGCCCGAGTTGGCAGCTTGTGATAGAAATCGGCGCCGGTGAGTCATTCCGCCGATTAGCCTTGCCGCTTCAGCCGTTTTTGACGCCCGAAGAGTATACAGAGTCCACATCGGCACCGTTCTGCCTCGGTCGACTGAACGTAAAGCTGCCGAAGTCCTTCAAGGATCCAGATTTACACTGGCTGTGGCTGTATCGGGACGCGATTTACGTCACGCAACGCTCGCCTCTCCCATCTGAATTTGACGAAGTCATCCTTCGGATTAAGGCGTTGCATTTCCAGCGTGACGGAGAACTGAAACGACTCAGAGAGCAAGTGGCGAACTTTGAGGCGATAGAGAGTAACCTGCAAAGCCAAGCAACCCGAAAGGCGATCCCTGATGATGTCAAGTTGCTCGTGTGGTCGAGGGATAGAGGCGTGTGTGTGAAGTGCGGTGCCGCGAAGAAGCTTCATTTCGACCACATAATTCCTGTCGCTCGAGGCGGTAGCGATGAAGCCGAGAACATTCAGTTATTATGCCGGACTTGCAATCTCGCAAAAGGCGACCGGCTCGTGTGAAACTGCTTCTGCGGCCTAACCCCCGCACTTGAGCCAACAGCCGCCCGACCGGGACGCCCGGCGACACGACGTGCGCACGAATTCCCACATCGCTCTGCCACGGAGCAGCAGGGCGGCTGTTGGCTCAGCTTTGGTCCGTTAGACCTCAAGAATATGGGGAAGACAAACTGGCCGAAGAAAGACGAACGAGAGGACTACGAAATTAATGAGTTCGTAGCCCAATATGCGCGACTACCCGGTAATCGGGAACTTGAGATTGTTGAGAAGCGCGAAAAACCGGACTATGTCGTAAGAGACAAACATACGAAGAAAGAGTACGGGGTCGAGCTCACTTCGGTATACCTGTCCGACAACAGCGTTCCCGACGAGCACATCCCAACACTAAAGAAAAGAATTGGAAACGGTATCGACCTAGAGCGCGGTGAGATCGAAAAATATAAGGAGCGTGTGGCGGAAGCGGTAAAAAGCAAAATTGAAAAGGCAAAGAGCGGGTACGACCAGTCACGCCCGTTAATTCTCTCGGTTTACATAAACGAGTACCGCGCTATTTTCATGGACCGAAAAGATTGGGAAGAAATAGTGAAAAAGAACGAATCACTATTCGATGCCATGAGTCCATTCGTGGAAGTAGTAATTTGGAGTCTCGTAAATAAAGACGTGTTCTTAGTTACGCCAGATAAAAGCGACAAATAATGGAAATCTACTTGAGGTCTAACACAACGCTCAACCGGACGCCGATAGCTGAGGTAGGAGGTAGGGTCAGGTCTTGTATCTTGTAATCTGCCAAGCATTTGTAATCCCGGCAAGCCATGGCTCGCTCTCTCCGAGAGGATATTGCGGACATGAATCCGCGCGCAATGCTCGCCGAGTCTTAACCGCGCCGGTGGACCTCGACGCGCTAGGCCGCGACTTCCTTTTTTACCTGCTTCAGCTCGCGCTCGAGCCGATCGAGGCGCGATTCCGTCTTGGCTCTACCGACAAGCCCCTCCCGCAGAACCTGATTCAAAAGCCTCTGGTAAGGAATCCCTGAGCCCGCCGACAGCCGTCGCAGCTCCGCCAAGCTGGCGGAGTCGACATTTATGGTGATCTTGACACTGTTCCGGCCTGCCAGAGCCGATTGCATGCGCTTAGTTTCCTTGGAATCAACTCGTAGATTTTTTATGCCTGGTTTTCTCATTGTAAAGCCTCCTAAATTCTCGCCATTCAGCGGAGCCTATGATCCGAATCCGGCTGCCCCGTCTGGTAAACCGTGTCGTCAAAATCTTGCCGCTAGAAGTCTTTCCTATCCAATAGAATCTTGGTTCCGCTGCCGAGTGCCGTTCGTCTTTGAGCGCGAATCCGTTTGGGTCGAAGAAACATTCAACCGCCTCAGTGAAGCCGACCTGGTGCTTGCGAATGTTCTCAAGCTCTTTAGACCAGTCCCACTCGAATTCCATTTCCGGCATTAGACCATACGAGTATGGATATTACCATATTTCGACGGGACAAAAAACCTACCGGTGGGCTTCGATTTGGGACAGATGGGCAGGATACGGGCGATGGATGAGAATCTTCAGGTCGTGCTCAGGGCGTCTCCGTAATTAAAGGTGAGCTTGCCGTCGGCCTCGTCGATCTCCACGTTGCCGCCGTTTTGCAGCTTGCCGAAAAGGATTTCGTCGGCGAGCGCCCGTTTCACTTCAAGTTGGATGAGACGCGCCATCGGTCTGGCGCCGAATACGGGGTCGTATCCCCGTTCGGCGATCCAGCGGCGGGCTTTGGGTGAAAGCTGGAGGGATATCTTTTTTTCTTGGAGCTGCGTTTCGAGTTCTTTTACGAACTTGTCCACCACGCGCCCGATGACCTCAGGGCTCAAGGCATTGAAAGAGATCGTGGCGTCGAGCCGGTTGCGAAATTCCGGGCTGAACATCTTCTCGATCGCCTCTTTCCCCTTGGTCGCGTTGGTGGGATAGCCGAACCCCAACGGAGAGCCGCTCATCTCACGGGCACCCGCATTGGTCGTCATGATGAGGACGATATTCCGAAAATCCGCCTTCCGGCCGTTGTTGTCGGTCAAGCCGGCGTGGTCCATGACCTGGAGCAGGATATTGAAGAGGTCCGGATGGGCCTTTTCGATCTCGTCCAGGAGAAGGACGGAGTAAGGATTCTTATTTACCGCATCGGTCAAGAGTCCGCCCTGATCGAATCCTACGTAGCCCGGCGGCGCGCCGATCAGACGCGAGACCGTGTGCTTCTCCATGTACTCGCTCATGTCGAAGCGAAGGAATTCCACGCCCAGGATGCGCGCCAGCTGCTTTGCGACCTCGGTCTTTCCAACCCCGGTGGGGCCGCAAAAGAGAAAACAGCCGATGGGTTTTTCCGGCTGGGCCAGGCCTGAGCGCGAGAGCTTGATGGCGCTTGCGAGAGTCTCAATCGCCGTATCTTGACCGAAGACCACCGACTTCAACTCCGGTTCCAGGTTCTTGAGCTGCGTCTTATCCGACGCCGAGACGCTCCGTGGGGGAATCTTGGCGATCTTCGCCACCATCTGCTCGATGTCCTTGGGACCGATGGTCTTTTTCCGCTTATCCGGCGGAAGGAGCTTCACCGCGGCGCCCACCTCATCGATCACATCGATCGCCTTGTCCGGCAGACGACGATCGTTGATGTGCTTGGCCGAGAGGTCCACCGCCGCGCGCAGCGCTGCCCCGGTATATTGCACGCCATGATGCTTCTCGTAATGCGGCTTCAGTCCCTCCAGGATCTTGTAGCAATCGTCCACGCTCGGCTCGGGGATCTCGATTTTCTGAAAGCGGCGGGCCAAAGCGCGATCCCTCTCAAAATGGCTTTTATAGTCGTGGTAGGTCGTGGAGCCGATGCATTTGAGCTCCCCGGAAGCCAGGGCGGGCTTCAAGATGTTGGAGGCATCCAGAGAACCTCCGCTGGTAGCGCCGGCGCCCACCACTGTATGGATCTCATCGATGAAAAGGATCGCGTTGGGGATTTTTTTGAGCTCTCCCAGGACTCCCTTTAAGCGCGCTTCGAAGTCGCCCCGGAACCTCGTTCCGGCCAGAAGCGCTCCCATGTCCAGGGCGTAGACCACCGCATCTTTGATAGGATCAGGCACTTTACCCTGTTGAATGCGCAAGGCTAAACCTTCGGCGATGGCGGTCTTCCCCACGCCTGGATCGCCCACGTAAATGGGATTATTTTTCCGGCGCCGGCAGAGGACATGGATGGTGCGTTCGAGCTCGTCCTCCCTGCCGATCAACGGGTCGATCCTCCCTTCCCGGGCCTTTTCCACCAAGTTGACGGTAAAAGCCTCCAGCGGGTTCAGCCTGGGACGCCCCTCCTCTTCCCAGCTCTCTCCGGCGGCTGCGTCATCCTCGTCGCTCACCGGAATCTTGGACACGCCGTGGGAAATATAATTCACCACGTCCAACCGGCCGATACCCTGCTTTTCCAGGAGATAAACGGCATACGAGTTCGGCTCCCGGAAGATGGCGACCAGGACATTCCCCCCGTGAATTTGCTTCTTTTCCGCTGACTGGGCGTGGACAACCGCTCTCTGCAAAACCCGGTGAAAACCCACTGTCTGTTGGGGCTCCTGATCCGCTCCCGCGGGAAGGGCCTCCAGGCGCGCCTCGAAAAACTCCTCGAGCTCTTTTTGCAGGCGGGAAATATCCCCCCCGCAATGGACGATCACTGAACTGGCTTCCTTATCTTGGAGGAGGGCAAAAAGCAGATGCTCCACGCAGACGAACTCATGACGCCTTCGCCGGGCTTCGGCGAAGGCTAAACGGATGGCGGCCTCGAGTTCCTTAGTAAACATCCTAAGCCTCTTCTATGCTGCACCTGAGAGGATACTCATGCTGACGAGCCAGATCCTCGACCAGCGCCACCTTGGTCTCGGCCACTCCATACGGGTAAACTCCGGCGACGCCAATGCCTTTCTGATGGACGTGAAGCATGATCTGCACGGCCTCGCTGTACTCCTTATGAAAGACATACTCAAGGACCTGCACTACAAACTCCTTGGTCGTGTAGTCGTCGTTATGCAGCAGGACCTTATAGAGGGACGGCCTTTTAAGCTTTTTCTTGGTTTCGGTGACCACCTGGTGGTCAAAGTCCGTTTCCCTCCGGCTCATGCGATTCTCCTACCGAAAAAATCAAGTTAAATTTAACATGCCGCTTTGTTCCCCGCAATGTCCGGCCGCGCCTTGCGAAAAGCGCCACATCCACCCCTTGCAGCGCCGGGTGAAAAAAGAGATATTGATAGAAGCGGGTTTTTCCTCGTCCTCAATCGTCCGCAAGACCGACCCGACCGGGAGGTGCGCCATGTTGTCCAATAAAGTCCGAGAGATCATGACCACCGAGTTGATCACCGCCCCAATCGCCAGCACGACTTTTGACGTCATGCAGACGATGGCCTACAAAAATGTAGGGCGGATTATCATCACGGACGGGGGAAACCCGGCGGGGATCTTTACCGAGCACGATGTCCTCACGCGCGTCATCAACCGGAGTCTCGACCCCAGGGCGACCCCGATTGGTCACGTGATGATTTCTCCCCTTCAGGCGGTGAGCTTGGAAACAAGCATCGTCGAGGCGTTGGGAGAAATGTACCGGGGAAGATTCCGCCATCTTTTGGTCCGGGGAGAAGGAGGGGCCATCGTTGGAATGATCTCCATGCGCCGCATCTTGAAGCTGGCCGTGGAGCTGGGACAGGGGCTCCAAGAAAGCCGGACGATCGGGAGCATCATGTCTCCCGGTCTCACCACCGTGGATGAAGCCCAGTCCATTTACAAAACTCTTGAAACCATGATCCGGCAGGACAAGCGATGCGTTGTTGTATTGAGCGCCGGCTTGCTGGCCGGGATTTTTACGGAGCGAGATGTCTTAAAACGAGTCGCGATCAAAGATAAAGACATGGACACCCGAAAGACTCCGATCCGAGAAGTCATGACGGCAAACATCGTCACGGCTCCCTACTCCGCCTTTGTGGGAGAAGTCTTGGCTGAAATGTACCAGAGAGGATTTCGACATATGCCCATTCAAGGCGAAAAAGGGAATCTGGCGGGCATCGTCTCCATGACCGACGTCCTGCAGTACGCCAAAGCGCTCAATATCGATGAAATGGTCCGCAAGGCATGGCGGGAAGTAGCGGAATTTTGGGACTCTGAGGAGCAGTACACACCCGGGTAACACCGTAGATTCCTTGCTTTTTCCAGCCATTATGATAACGTGACATCGCTTCCGACAAAGGAGAAAATACAGCGATAGACCATGGAACCGGCTAAGATCAACGACCTAAATATTTGTGTGGCAACGGAAAATGGGTCAGGGAGCGCCTCATCGAACAACATCCTCTTCAAGGCCATTTTTAAGATGGGCATCCCCTGCTCCTCGAAGAACATGTTCCCCTCCAATATCCAGGGACTTCCAACCTGGTACCAGATTCGGGCCTCCGCAGAAGGCTACTACGCGCGCAAAGACGTGATCGATGTCATGGTGATGTTCAACGACGCCACGGCGGCGCAGGATATCCACCGCGTCCGGGACGGCGGGGTGATCCTTTATGACGGCTCCACCCTCCTCCCCGCTCATCTCAAACGGGAGGGGGTTCAATACCTCGGGGTCCCCGCGAACAAGCTGGTCCAGGAACTGGTCCCGGCCTCGCCCTTGCGCACGAAGCAAAGAAACATGCTTTACGTAGGCGCCCTGGCCTATCTCTTCGGCATCGACATGGCGGTTATCGAAGAGGTGCTGCACGACACCTTTGGCAAGAAACCGGCGGTGATCGAGTCCAATCTGGTCTGTATCGAGGCGGGCTACAAATACATGAAGGAGAACGGCCTCGCTCAGACGATCGCGCGCCTGGCCCCCATCCCCAACGGGAATAAAGGAAAGATCGTCACTGAGGGAAACACGGCCTGCGCCCTGGGCGCCATCTACGGCGGGGCCACCACGATTTCCTGGTATCCGATCACCCCTTCGAGCTCGCTGGCCGAGTCCATGGAGTATTACCTGCCGCGACTCCGCAAAATGAAAGACGGCAAGAACAGCTATGCCATCGTTCAGGCGGAGGACGAAATTGCCGCCGCGGGAATGGTGGTGGGCGCGGGTTGGACCGGCGCCCGGGCTATGACCTCCACGTCCGGACCCGGACTCTCGCTCATGAACGAGATGATCGGCCTCGCCTATTTCGCTGAGATCCCATGCGTTTTTTTCATCATTCAGAGAGGCGGTCCCTCGACCGGCCTACCGACCAGGACGCAGCAGGCCGATATTCAACTGGCCTACTACAGCTCCCACGGGGATACCCGCCACATTCTTTTGTTTCCTCACGATATGAATTCGTGCTTCGATCTGGCCCGCCGGAGCTTTGATTTTGCCGAGCGGTTCCAGACCCCGGTCTTCGTCATGTCGGATCTCGACCTGGGGATGAATCTCTGGTCCTCCGACCCGCTCAAGCTGAACGCGGAGCCCTTCGATCGAGGCAAGCTCCTGACGGCCGAGCAACTCGAACAGTGGGAGAAGCAGGGGAAAAAGTTCCGCCGCTACTTCGACTACGACGGCGATGGCATCCCTTACCGGACGGTCCCGGGTAATCCGAACCGCAAGGCGGCGTACTTCACCCGCGGCTCCGGCCACGATGCCGACGCGCGCTACTCCGAAGACGAAAAAGACTATAAAGAGACCCTCGACCGGCTCAGGAGGAAATTTGAAACGGCCCGGAAATATGTTCCCAAGCCTATCGTTGAGATGACTGAAGGGGTTCGGACCGGAGTGATTTGCTTCGGTTCCAGTTATGAGCCCACCCGGGACGCGCGCGAACGGCTGCGGGCCCTTGGTCTCAAAACCAATCACCTTCTGCTGAGGGCCCTTCCCTTGACCGATGAGAGCAAGAAATTTCTTGCCGCCCATGACGTCATCTATCTTGTGGAGCAGAACCGCGACGGTCAGATGGCCGCCATTTTCAAAGAAGAGTGGCCGGAATTGGCGGCCAAGATCAGAAGCGTATGCATTTACGACGGACTTCCCGCCACGGCGGGAGAGATCACCAGGCAGATCCGGGCCTATGAGGCTCAGGCTACGACGGGAGCAGAGGAATGGCGGGAGAAAAAGCTAATCGCATCCATTTGACGGAAAAAGACTACCAGGGGGCGCCATCGACCATGTGCAAAGGCTGCGGTCATGACGCCATTTCGGCGTCCATCATGCGCGCCTTTTTCGAAAGCGGCATCGACCCACGGAAAGTCGTCAAGCTGAGCGGGATTGGTTGCTCGTCCAAGACGCCCGCCTATTTTCTCAGCCCCTCTTTTGGTTTCAACGCCGTTCACGGACGGATGTCCGCCGTGGCGACAGGCGCCAATTTGGGCAATCATACGCTGATCTCAGTCGGGGTCTCGGGCGACGGGGACACCTCCGCGATCGGCCTCGGGAACTTCTGCCACATGATGCGGCGCAACGTGAACATCATCTATGTCATTGAGAACAACGGTGTCTATGGATTGACCAAGGGGCAATTCTCGGCCACCGCGGATAAAGGAACGGTCATGAAAGGCGGCAAGGTCAACGACATGCCCGCCATCGATCTCGCGGAACTGGCGATCACCATGGGGGCGACCTATGTCGCCCGAAGCTTTTCCGGAGATCGAAAACAGCTGGCCCCCTTGATCCAGGGCGCCGCCGCTCACAAGGGATGCGCGATTCTGGACATCATCAGCCCGTGCGTGACCTTCAATAATCATGAAGGCTCCACGAAGAGCCTGAAATACGCTAAAGAACATCTCGACCCGATCCACGACGTGGACTTCATCCCTTATTTTGAAAACATCGAGGTCGATTATGAGGAGGGAACCGACACGCAGGTGGAGCTCCACGACGGCTCCCACATCATCCTCCATAAGTTGAGAAGGGATTACGACCCGCGCGATCAGATGCAGGCCCTGCAGGCGCTCCACTCGGCGATCGCGGAAGGAAAATTTCTCACCGGGCTGATCTACTATGACCCAACCCGGCCGGAATTCACGGCCGAGATCAACCTTCCAGAGAACCCGCTGTCTCAGTTAGGGCAAGATGTCCTACAACCTCCCGCGGAGCTTCTCGACCAGATTAACGCTCAGTTGATGAAGTAATAGCTCTCAGCGGTCAGCAATCAGCCATCAGCCAGAAAATCAATACCTTGCTGTCGTATCTTTTCCCGTCATGCTTTGGCTGAAAGCTGAATGCTGAGAGCTGAGCGCTTAAAATCAGTGGTCGTGCTTCTTTTGCAATCCACCGTGGCCGAGGGCGACGATGTCGGAGCGTAATATTTTCTCGCCCGCTAAAAGACGGGGCAGCAGGAGATCGAAGGCGCTAAAAGGGTCATGGAGGACGCATCCGGAAAGGCCCAGGACGGGAATCCCTTTTAGGTAAGCCATCAAAAACATCGAGCCCGGCAGCACGGGAAATCCGTGGCATTCGACCAGGGCCCCGCTGCGGCGGATTCCCTCGGGCGTGAGATCATCCGGGTCCACGGACATCCCGCCGCTCACGAGAATAAGCTCCGCTCCCGCATTGTAGGAATCCATAAGGTGGGCAGCGATCCGGTCGGGATCGTCGGGGGCGAATTTCGCCGCCTCGACCTCCGATCCCAGCGCCGAAACCTTGCGCCGGACCACGGGCTCGAAGCCGTCCTGAATGCGGCCGTTAAAAACTTCACTTCCGGTGACGATCAGATGGACCCGCTTTCGGGCGATCGACAGGAGGGTCGCAATGGGCTTGTCTGCGCAGACCGCCTCGGCCTTTTTCACCAACTCCTCCGGAACGACCACCGGAATGGTACGGGTCCCGGCCACCACCTCTCCTTTTCTCACGAAGGTGTTGGAAGGGAGGGTAGCCAGGATCAAGCCTCCCAGTTCATTGAACCGGTAGAGGCGTCTCTCGTCGATCTTGAGGACGCCGGAAATCTCCGCCACGAGATTCACGCGGCCTTCCACCGGATCGGTGATCCGGATATAGGAGCCCGCCGCCGCCTGTGCCAGTCTTCTGGCCGCGTCCTCTTCGTGAAGCTCCCCCTCTTCCAGCTCCATGACATAGAGGTGGGCCTTCCCGAGGTCCAATAACTTGGATACATCCTCCGAGCGCACCACATGGCCGCGCCGAAATGCGGGGCCTTTGTGTTTTCCGGGAACGATTTCCGTAATGTCGTGGGCCAGCTTCATCCCTACGGCATCTTCGACGGGTATGACCTTCAGCATAGCCGCTCCCCAATGAACAGAATCTGCTAAAACCCTCTCTTCGAGAAGACCTATTGTTTCATTCGATGCTATCTTTGTCCAGTATGAACAGGACCGGGACGTCCATCCGGGCGGCTCCTAGACTTGCCGCTAAAAATTTTGACAGCGGACAAAAACTATGATAGATTCGGCTCAGTGAAGCAAAACAATTTTTTCGGGTATTCAAACCGCGCCCTTCTTGTTCTGGTCGTTCTTTCTCTCTTCTTCCCGATTTTGACCAACCCATTGTCCCACGCTCAACAAGAACCGACTCCACCCCCCAGGGAACCGAGCGTGGCGGAAGATCTGGGCTACGGGGTGGCCTCGGCTTTGGCGAGCTTGTTCTACAGTCCCGCCAAGGTAACGTACGCCGGGCTGGGGCTGATCACGGGGGGCCTTGGCTACATCTTGAGCGGCGGCAATAAAGACGTCGCCAACGAGATCATCTATCCCGCGGTCAAGGGGAACTACGTGGTTACGCCGAAACATCTCCAGGGCAGCGAGCCCATTTATTTCGTCGGCCCGCCGCCTCCTCAGGAGGAGCCCCAACCGGCCAATGCTCCTCCTCCCTCACCCGCTCAACGCTAAACCACCTACGCTAACCCCCCTCTTGGACGACTGGATGAATTCCAGGAGGGCTTCCACGTCCGGAGAAAGTTCTCCTTTCGATTTCACCTCCTGAATCGCCAACGATAGGTTCCGTCCCTTCCGAAACAAAATGCTGAAAGAATCTTTGATCTGACGGATCCTCCGATCGCTGAAGCCGGCGCGCTTGAGCCCAACGACGTTGACGCCCCGGACCGTATGCTGCCAATCCACGATAGAAAAGGGCGGGACGTCCCGGCTCGCGCCGCTCAGCCCGCGCATCAGCGAAAGCTCGCCAATTCGAACGAACTGGTGCACCACACAGTTGCCGGAGAGAAACGCTCGGCTCCCGACCTCGACATGGCCGCCCAGCAGCGCGCCATTAACCAGGGTGATCAGGTCCCACAGCCGGCAGTTGTGCGCCACATGAGAGCTCGCCATGAGAAAATTGTGATTTCCAATCACCGTGGACAATCCCTCGCCGGTGGCCCGGTGAACCTGGACATGCTCCCGGAAGACGTTGTGGTTCCCAATTTTTAGATAACTTCTCTCTCCGCGGTAGGCCGTATCCTGAGGCGCATGACCCAGCACTGCCCCGGGATGGATTTCGTTGTCTTTCCCAATTTCGGTCCAACCCGTGAGATAGGCATGCGCCATGACCCGTGTGCCCCGCCCAATCTTGACTGCGCCTTCGATTACGACGTAGGGACCGATCTCGGCTTCGGGGTGGATCTCTGCGCGGGGATCAATGATTGCGCTTGGATGAATCGCCAACGGGCTTGACCTTCCTAAGAATGTTCCTCGTCCTCTCCGTCATCCTCTTCCCTTTCCTCCTTCGCTTCCTTCCCCGGAATTCGATATTTTCCCTCCACCCAAGTTCCCAGGTCAACCAGCTGACAACGCTCCGAGCAGAAAGGATGGTAGGGATTTCCTTCCCAAGGGACCGGCGCGCGACATATGGGACACGTGACGGTTAATCCCATAAAGCTTTTCCACTATTACCTGTTTTCTCCGTTCTCGTCCACTTGGACGGGTCAACAACAGGATCATAACGGGTAGAGAAAAGCTCCGTTTGCGGGAGCGAAAAGAGAATCGGTACTGGGGTGAAAGTTTGGAGCGGGCGACCGGGATCGAACCGGCGACGTCCAGCTTGGGAAGCTGGCATTCTACCGCTGAATTACGCCCGCTCAGACTACCATTTTTATAGGGATGAGACCCTGTTGTCAATGAACGCTATGGAGCGGATTTGAACTCAACCCTCAACGGCTGTTATAGTCGTTCGTTGGCTTGAGGAACTAGGCGATGTCGGTTAAGGAACATAAAGAAAAAGCCGCTCGGGTGGTCGACTGTTTCGTCGTGACCGTCAGCGACACCCGGGACGAGGCGACCGACCAAAGCGGTCAGCTCATCAAGGCCTTACTCGCCGAAAAGGGCCATCGCCTGGGCGGTTATCGAATGGTCAAGGACGAGCCCGCGGAGATTGAGTCGCTCCTCGGAGAGCTCCTGGGCCGGGCCGATCTCCACGCGGTTATCCTCAACGGCGGCACAGGGATCTCGCCCCGCGATGTGACCTATGAAGTGGTCGCCCGATTTTTGGAGAAACGCTTGGACGGCTTTGGCGAGCTATTCCGGTTCCTCAGCTATCAGGATATCGGCTCGGCGGCGATCATGAGCCGTGCCGTCGCGGGAGTGGCGCGAGGCAAAATCCTGATCTCGCTCCCGGGCTCGAGGGGAGCCGTCGAGCTGGCGATGCGACAACTCGTATTGCCTGAACTGGGCCATATGGTCTCTCTACTCCGAACATGAGGGTTAAAGTCAAATTCTTTGCCATCCTCCGAGAGCGCGCGGGGACGGCCGGGGCCGCCAAAGAAATCAAAGAGGGGAGCACGGTGAAGGAGTTGTGGGAGTCATTACAGCGAGACTATCCCCAGTTGGCCCGGGTCGAGGCGCGACTCCTCTATGCCGTCAACCTAAACTATGTTAATGCGGGCTACGTTCTCAAGGAAGACGACGAAGTAGTTTTCGTCCCTCCTGTCAGTGGAGGCTAAAGGATGTTTCGCGTAACCCCAAAACCCCTGAAGCTCAAGGAAGCCGTCGCGTGGGTCACTGATCCCGAGGCCGGTGCGATCGTCACCTTCGTCGGGACCACGAGAAACCACAATGAAGGGCGGAGGGTCATCGCCCTGGATTATGAAGCCTACGACGAGATGGCGGAGAAAGAGCTGGCGTGGATAGGACGGGAAGCCAAAGAGCGTTGGAAGATTACCCGCATGGCCATCATCCACCGGATTGGCCATGTGCCCATTACCGAGCCGAGCGTCGTGATTGCGGTCTCCGCGGCGCACCGGCAAGACGCTTTCGAGGCATGCCGCTTTGCCATCGAAGAAATCAAGAAGAGCGTCCCCATCTGGAAAAAAGAGATCTTCGAGGGCGGAGAGGTCTGGATCGGGACCCAGAGTGGCCAGCCCTTTCAGATGGACAGAGAGGTGAGACGGCGCTAGAGAAACCCGCTTTTTCTCTGTCACAAACTTCTGTCTCTATTTTGTCATGGAATCACCCCTATACGCAGCCTTTATTCTGGGGCTCATCCTGGGCATCAAACACGCCCTGGACGCGGACCACCTGATCGCCGTCTCAACCATCGTCAGCGATACCCGAAACCTTAAATGGGCGTCCTTGATCGGAGCCTTCTGGGGTCTGGGACATACGACGACGCTCTTGGTCAGCGGCTTACTGGTCATCGGGCTCCGCATCACGATTCCTCCGCGGGTCGCCTTGAGCCTGGAGTTCGCGGTGGCCGTTATGCTGGTGTTTCTCGGCGCCCGCCTGCTATGGCGCTCTTTCCGAGAGGATGGGCTTCACCTCCACGCTCACGCCCACAGCCCGCAAACGCACGCCCACTTCCATGAACATGAAAAACCGCAGGAGGACCACGGCCACGCGCACCCCTTTAGCTCCATGCACCGGCCTTTCATTGTCGGGATGGTCCATGGGTTGGCGGGAAGCGCCGCATTGATGCTGCTGGTTTTGGCCACGATCACTTCGCCTCTTGCCGGGCTGGCCTATATCCTGATCTTCGGCATCGGTTCCGTAGGCGGGATGTTGGCCTTGAGCAGTCTCATTGCCCTTCCCTTTATCCTGACCGCGCGCCGCTTTGCCCTTCTCAACCAGTGGATCCGCCTAGGGGCTGGAGTCGCCAGCGTGGCCTTCGGCTTCTATCTGGGATGGGAGATCGGGTTCCAGCAGGGACTGTTTTAATTTTCGCGCCGATTTTCCATCTCTTCAGCGCCGGGCGGGCTCGCCCAAATGCTCGCGCAGAAAAGTCCTGACGTCCTCCCAGTAATAGCCCACGTTATAAAATAGCCCGTGGCCTCCTCCACGATCGTAGCGGATGACCCGCGCCTCTTTTTTATGCTCCTTGAATGCACGCTCCAACGTTGCCGCGCCCTGTAAAATATTAGATGCGTCGCTGGCCTCCGTCAAAAGCAACACGGGAGCCGAGAGGGAATCTACATTTTTCGCCGCGATCCCGAGGAGCCCATGGGCCGTCGCCGGAGCCAGGAGAATAAGCGCCTTCAGGTCTTTGCGTTCGAGAGCGACTTTAAAGGAGGTAAAACCTCCCATGGAGAAGCCCGCGAGGGCGATCCGCGACGAGTCGACCTCGGGAAGCGTCTTCGCGTGATCGATGGCGCTCGAGACCACCTGTCCGTAGATCTCGCGATAGACCGTCGCGTTTTTTCCCTGAGCACGTTTTTCCCGAATGGGAACAAAGGTGAGGTATCCATCCTGCGCGAAAGCCTGACACACCTCGTCGAGGGAGTAACCCTGTGTGCGGGCGCCAGGCCAGCCATACATATCGACCACGCTTCCATGGTTGAAGACCACGGCCGGAAAAGGTCCTGCGCCCGCGGGCCGGCAAAGAAGGGCGTCGCGCTGCTCGCCCCCGACAATCGGAAAAACCACCCTGGAAGACTCGGCGCCCGGGCTCCGGGCCGTCCCGAGAAAAACGAAAAATACCGTCATCCACAGAAAAATGAATCCTAATCGCATGGAGATCCTCCTTCAGATGACTTTCGCGATCGTCAAAAAATAGATAACGGCCAAAACGGAATAGGCAAAGCACGATAAACAAAGGAAAAAGAGATTGAGCCGGCCCGGACGCGCGGCTGGCGGCAGGTGGCGCGGCAGGTACACATGGTTGAGAAAGATCAAGGCGATGGAATAGATAACGGTGCCGATAAAGCCGATCACCGCCGAAAGAATAATCAGCGGTCCCGGCGCATCCAAAAGCACCGTGGCGCCGGTCATTAGAGTAAGAACCAGAAGAAAAAAGAGATACCATGAGCGCACCGGGATGGAGCGCGCCTTCGGAAAAAGATTATAGATGCAGTCCGTCTGGCTCCGGCTGACGGCATCAACCGTAGCGAGCCAGGTGTCGGAAAGAAAGGCCGCGGCAACTATGAGAAAGAGAGTTCTCCCGACGGGTCCCCAACTCGCTTCGAAAAACCGGCCTTGCACGACGGCAATCTCGTACTGATCGGGGAGCAGCCCTTTGGGAAAAAGAAGCGCATAGGCGAGAAGGCAGGTCATCAGCGTGGTCAGGATATTTCCCCCGATTCCTATCCCGACGTCCCAAAATAAAAAACGCCTCCAGCGGGAAAGATGAGCGAGTCCCTCGTCTTCGTCCGGTATGAAGCCGGAGTTGGGAATCGTCTCGGGCTTGCCGGTGATTGGCCCCGTGATCCGGCCCATGTAGTGCGCCATGCCGATGCCCTTATCGCGGATCCAGTAGGAGTAAAAGAGCGTCCAAAAACCTCCCAACCCGGCAAAGGCAATGGCGGTGAGGAGCTTGCTCGCATCGGCCGGGTCCCAGGGTCTGGGCATGGGCCTTTGCGGGATGAACAATCCTTTGACGAAAGGAGAAAGGACCGCCAGGACATCCGGATGGGCGCAGGCCCACAGCAATCCCACGAGCGTGACCAGAGCCACGGCCCACATGAAAGTCTCAATCAAGCGGTAGATGACTTTGCTAAAAAGAATGGCGCAGAGAAAGACGAACATGGAGAGGTAGGCCCAAAAGAGAGTTTGGCCTCTTGGACTCCAACCCGAGGGGATCCGGGTGAGGGCCGCCAGCGAGGTCCCGCCGGCAGCGGCGAAGGCGCCAAACCATAGAAAGGAAATGGTCATCAAGATCCAGAGTAAGAGGGCAAAAACACGGTTCAAGCGGAAAAAGCCCTGCCAAATGCTCTCCCCGGTCAATACCGTATAGCGGCCGATCTCGTAGGTAACGGGGAACTGGAGCAGGCAGGCCGGCAGCAAAATAAAGAGAAACGCGAGTCCGTATTTGGCGATGAGGTACGGCCACCAGATCAGCTCCCCGCTCCCCTGCGCCAAAGCCATGAAGACGACGCCGGGGCCAAGGGTGGCAACTATTCCAGGCAGGGGAGGCAGAGAGGCTTTTCTGTACGGCGGCAGAGTGCCCCAAGATTCGCCTGGTGCCATCGAGTCAAACTTCTTCGATCCGGTGGATGGCATTTTGCGGAAGCGCGGCGAGAAAAGCTTGAAAAGCCCGATCGAGATAGCCCAAGTCCTTCGATTCCAATGTGACTTTGACTTTGTACTCGGGGTTGTCGAGCACGGGATAAGAGCCCAGAAGGAGATCGGGAAAGTTTTTGAGCAGGTTATTCAGCAGAGAGGCGATGACCCCTTCGCCTTCCTTGACGTAAACCATCTTGAGAAAAAAAGGCGTGTCGCGAAAACGCTCTTTAATGGCGTCAAAGCGGTCGACCAGGATCTTCGGGATGCCGGGGAAAATATAAACATTCCTCATTTTGACCACGGGCGCGTATAAGGTGTCCTGGCCCACCAGCTCCGCGCCCTCGGGCACCTCGGCCATCCGGAGGCGGGCCTCGTTCAAGTCTTTACCGTAACGTTCGCGAGATCTCCGCTCCAGTTCCGGATGGCGCGCCAGTTTCACGCTAAAACCACTGGCGATCCCTTCCATCGTCACATCGTCGTGGGTCGGGCCCACTCCGCCGGTGGTAAAAACAATGTCGAAGTTCTGCGAGAAGGCTGCCACTTCCCGCCCGATTGTCTCCACGACGTCCGGGATCACCGAGATTCTCTTCACCTCCACACCCAATGCACGCAGCTCCCGGCAGAGAAAATGGGAATTGGTGTCCTGGGTCTTTCCCGAGAGGACCTCATTGCCAATGATCACGATGCCGGCGGTCTTGGACATGGTCGATGACTTGGAGCACCAGGTTACGTATCAAACTCGCTGCAGCTTTGAAAATAACCACACCTTTTATCGGGACAGATGAGGCGGCACTTCTGATTCATGAGCTTCGAGCCGCAGATGGGGCAAAATTCCCACCAGGGCTCGCTCCTTTCCGGACGTTCCTCCTTGGCCACGGCTATTTTCTCCTGGCGGTCTTTGGATGACGGTGGCATCTGCTTCCGTTTAATCCAAGTTGCCGCTTTTGACAAGCATTTTTTGGCGGCTCGGTGGACTTCCGCGAATCGCCGTAATATATTGCCCCGACATGCCTACAGCCGTCGTTCGCGTCGAAGCCCTGCGAAAAAGCTACGGCCCCATTCAAGCCCTGAACGGCATCTCCTTCGAGATCGAGAAGGGAAAGATCTTCGGCCTTTTGGGACCTAACGGCGCAGGCAAGACCACCACGATCAAGATCCTCGCCACCCTGGTTCGCGCCGACGAAGGAAAGGCGGAAATCCAGGGTATAGACGTCTTCAAAGAGCCGGACCGTGCCCGCCGCTTGATCGGCTATGTCCCTCAGGAGCTGACCGTGGATCCCTATCTCACGGCTGCGGAGCACCTGCGCTTCTATGCCGATCTCTATCATCTTCCCGCCGCTGCCCGGCAGGAACGGATGAGAGAGCTTTTGGAACTCGTAGGATTGACCGGCCAGGAGAACCGCCGGGTAAGATCTTTTTCGGGTGGGATGAAGAAAAAACTCGATCTGGCCTGCGGCCTGATCCATCAACCTGCGCTCATTCTCCTCGACGAGCCGTCGCTCGGCCTGGATGTCCCGGTCCGTCGGGATCTTTGGAGTTACATGCTCAGACTTAAGGAGCACGGAATCACCGTGCTCCTCTGCACCAACTCCATGGACGAGGCCGAGCGGCTGTGCGACGAGGTCGCCATCGTCGACCGCGGCGGCCTCGCCGCGAGAGGCTCCCCCACCACGCTTAAAAGCCAGCTTAAAAAGGACGTGGTCTCACTCGAAATCGCTCCCTCTGATGGGGATCATGAGAAAAAACGGGACACCCTGATCCAGGCCCTCTCCCGGCTCTCCCGGGTACAGGGCGTCGTGAAGGACGGGGTTCAGGTCAAGATCTACGTCGAGAGCAACGAAACGGCGCTGCCGGAAATCCTTCAGTGCGCCGGCGCCCTCAGCATCGAAATTAACACCATCACTTACAGCCGCCCCGGTCTTGACGAGGTTTTTCTCCATTACACGGGACGTCCCTGGACGGGAGATCCAAAAACCCATGCCTGAATGGATTCAAGAGACCAAGGCGCACTTCATCCGCTGGATCATCCACCTCAAGCGGGAACCCTTCAGCATGGCCTTCAGCCTGCTCAACCCGGTGATCCTGCTCATTTTCATGGGCGGGGCCTTCCAGAGTCTGACGCGGGCCTCCATCGGACAAGACTACCGCGCCTATCTTTTACCCGGCATCCTCGCCCTCACCGTTCTGGGCAACAGCCTATCCGGAGGCATCTCCCTTCTCTTCGACAAAGAGAACGGTTTCTTGAGCCGCGTCATGAGCACGCCGACGTCGCGGGCCTCCATCCTCGTGGGCCGCTTCCTGGCCGTGAACGTGAGCACGATCCTGCAGTGTTTGATGATGCTGGGGTTGGGATTTCTTTTCGGCGTTCCGATCGCGACCGGAGTGAAGGGTGTGTTTGGGTTGCTGGGAATCAGCCTGCTGCTCAGCTTTGGGGTCACGATCCTTTCATTGACGCTCGCCTTTATGCTGACCAATCACGGCGACTTTTTTGCCATCCTGGGCATCACGGTCCTTCCGGCCGGTTTCCTCTCGAGCGCTTTTGTCCCGCTGGACTCTCTGGCCCCCTGGATGCGTCTCCTGGCCCAGGCCAATCCCATGACCTATGCCGTCGACGGTATGCGTTCGCTGATCCTATCGGGTGGAGATGGCGCCGCGCTCCTTCGTATGGCCGTGGTCCTCCTGGTCTTCGATGGCGCCGCCTTGTGGCTTGGCATGAGGGTCTTCCGCCGACAGTTGGCATAGATCCTTCTTATCCCGGCCGTTGTAGCCCCCCGCGCAACAGTACGCAGTACCTGTCAACTCAATTAAGAATGTAACCATGGAGAGATTCATTGCGTCATTTAAGATGTAACCCTGCGATGGGTGGTTTTCTGATTTCCGACATGGACTTTGATGCCAAAGATTTTAGAGATATCCAGGAGCGCTTGGCGTTCATCGCGAGTTAACGGTTGGGGACTGTCCGCCGCTGGGGCTTTAGGACTCGGGCTAACGCGGTGATTGGCCAGTTGGTAGATCCGGTCGAGTTTT
>Ga0080064_1001368_pt1 | contig 49801 bp, 41 predicted proteins | sample Subgrocontami54m_FD_69260 | JGI IMG/M metagenome (GOLD analysis project Ga0080064, IMG submission 69260) | Subsurface groundwater microbial communities from S. Glens Falls, New York, USA - GMW46 contaminated, 5.4 m (SPADES assembly) (version 2) ...
CCCGGAGTTCGCGCGGGACGTCCTCGAGTCGCTCCGCCAGCCGCTCGAAGATGGGACCGTGACCATCGTCCGGGTCGGGGGCGCGGTGACCCTGCCGGCCCGCTTCCAGTTCGTGGCGGCGATGAACCCGTGCCCGTGCGGCGGGCTTGGCGGGCCGTCGGGGACCTGTCACTGCCGGCCAGGCGTCGCGGAACGTTACGCCGCCCGGGTGTCCGGGCCGCTCCGAGATCGGATCGACCTGTGGGTGGAGATGCCGCCGGTCGCCCAGCCGGAGCTGCTGGGTCGCTCCGGGGCCGAGTCGAGCTCGGTGGTGGCGGAGCGGATCGCCGCCGCGCGCCGCGTCGCCTTCGCCCGCGATGGGACCGCCACGGGTCGCCTCGACGGCGCCCGGCTTCGGGCTGCGTGCCGGCTGAGCCGCGCCGACGAGCGTCTGACCGGCTCGATCGCCGGGACGGCCGGGTTGTCGGCGCGCGGGGTCGGACGGCTGCTCCGAGTGGCACGGACCATCGCGGACCTGGCGGGCTCGGATGGGGTGGACCAAGCGCACCTCATCGAGGCGGCCCGGTTCCGGGTCCCGAGCGGCCCGTATGCCGGCCAGCTGGCTGGCTGAGTCGCGATGGCCCCCGAACGCGAGGCCTGGGCGGTCCTGGCGACGGTCCACGGGCTGGGGCCGATCACCTTCGGGCTGCTCCTGCGCGAGCAAGGCAGTGCGGTCCGGGTCCTCGAGCTGGCGGCCAGTCCGGCGGGACGTATGCAGCTCCGCGACGGCCCCGCGCACGACCGCGACCGGTTGCCGTTCCCGATGGTCGAGGCGCTCGGGGCGGCTGCATCTGATGCTCCACGGATCGTGGCCCGGCTGGCCGAGGACGGGGTCACGTTCCTGACCGTCGATGACGAGGCGTATCCGGCCCGGGTCCGGATGCTCGAGGAGCCGCCGCCGGTCCTGTTCGTGCGTGGATCCGTGGCCGCCCTGGGGACACCCAGGGCCGTCGCCATCGTCGGGACACGGCGTCCGACCGACACGGGTCGCCGGATCGCCGCCCGGATCGCCGACGCCATCGCCCGGCTCGGTGCGGTGGTGGTGTCGGGGCTGGCGCTCGGGATCGACGGCGCGGCCCACGCCGCCGCGGTGGCCGCGGAGCGCCCGACGATCGCCGTGATGGGCTCGGGTCATCGTCATCTCTTCCCGAAGGCACACGCCCGGCTGGCCGAGGCGATCGTGGCCGGTGGGGGAGCGCTGCTGTCGGAGCTCCCGCCGGACGCCGAGCCGACCCACGGCACGTTCCCGCGCCGCAACCGGCTGATCAGCGGCCTGACCGAGGCGACGGTCGTGGTCGAGGCGGCGGCCCGGAGCGGGGCCCTGATCACCGCGCGCTGGGCACTCGAGCAGGGTCGTGGCTGCTACCTCGTCCCGGGTTCGATCGACGCCCCGATGTCGGCGGGCTGCCTCGCCCTCCTGCGCGCCTATCCGGGCGAGGCGCGGATCGTGGCCGGCGTGGCCGAGCTGATCGACGACCTGGAGCTCGTCGCCCCGGGACCCGCCTCGCCCGACCGCCCAGCCTTCGACGGCCCGGTCAGTCGGGCCGCCCTCCTGGCGAGTCTCGGCACGGCCGAAGCGCGGGTCGCCGACGCACTGGCCGACGGCGCCGCCACCCTCGACGAGCTGGCCCTCCGGACGGACCTCCCGATTCCGACCGTCCTGGGGACACTGACCTTGCTCGAGATGCGGGGCTTGATCGTCGCGGCTTACGGCCGCTATCGTCCGGCGGGAGCGCTGGCTTCGGTCGCGCCCGCTCCGGACTGAGGGTCCCAGGACCGAGCTGATCGAGCGTGCGACGGGACTCCCACGAGGGGCGCGGTTGCCCGTCGTTGCGATCCAGTGCTAACCTTGCCAGCGATCGTCGGGTCGCCCCCGGCCTTCAGACAGCCGCACGAAGCCGCTGACCCCAGGCAACGAGCCAGGAGACTGTCTATTGCGAAAGTACGCCGCCGCGGCGTTGGCGCTCCCCATCCTCGCCTTGGTCTATGGACCGATCCTGGTTCGGCGCGTCCTGGCCGGTCGAGTGGGCGTCGGGATCGGCAGCCTGGCGATTGCCGGGATCGTGACGGTAGGCCTGGCGGCGCCCGGGGTTATCCAGGCGCGTCCGCCGGTGACCGTGACCCAGCTTGGATCCGCGAGCCTGGCCGGCAGCATCGAGCCGCACCACGCGCTGCGCGAGCCGGTCCGACTGAGCTTCAGCGCGCCGATGGACGCCGCCAGCGTGGCCGCAGCCCTGACCGTCGAGCCCGCCACGCCCGTCGACCTCACGTGGGACGCAGCCGGCAGCGCGTTGACGATCGCGGCGGCCGGGGGCTGGAAGCCCGGGACCTACTACAGCGTCACGGTCGCCGCGTCCGCCCGCGATCGGAACGGCACCAAGCTGGCCGGCGCCGCGCGCTCGATCTTCACCACCCGAGCCCCATTGAGCGGCCAGTTGACCGCCTCAACGACGCCCACCAACGAACGCTACCCGACGACGACCACCTTCTCGGTCGCCTATGACGGGTCGGTCGATGTCTCCGCCGTGGAGGCCGCCTTCCACATCGATCCGACGGTCGCCGGTACGTTCACGGTCGCGACCGACGCCGCCGGCGGCTCGACGGTCACCTTCGTCCCGATCGATGGCCTGGCCCTCGACACGGCGTACACGGTCACCCTGCTTGGCGACGTTCGCGACGGTGACGGCATCCCGACCACTCCGCTCGTTCCGCTGGCGATCCAGACCGTTGGACCGGTCGCCGACGGTCCGACCGTCGTCCGTTTCCGCCCGTTCGCCGGCTCGACCGACATCCCGCGCGGGGCCAGCCTGTCGGTTCGGTTCACCGCCCGGATGGATCGCACCTCGACCGCCGCCGCCTTCAGCGCCAAGGTCGGGACGGCCGTCCTCAAGGGCAAGGTGACCTGGGCCGAGAAGGACACCGTCCTGGTCTTCCAGCCGACGTCGGCTCTGCCCTACGGCGCGAAGGTCGTACTGAACGTGGCCTCGAGCGCCATGGATGTCGACGGCAACCCGCTCAAGGCCGCCAAATCGTCCATCTTCAGCGTCGGCCGCAAGCCCACCGCCGCGGTCAAGCGGACCTCGGTCCACATCGGCCACGGTTCGAGCGTCGGCGCCGGCTCCTGGCACGCCGTCGAGGTGTACTACCTCAAGCTGATGAACTGCACCCGGGGCGGCGGCTGGATCACCCCCAGCGGCAACTGCAGCAGCCCGGGTGGCAGCGGGATCAACCCGCTCATCCTCAATGCCGGGATCAGCACCCACGTCTCGCGGCCGTACGCCAAGTACCTCGTCTCGACCGGCATCTGCAGCCACTTCGCCGACGGCAACCCGGGCGATCGGCTGCGTCGGGCGGGCTACGCCGGTGACTATCGCGAGAACCTTGGCTGCCGGTCCGCCGCCAACGCCTTTGCCTCGGTCCTCGGGACGCACCTCTACTTCCAGTCTGAGAAGCCGTGCGGCGGGTACTGCCACTACGCCAACATCATGTCGACCAAGATGAAATACGTCGGCATCGGGGTGTGGGTCGGCCACGGCCGCGTCCGGCTGGTCATCGACTTCTGGGAAGGCTGACCCTCCGCTGATCCGGAACGTCGTCCTCCACATCAACAACGAGCAGCCGCTGGTTGCCGACCTGTTCAGTTTGCCGGCCGCGGCCGACGTGACCCTCCTGTGCACGAACCTGCGGGACAAGAACAACAAGCGGCCGATCTTCGCCGACGACATCACCTCGACGTTCGTCTTCCCGATGATCCACATGCGGTTCATCGAGATCCTGCCCGGATCGATCCCCGATGGCGACGACGATGTCCCGCGGCTGGCCGCCGGCACTCCGCCGACGGCGCCGCCAGCCGCGTCCGAGGAGGACCTCGACATCGACGAGGACTTCCTCCGCCGCGTGCGCGACGCCTGACCGGACCGTCGCTGCGGGGACCCGTCGATCGGCCGCGAAGAGGCCGGTGCTAGACTCCCGCACGATATGAGCAAGGATCTGGTCATCGTCGAGTCGCCCGCCAAGGCGAAGACGATCGAGCGTTACCTCGGCCCCGGTTACACCGTTCTCGCCTCCTACGGGCACGTCCGGGACCTCCCCGAGAACCCCGGCAAGGGCAAGCTTGGCGTCGATGTCGATCACGACTTCGCACCGACCTACGAGATCTCGCCGGACCGCCACAAGCAGCTGGCGGCGATCGAGAAGGCGGCCCGCGGCGCCACGACCGTCTACCTCGCGACCGACCTCGACCGCGAAGGTGAGGCGATCGCCTGGCACGTCGCCGAGGCGATCGGGCTGGATCCGGCCCGGACCGCCCGGGTGACCTTCAGCGAGATCACCGAACCGGCCATTCGCGAGGCCTTCGCTCACCCACGCAAGATCGACCAGGACCTCGTCGATGCCCAGCAGACCCGTCGGATCGTCGATCGGATGGTCGGCTACACGCTCAGCCCGCTGATCTCGCGCAAGGTGCGCTCGGGGCTGTCGGCCGGTCGCGTCCAGTCGGTCGCCGTTCGACTGGTCGTCGATCGCGAGCGCGAGGTCCGGGCCTTCAGCGCGGTCGAGTACTGGACGATCGAGGCGCTCCTGATCGCCCCGGCTGGCGGGGACTTCGGCGCGGAGCTCGTCCGGATCGATGGCCAGAAGCCGATCATCGGCGATGCCGAGACGGCGGATCGCCACAGCGCGGCGATCCGGGCCAGCAGCCCGATCGTCGACTCGATCGGGGTTCGACGCTCGAAACGCAGCCCGGCACCGCCATTCACCACCTCGACCCTCCAGCAGGAGGCGAGCCGCAAGCTCGGGTTCAGCCCGAAGCGAACGATGTCGGTGGCTCAGCGGCTGTACGAGGGGGTCGCCACGCCGGATGGTCAGGTTGGCCTGATCACCTACATGCGGACCGATTCGGTCGCCCTGTCCGGCCAGGCGATGGGCGAAGCGCGCGAGGTCATCCACGAGCGCTACGGGGCCGACTACACGATGCCCAAGGGCCGGCCGTTCAAAACCAAGACCAAGAACGCCCAGGAGGCCCACGAGGCGATCCGGCCGACCTCGTTCCAGCGTGACCCGGATGCCCTCGCCCGGACGCTTGGGCGCGACGAGGCTCGCCTGTACCGGCTGATCTGGCAGCGTGCCCTGGCCAGCCAGATGAAGGAGAAGGAGCTCGAGACGACGACCGTCGAGTTGTCGGCGGGGTCCTATTCCCTCCGAGCCAGCGCGACCCGGACGGTCTTCGATGGCTTCAGCCGGGTCTACACCGAGGGTCAGGACGACAGCGCCGAGGAAGCCGAGCGCGCTCTGCCCCGCCTGGCCGAGGGCGACGTCAGCCGGGTCGCCGACGTGACTCCGATCCAGCATTTCACCGAACCGCCGCCGCGGTACACCGAGGCGACCCTGATCAAGGCCCTCGAGGAGCATGGGATCGGTCGCCCGTCGACCTACGCGGCCACGATCTCGACGATCGTCGACCGCGGCTACGTCAAGGTCGTCGAGCGGCGGCTTCACCCGGAGTCGATCGGCGAAGTCGTCACCGACCTGCTGGTGGATCACTTCGGCGAGTACGTCGACCTGGCCTTCACCGCCCGGATGGAGGAGGAGCTCGACGAAGTCGCCCGAGGCGAGCGGCCGTGGGTCCCCCTGCTGCGGGCGTTCTACGGGCCGCTCAAGGAACGCGTCGACGAGAAGCGGGCGGTGCTCCGACGCCGCGACTTCACCACCGAGCCGTCCGACGAGGTCTGCTCGCTCGGTCATCCGATGGTGATCCGGCTGGGGCGGAACGGCCGGTTCCTGGCCTGCTCGCTCTTCCCGGAGCACAAGGAATCGCGCCCCCTGCCGGGCGAGGAAGATGACGCGCCGATCCTGCCGGGCGTCGGTGAGCCCTGTCCGAAGTGCGGCTCGACGGACGGCGGGACGCTCGCCACCAAGCGCGGTCGGTTCGGCCCGTTCGTCGGCTGTTCGCGCTACCCGGACTGCGACTTCATCAAGAAGGACGGCCCGCCGCCGCCCGATCCACTGCCGTTCGACGTTGCCTGCCCCAAGTGCACCGAGGGCCACCTGACGCCGCGCCGGGCCCGTCGAACCGGGTCCGTGTTCTGGGGCTGCTCGCGCTATCCGCGCTGCGACTTCACCACCTCGCACGAGCCGCTCGGCGCCACCCACGACGTCGACGGGGGACCGGTCGCGCGCAAGGGTGACGATGGGGCCATGTGCCTCCGCTGCGGCGCCACGATCGACCTCGCGGCGGCCGCCATCGTCCCCGGAGCTTCGATCGCCGGCGGTCCGGCCGATCCGGCTGCCCTGGCCCGACCCGCCCGTGGCGGTCGGTCCGGAACCCGCCAGACCGGACGCGCCGCCGGTCGCCGGACCGGTCGAGCGACGCCCGGGCGACGTGCCGCCGGGCGATCGCGCGGGACCGAGAGCGCGCCCGGGGCGTGACCGGGGACGTCGCCCTCGACCGGTTTCTTGGCGGGTTGACCGCCCGTGACGCGTCGGAGCACACCAGGCGTTCGTACGCGACCGCGGTTCGGACCTACCTCGAGTGGCTGGCCGAACGGGGCATCGACTGGCGTCGGCCCTCGCGCAACGATCTGCGCGCCTACCTCGAGGTCCTGAGCGATGGCCGCGCCCGGACGTCGGTCGGTCAGCGCCTGGGCGCGATTCGGTCGTTTTACCGGTTCGCCAGCCGTCACGATCTGTGCGCGGGCGACCCGTGGGGGGCGATCGCGACGCCACGCCAGCCCAAGCGTCTGCCCCAGGTCCTCGAGGCGCGCGAGGTCGAGGACCTGCTGGCCGCGATCGACGCCGAGGGGATCACCGCGGCCTCGGGTGGCGGCCGGGCCCCGGCACTGACCGCGGCGCTCGTCCTCCGCGACCGGGCGCTGGTCGAGACCGCTTACGCTGCCGGTCTTCGGATCAGCGAGCTGGCTGGGGCGTCGCTCGGGGCGCTCGATCTGGAACGCGGTGAGGTCCGGGTGGTCGGCAAGGGCCGCAAGGAACGGATCGGCCTGCTCGGGCGGCCGGCGCGGCAGGCCCTGGCGACCTATCTCGCCGATGGCCGACCGGTGCTTCTGGCGCGGCGCACCACCGACGGGCCCGCCGCGCCGCCGAGCCACGTCTTCCTCAACCAGCGCGGTGCCCCATTGGGTGTCCGCGGGCTGCGGTTCCGGCTCGATCGGCTGCGTGCGCGGGCTGGGTTGCCGCTTGGCGTCTCGCCGCACACCCTCCGGCACAGCTTTGCGACCCACCTGCTCGACGGGGGCGCCGACCTCAGGGTCGTCCAGGAGCTGCTCGGCCACGAGAGCCTGGCCACGACCCAGATCTACACCCACGTGTCGGGGACGCGGCTGCGCACGGCCTATCTCGAGGCCCATCCGCGGGCTCGCTCGGCAGGGCGCGTCGCCGACCGTCCCGCCAGCCGCTCGTCGTGACCGCCGGACAGTCGCTCGCCCGCGCGGGGCTGGTCGTGACCGGCGCGTTCCTCGTCTCGCGGGCGCTCGGCTGGGTGCGCCTGGTCGTGATCGGGACGACGTTTGGTGTGGCCGGCGAGCTGGACACCTTCTTCGCCGCGTTCCGGATCCCCGACCTGATCTTCCAGCTGGTGGCGGCCGGAGCGCTGTCATCGGCGCTGATCCCGATCGTGGCCGGGTTGATCGCGACCGACGAGGAGTCTCGCGCCTGGCGGGTCGCGTCGACCGTGGCCAACGTGATGATGGCCGTCCTCCTCGTCCTGGCCGCGCTCGTCCTGATCGGTGCCCCGCTGATCATCCCGATCGTCACCCCCGGCTTCAGCCCGGCCCAGCAGGCCCAGACCGTCGACCTGACCCGGATCATGCTGGCCAGCCCGATCCTGCTGGCGCTCGGCTCGCTGGCGACCAGCCTGCTCAACGCCAAGGGTCGGTTTGCGGCTTCGGCGGTGGCTCCGATCGTCTACAACCTCGGGATCATCGGCGGTGCGCTGTTTCTGGCCCCATCGATGGGTGTGGCCGGCCTGGCCGTCGGGGTCGTCGCCGGCTCGGTCTGCCACCTCGCGATCCAGCTCGTCCCACTCCGGGCGATCGGTTACCGCTGGTCGGCGCGGATCGAGCTGGACGACCCGGCCGCCCGCCAGGCCCTGGTCCTGATGGTGCCTCGGGCGATCGGCCTGGGTGCCAGCCAGCTGACCTTCGTGGTGGCGACCTCGCTCGCGTCGCGAATCGGGGTTGGCGCGGTGAGTGCCTTCGCGATCGCGTTCTCGGTCTTCCAGATCCCGATCGGCGTGATCGGCATTCCGATCGGGGTGGTGATGCTGCCGTCGATGTCGCGAGACCTCGCCCGGGGCGACATCGAGCGCTATGTCCGGTTGGTCAGCCAGGCCCTCCGGTTGATCCTGTGGGTGATGCTCCCGCTGGCCGGCCTGACGATCGTCCTCCGAACCCAGATCGTCACCGTCCTGTTTGGCTACGGGCGGTTCGATGCCCACGGGGTGGACCTGACCGCGGCGGTCCTCGTCTTCCTGTCGCTGGCCCTCGCCTCGGAGTCGCTGATCGCGATCCTTGCTCGGGCGTTCTACGCCAGCCGAGACACGATCACCCCGGTCATCGCCGCGGTCGTCGCCGTCGCGATCAACGTTAGCCTGGCCGTGCTCCTGGTCGACCGCCTCGAGCTGGCCGGGATCGGTCTCGCGATCGCGGTCGGGTCGTGGGTGGAGGTCGGCCTGCTGATCGTTGTCCTGGGGCGACGGATCGGCGGGTTTGACGTCAACGAGCTGGCCCGGTCCGGTGCGGTCGCGCTGGTCGGGGCGCTGATCGCGAGCGGCGTGGCCTGGCTGGCGTTTGCGGTTCTCGAGGGCGCCGTCGGCGCTGATCCCGCTCGACCCGTCCTGCTGGCCGAGCTGGCGATCACCGCCGGCCTGGCCGGATTGACCTACCTCGCGCTCAGCCGCGCGTTGCGGATTCCCGAGCTCGCCACTATGGTCCGGTTGATGTCCGACGCGGTCCGTCGTCCGGCCCACCCGTGACGACCGCTGGCCCGTTCGACGCATCCGTGGCCTGGGACGCCAGCGTCGCCGAGCACCCCCTGGCGACCTACCTCCAGACGGCTGCCTGGGCCCGGGTCAAGGCGGCCAATGGATGGTCGAGCCGGCTGGTGACGCCACAGACTGCCGGCGACGCGCTTGGGGCCCGGATCCTTCTTCGCCGCCCGCGCGGCGTTCCGTGGACGTTTGCCTATGCCCCACGCGGGCCGCTCGGCGGGCGCTGGAGCGAGGCGACGCTGACCGCCTGGACCGACGACCTGCGGACGGCATTCGACCGGGAGCGGGCCGACGCGGAGGGACGGGTGGCGCACGTCCGGATCGATCCCGAGATCGAGCGCGACGGGCCCCTCGACGCAGATGGCGGCACGAGGGCGCTCCTCCAGCGGGTCGGCTGGCGGCCCGCCCCGGAAGTCCAGCCGAGCGTGACCCGGATCGTCGATCTCGGGGCGGACGAGGCGGCCCTGTGGTCGGACCTCCGTTCGAAATGGCGTCAATACGTCAGCGGAGCCCGGTCTCGCGGGGTCACCGTGGAGGACGTCGATGCCGATACCGACCCGACCGCGTTCCCGATCTTCCACCGGATCATGGCCGAAACCTCCGCCCGAACCGAAACGCCGATCCGGACGGAAGCGGCCTACCGGGACATCTGGGATGCCTTCCGCCCGTCGGGCGGGGCGCGGCTGCTCTTCGCCCGGGCGGCCGACGGTGAGGTCGGCGCCGTCCTCCTCCTGGTCCGCTGTGGCCGCCGGGTCGTCGAGCCCTACGGTGGCATGACCGCGGGCGGCGCGGAGCTTCGGGCCAATTACCTCCTCAAGTGGGAGGCGATCCGTTCGAGCCGGGAGCAGGGGGCGGTCTCGTACGACGTGTGGGGCCTCGTCCATCCGGGGATCCGCCAGTTCAAGGAAGGGTTCGGCGGTCGTGAAGTCCGTCTGATCGGGGCCTGGGACTTGCCCCTCAGCGCGCTCGGTTGGCGGGTCTACCGATTGGCCGAGGGTCGCCGACGGCCGGATCGCGCGCTGACCGGAGGCGATCCCCGATGAGCGATCCGGCTGCACACCGAGTGACCGACGCGCTGGAACGGGCCCTGCTTGCCGCCGAGCGCGCCGAGAGCCGTCCGCTCGGGGAGCTGATGACCCGGCTCGAGGCGGCGGGCGACCTGGTCGGCCTCCATGGCGTCGACGCTGGCGAGGAGGCCCATGGCGACGCCGGCCGCGCCGCCGCCGCGGCCATCGCGATCGGCGCCATCCGCGACGACTCGCGCGACGTTCGGCCGGGCGATCTGTTCGTCGCGATCCCCGGCGCACATACCGACGGGCACCGCCACCTGGCGGCCGCGTTTGCGGCCGGGGCGGTCGCGGCGATCGTCGAACGGCCGGTGGCCGGACCTGGGCCTCAGCTCGTGGTCCGCCGGAGCCCGGTCGCGCTGGGTGCGGCGGCGGCCTGGTGGTATGGCGATCCGAGCCTCGATCTCGGGGTCGTTGGGGTGACCGGCACGGACGGCAAGACGACGACCTCGTTCCTGGTCGCGGCGGCGCTCGAGGCGGCCGGTCGGCCGACCGGGCTGGTCGGGACCGTCGAGACGCGGGTTGGGTCGATCCGGGTTCGGACACCCGGCCACATCACGACGCCCGGGGCGATCGCGCTCCAGCGGCTGCTCCGGGCGATGGTCCTCGGGGGTGACCGGGATGCCGTCGTCGAGACGACCTCACACGGGCTGGCCGCCGAGCGGGTGGCCGGGATCGCCTACGACGCGGCGATCTTCACGAATCTCAGCCACGAGCATCTCGACGTTCACGGGACGTTCGCGGCGTACCGGGCGACCAAGCTCAGCCTGTTCGAACGACTCGGCGCGAGCCGGCCATCAAAATGGGAGGTCCGCCCGCGGGTCGGTGTGGTCAACCTCGACGATCCCGCTGGGGCTGCCTTCGGCGCGGCGACCACGGCGGCGGGCGCCCGGCTGGTGACCTACGGGCTGGCCAGCGACGCGGACGTCCGCCTCGAGTCGATCGAGGAGACGTCCGATCGGCTCCGCCTGGCGCTCGTGGCGCCGGGTTGGCGAGGGGTCGCAACCCTCCGGCTGGCCGGCCGGTTCAATGCCCACAATGCGCTGGCGGCGGTCGCGCTGGGGGTCGGCTGGGAGCTCGATCTCGACGCGGTTCGGGCCGGTCTCGAGGGCCTGGCGGGCGTGCCCGGTCGGATGGAGCGCCTTGAGCGTGGCCAGCCGTTCGGGGTGATCGTCGATTTCGCCCACAGTCCGGCGGCGATGGAGACGGTCCTCGATCAGCTCGGGCCGGTCGCGGCGGCCGCCGGCGGAGGGCTGATCGCGGTGTTTGGCTCGGCGGGCGAACGCGACACGGCCAAGCGGCCGATGCTCGGTCGGATCGCCGGGCAGCGCTGCCGGTTGGTCGTGATCACCGACGAGGACCCACGGGGCGAGGAGAGCGACTCGATCCTCGAGGCGATCGCGGCGGGCGCTGAATCCGTCGGCCGCCGGCGCGGGGTGGATCTCAAGCTCATCGCCGATCGCGAAACGGCGATCGGCACCGCCCTGGCGGCCGCTCGACCGGGTGACATCGTGATCCTCGCCGGAAAGGGTCACGAGCCGACCATCGAGGGTCCGGATGGCGCTCGGCCCTGGGACGAGCGCGCCGTCGCCGAGCGCGCCCTGGCCGATCTCGGCTATCGGGGAAACGGTTGAACGAGCCGGCCTTCGACCCGAGGGTCGACTGACCGACCGGCCGGGATCGTCCCGACTCGCTGGTATCCTGTGCGTCGATGTCGATCGAGCCCCCGACCGCCGAGACGACGGCGCCCCGCAAGGGCGCCCCGCGGAGCGCCGCACCGGCGTCGCCGCGCTCGGGCGCGCGACGCGGTTTCGAGCCGCTTCGGAGGCAGCTCCTGGCCACCCTCGAGCGGCACTACCCGCAGGCCGACCTGACCCCGGTCAGCCAGGCCCTCGACCTCGCGGTCGAGGCTCACGCCGGCCAGAAGCGGGCTTCGGGCGAGCCCTATGCCACCCACCCGATCGCCTCAGCCCAGATCCTGGCCGAACTCGGGATCGACCCGGTCGCCGTCCAGGCGGCCCTGCTCCACGACGTCCCCGAGGACACCGAGTTCAGCCTGGCCGATGTCGAGGAGCGCTTCGGGCCCGAGGTCGCCCATCTCGTCGATGGCGTGACCAAGCTGTCCAAGTTCAGCACCCACACCCACGAGCAGCAGCAGGCCGAGAACATCCGCAAGATGTTCCTGGCGATGGCCGAGGACATCCGGGTCGTCCTGATCAAGCTGGCCGATCGCCTCCACAACATGCGCACCCTGGCCGCGCTGCCGATCGACAAGCAGCAGCGGATCGCCCGCCAGACGATGGAGATCTACGCTCCGCTGGCCGAGCGGCTGGGCATCTGGCAGATCAAGTGGGAGCTCGAGGACCTTGCCTTCAAGGCGCTCGAGCCGGAACGCTTCCGCGAGCTGGCCCGGCTGCTCGACACCCGGCGCAAGGGCCGCGAGGCGTTCATCGAGGCGGCGATCGCGGAGCTCCGACCGGCGCTGGCCGCGGCCGGCATCGAGGCCGAGCTCCAGGGCCGCCCGAAGCACATCACCAGCATCTACAAGAAGATGCAGCGCAAGGGCGCCGGGTTCGAAGAGATCTACGACGTCTACGCGATCCGCTGCCTGGTCGAGGAGGTCAAGGACTGCTACGCCGCGCTGGGCGTCGTCCACTCGATCTGGCGGCCGATCCCGGGCCAGTTTGACGACTACATCGCGGTTCCCAAGAACAACCTCTACCAGAGCCTCCATACGGCGGTCATTGCCAGCGAGGGCAAACCGCTCGAGATCCAGATCCGGACCCACGCCATGCACCAGGTCAGCGAGGTCGGGATCGCCGCCCACTGGCGCTACAAGGAAGGCAGCCGCTCGGATCGCGAGTACGACGCCAAGCTGGCCTGGCTTCGCCAGCTCATGGACTGGCAGCGCGAGGTGTCCGACGCGACCGAGTTCGTCGAGGGCATCAAGCTCGACATCTTCCAGGACCAGGTCTTCGTGTTCACCCCGCGCGGCGACGTCAAGGACCTCCCGGCCGGCTCGACCCCGCTCGACTTCGCCTACCGGATCCACACCGATGTCGGCCACCGCTGCATCGGCTCCAAGGTCAACAACCGGCTCGTCCCGCTCGACTACCGGCTCAAGAACGGCGATATCGTCGAGATCGTGACCACCAAGGGCGCGCACGGGCCTTCGCGTGACTGGCTCAACGTCGTCCGCACCAGCCACGCCCGCGAGAAGATCCGGGCCTGGTTCAAACGCCAGGAGCGGGACGACAACATCGTCCATGGCCGCGAGTCGCTCGAGCGTGAGCTTCGTCGGCTGGCCCGCAAGTCGATCCAGGCGGTTGGCCACGACAAGATTCTCGAGGTGGGCAGGCAGTACGCCTACGAATCGCTCGACGACTTCTACGCCGCGATCGGCTATGGAGCGGTGGGCGCCCAGCAGGTCGTGATGCGCCTCGGTGTCGTCGACGACGCCGAGCTCGCCCTCCCGACGGTCGCCCCGCAGACGGTGCCCCAGCGGACTGGCGGGGTTCGGGTCAAGGGCGTCAGCGAACTGCTCGTCCGGTTCGCCAAGTGCTGTCACCCGATCCCGGGCGACCCGATCCAGGGCTTCATCACCCGGGGCAAGGGCGTGACGGTCCACCTGCGCTCGTGCTCGACGGTTCTCAACGAGCGCGAGGTCGGCCGGCTGATCGAGGTCGAATGGGAGGCCGAAGCGACCCAGACCTACCCGATCGCGATCCGGGTCGAGGCCTACGACCGGACCGGGCTGTTGTCCGACATCACCCAGGTCGTGGCGGAAGCCAAGGTCAACATCCTGGCCGCGTCGGTCAGCGTGATGCCCGACCACACGGCCCTGGTGATCGCGACCCTCCAGGTCGCCTCGGTCAGCGAGCTGGCCCGGGTGATGGGGCGGATCGAAGGTCTGAAGGACGTCATCTCGGTCCAGCGCGATCTCGGCTGAACCGCCGAGCCCCGAGCTCGCCGGGCGGGCGCTCAGCATCGAGTCGACCGGCTAGACTCCGGCGATGCCGTCCTACCGAGCCCCACGCGGGACGCGTGACCTGCTGCCCAGCGAACGGACGGTCTGGGAACGGGTCGAACAACTGGCCGCCGAGATCGCCGCCCGCTACGGCTACCGGTCGATCGAGACCCCCTTGTTCGAGCAGAGCGCGGTGTTCGAGCGCGGTCTGGGTGAGGCGACCGACGCGGTCGAGAAGGAGCTCTTCCGACTGGCCCCCCGGACCGAAGAGTCCGAGTCCTGGGCGCTCCGTCCGGAACCCACGGCGGGGATCGTCCGGGCCTATGTCCAGCACGGGATGCAGACCTGGCCCCAGCCGGTCAAATTGACCATGGTCGGCCCGATGTTCCGCTACGACCGGCCGCAGGCCGGACGGTTCCGCCAGTTCTGGCAGTTCGATGTCGAGGCGATCGGCGATCCCGGTCCGGCGGTCGATGCCGAGATCGTCGAGCTCGGTCTGCGCTTCTTCGCCGAGGCCGGCCTGGACGACATCGAGGTCGTCCTGAACTCGATCGGCGACGGCGCCTGCCGGCCCGCCTATGTCGCCGATCTCGAGGCGTACTACCGCGCCCACCTGGCTGAGCTGCCGGTGTTCGAGCGGGACCGGCTTGAGCGCAACCCGCTCCGCCTGCTCGACTCGAAGGATCCGGCGATGACCGCGCTCAACGCTGGAGCGCCGCGGATCGTCGACCGGCTGTGCGATGCCTGCGCCGAGCATTTCGCGGCCGTTCGGGGTCACCTCGATGCGCTTGGCGTCGCTCATCGGCTGGAGCCGGGTCTGGTCCGTGGGCTGGACTACTACACCCGGACGGCGTTCGAGTTCTATCGCCGCGGCGCCGAGGGCCAGCAGCAGGCGCTCGGGGGTGGCGGCCGTTACGACGGACTGGTCGAGCTCCTCGGCGGTCATCCAACACCGGGGATCGGGTTCGGGATCGGACTCGACCGGGTAGTCCTGGCCCTCGAAGCGCAGAACGGTCCGCCAACCGCTCCCGCCGGCCCGCTGGCCGTCGTGGTGGGGTCGGATCCGGCCGGAACCGTCGAGCGGCTGGCGGTCGCGACGCGGCTTCGGGCGGCCGGGCTGGCCGTCCGGGCCGAGCTCGGTCAGCGCAAGCTCGGGCGACAGCTCGAGGCCGCCTCCAAGGAAGGCGCCCATTTCGCGGTGATCCTCGGTGACGACGCGGCCGCCGGACAGGCCCAGTTGCGCGATCTCCAGGCGGGCAGTCAGCGCGTTGTCAGCCTGGCCGACCTGGCCCGCGAGCTCAAGCGCGCCTCGGATACCCACCAGCACGGTTGAGCCGAAGTCGGTCGCCGACCCATCGTTCCCGTACGATACCGCCGACATGACCGGACCGAGCCCAAGCCTCGCGACGCCCTATCGGACGCACACCTGCGGGGCGCTCCGGGCGTCCGACGCGGGGGTCACCGCCCGGCTCGCCGGCTGGGTCCATCGGCGCCGCGATCACGGTCATTTGATCTTCCTCGACGTCCGCGATCGGCATGGCCTGACCCAGGTCGTGATCGACGCGACCGAGGCGCCGGGCGCCCACGAGACGGCCAGCCGCGTCCGGAGCGAATTCGTCGTCAATGTCGAGGGCATCGTGGCCCCGCGCCTCGACGGGACGGAGAACACCCGGCTGGCCACCGGCGCGATCGAGCTCCGCGCCCGGTCGTTCGAGATCCTGTCCGAGGCCAAGACCCCGCCGTTCTACATCAACGACCCGGACGCTCCGATCGATGAGGCGCTCCGCCTCCGGTATCGCTACCTGGACATCCGGCGCGAACCGATGCAGCGCCGGTTGCTGTTGCGCTCGCGGCTGGTCCACGCGATCCGCGAGATGCATCACGCCAACGGCTTTGTCGAGGTCGAGACGCCGGACCTGATCAAGTCGACCCCCGAGGGAGCCCGCGACTTCATCGTTCCCAGCCGGCTCCAGCCGGGGATGGTCTACGCCCTGCCCCAGAGCCCGCAGCAGCTCAAGCAGCTGCTGATGGTGGCCGGGATCGATCGTTACTTCCAGATCGCACGCTGCTTCCGGGACGAGGACCTGCGCGGGGATCGGCAGCCCGAATTCACCCAGCTCGACCTCGAAATGAGCTTCGTCGACGAGGACACGGTGATGGGCTTCGTCGAGAGGATGGCGATCGAGGTCAGCCAGACGGTCACGCCCGAACGACCGATCCAGGCCACTCCGTTCCCACGCTTCACCTTCGACGAAGCGATCGAGCGGTTCGGCTCCGACAAGCCGGACCTGCGGTTCGCGATGGAGCTGGTCGACCTGGCTCCCGCGCTCGTCGCTGCCGACGGCTCGCCCGCCTCCGGGTTCCGGGTCTTCGATGAGGCCCTGGCAGGTGGCGGTCGGGTCAAGGCGATCGTGGTGCCCGGTCTCGGTGGTTCCAGCCGCTCCCAGATCGACGAGCTGACCGAGCTTGCCAAGCGCCATGGCGCGAAAGGCCTCGTCTGGCTGGCCGCCGAGTCCAGAGGCGCGGTCCGATCGCCGATCGCCAAGTTCCTCGGCGACGCGGGGACGGCCGCGCTGGTCGCCCGGGCCGGGGCGGGGGAGGGCGACCTGATCCTCGTGGTCGCGGACACCGCTGCCGTGACGGCGGATGTCCTCGGTCGTCTCCGGGCCGAGCTCGGGACCCGGCTTGGCCTGGCCGATCCGACCGTCCTGTCGTACGCCTGGGTCCACCGCTTCCCGATGTACCAGTGGGACGCCGAGAACGGCCGTTGGGACGCCACCCACAACCCGTTCAGCGGCGTCGTCCCCGACGACCTGGACCTCCTCACCACGGTCAGCGGCGATCTCGGCCGGCCGTCGCCAGAAGATCCTGCCGGCCGCGCCCGGGCACTCCAGTACGACCTCGTGCTCAACGGCTGGGAGCTTGCCGGCGGGAGCATCCGGATCCACCAGCGCGCGCTGCTCGAGCGCAGCTTCGCCCTCCAGGGTCAGACGCTCGAAGGCATGCACGAGAAGTTCGGGGCCGTTCTCGACGCATTCGACTATGGCGCTCCACCGCACGGTGGAATCGCGGCCGGGATCGACCGCTGGGCGGCGCTGCTGACCGACCAGACGACCATCCGCGAGGTCATGGCCTTCCCGAAGACCCAATCCGGCACCGACCTGATGCTGGATGCTCCATCGATGCCCGATCCCGGCCAGTACGCCGAGCTCGGGTTGCGCTTCGTCGGTCTGCCCGCCCGGTCCGCCGAACCTCCGCCATGACCGATCCGTCGGCGGGGCGACCCAACCCGCCAGAGCGCCCGATGTCGTACTCCGAGAAGTACGCCGGGACCGAATGGGGCCGACCGGTGCCCCCGCCGCTCGCCCCGCTGCCGCCGCGGTCGAGGATCACCCTGGTCTTCGTGGGACTGGTCGTGGTCCTGATCGTTGGCGCCGGGATCGGATTGGTCAACCTTGCCCTCGCGCCGAGCCGGCCAGCGGGTCTGATTGGGACTGCGACGCCGACGACCGGTCTCGGCTCGAGCGGCCCCTCGGCGGCCTCGCCGACTCCGACGCCCACGCCGGATCCGGGGCTCGCGATCAGGGCCAAGTTCTGGGCCCTGGTCAGCGCACCCGACGTGAGCTACCACCTCAACGCGAACGGCGCCTGGACCAACCGATACGTCGCCAGGCACAAGACCATCCGCGGGTCGTTCACGGAGTCGCTCGATATCGTCGGGGACACCTACTCCGGATCCTTCGCCCCCAGCGGGGTCCCCAGGCGGACCATCGCCCGCAAGGGCGGCGTGGTCTGGGTCAGGCCCGCCGGCGGGCCCCGGGTCGCCCGCCGGACGCAGGACCGCTACTACCGGTTCAGCCCGTTCCTCGATCTTCGGTTCGCGGCCTGGCTCGATTACGTCAAGCCGGTGACCGTCGACGGCCGGCACCTTCACCTGCTCCGATCGAACACGTTCTACCGGCCGGATGTGGCCCGGATGTTGGGTCTCATCGCGTTCAAGGTCGAGCCAGACACGATGGTCCTCGAGCTGTACGTGACCGACGAGGGCGTCCCGGTCTCGGCGACCTTCACCGTCGCCGTTGACGTGGCCTATACGGACATGCAGCAGATCTTCCACGGCCACGCGAACTTCAGCTTCGCCAGGTTCGGCCAGCCGTTCAAGATCGTCGTTCCCAAGCCTTGACTGAGGCGCCGTTCGCGGGTCAGCGGGCCGCGCTGATGGCTCGACCGCGGTTGCTGGCCATCCTGGGTGCAGGTTGCCTGGCCTTCTCGGGCATCCTCGTCCGGCTGTCTGGTGTCTCGCCGTCGGACGCGACCGTCTTTCGCGCCCTGTATGCGCTGCCGGTCCTGATCGTCCTGGCCGTGCCGGAGGAGCGTCGACTCGGTCCACCCGCCCGTCGGACGAGGTTGCTGGCCGTGGCTGCCGGCCTGTTCTTCGCCCTCGACCTGACCACGTTCCACCTGGCCATCGGGGCGATCGGCGCGGGCCTGGCGACGGTGATGGGCAACCTCCAGGTGATCGTCGTCGGAATCGTGGCCTGGCTCCTGCTCGGTGAGCGACCGTCGAGCCGGGTGCTGCTCGGGGCGCCGCTGGCTGTCGTCGGGGTGATCCTGATCTCGGGGCTGGTCGGCGCCGGCGCCTATGGTCGTGACCCCGGTCTTGGGGTCGGCTATGGGGTGGTCACCGCGTTTGCCTATGCCGGCTATCTGCTCCTCCTGCGCCAGGCTCGTCGACCGGGTCGGTTCGTCGGACCGGTCCGCGATGCGACCGCGGCCACCGTGGTGGGCGGGATCGTCGGCGGTCTGCTCCTCGGCGACCTCGCCCTGGCACCGACCTGGCCGGCGCACGGCTGGCTGATTCTGCTGGCGCTCAGCGCGCAGGTCGGCGGGGGATTGCTGATCGCGGCATCGCTGCCCCACCTACCGGCGGTCGTGGCCTCGCTGATCCTGCTCAGCCAACCGGTCGCGGCTGTCCTCCTGGCCGGATTGCTGCTCGGCGAGGCACCGTCGCCCTACCAGGTCGCGGGCGTGGGGCTGGTCCTGGCCGGGGTGGCGGTTGGGACGGTGCCCCTCGGACGCCGAGCGAGAACACCGACTCCAGAGGCGCTGGTGCCCGACTGAGGACCGCCGATCGCGTTCGGCCGTCAGCCGGCAGGGGCCTCGTCGGGCTCGGGCAGGCCGGCCTCGGCGGCCACGTCGGCGCCCCACTCGTGGCTGTGACCGGCCGCCGGCTGAGGTGGCCCCTCGTACGGTGGCAGGTCGATCAGGGCGGTGTCGACGCCGTGGACCACGCCCGGATCGCCCGACGGGACGAGCCGCGAGGGAACCAGTGCGACGAGCGCCTCGATCACCGCCGGCGGCATCTGGTCGGCGGCGACGGAGCGGAGCGCCTCGAGGTGGATGAGCGGGACGAGGACCGGCCAACCTGGATCGTCATGCCAGGTCGGTCGCAGGACCGATCGGGGTTCCAGCCCGTGGGCCTCGATGAGCGACGTCACGGTCTCTGGTCCGACCCAGGTCATCCGGGCCGGCCAGAGCAACGCCGCGCTGGTGTCGGCCACCTCTGCTGCCGCGAGCTCCACGCCACGGACCATCTGGCCGACCGGTCCAGTCTCGCCGGCCGCCGGTGTTCCGAGAACGGCCTCGCTGCCGGCCACTGCCGCGCTGACCGCGCCCTCCGGATCGGGTGACAGGACGAGGATCGGCATCGCCCCGCCCGACCAGGCGAGATCGACCAGGCGCCGGACGCGGGGCTGGCCAAGGGTGTCGGCCAGGGCACCTTCGGCGGTCGCGGACAGGATCACGGCGGCGACGGTCACGACCCGATGCTAGCAGGCGGAAGGACGGTCCCGAGACGCCGTCGCGGTGCGTCGACTGCCTGCCGCGGACCCTGACGAGCCGCGATCCATGCGAGAATGCGGGGCCCCAACCGACAGGAGTCCCGCGTCATCGTGCCCGCCGCCGCCCCGACCGCCGTTCGGTCCGACCTTCGGAACATCGCCATCGTCGCCCATGTCGACCACGGCAAGACCACGCTCGTTGACGCGATGCTCCGTCAGACGGGCACGTTCCGGGCGAACCAGGCGGTCGTCGACCGGGTCATGGATTCGGGCGATCTCGAGCGCGAGAAGGGGATCACGATCCTGGCCAAGCAGACCACCGTCGACCATGCCGGGGTCCGCCTGAACATCGTCGACACCCCCGGCCATGCCGACTTCGGCGGCGAGGTCGAGCGGTCGCTTCTGATGGTCGACGCCGTGCTCCTGCTGGTCGATGCCGCCGAGGGACCGCTGCCCCAGACCCGCTACGTCCTCAAGAAGGCGATGGCACGCGGGCTCCCGGTGATCGTGGCCCTCAACAAGATCGACCGCGGCGACGCCCGGCCGGCCGAGGTCCTCGATGCGGTCTACGAGCTGTTCATCGACCTCGGCGCCGACGAGCACCAGATCGATTTCCCGGTCGTGTACACCAACGCCAAGGCGGGCACGGCCACCCGGGACCTGGCCAAACCCGCCACCGACCTGTCGGTGTTGCTCGACCTGCTGGTGGCGGTCACGCCGCCGCCGACCTACCAGGAGGGCCATCCCCTCCAGCTCCTGGTCACCAACCTGTCGGCCAACGAATATGTGGGCCGAATGGCGGTCGGGCGGATCTGGAACGGGCGGATCCGGATGGGCCAGCGGGTGACGGTCGTTCGCGAGGAGGCCGACGACACGGCGGGCACGGTCGAACCCGGTCGGATCGTCAGCCTGTCCGGAACGGTCACCAGCCTTCAGACCGCGCACGGGATTGAGCGGATCGACATCGCCGAGGCCGGCCCGGGGGACATCGTGTCGGTCGCCGGTCTGCCCGAGGTGACGATCGGGGACACCCTGACCGATCCGGCCGACCCGCGGCCGCTGCCCCGGCTCGACGTCGACGCGCCGACCCTCCGGATGACCTTCGGGGTCAACACGTCGCCGCTGTCCGGACGGGACGGTCGCTACGTCACCTCGCGTCAGATCAAGGCCCGCCTGGAACGGGAGACGCTGGGCAACGTCTCGATCGAGGTCTACCCGACCGAGTCGGGCGATACCTACGAGGTCCGTGGTCGGGGCGAGCTGCAGCTAGCGATCCTCATCGAGCAGATGCGTCGCGAGGGCTTCGAGGTGACCGTCAGCCGGCCCGAGGTCATCCTGCGCACGGTGGCCGGCAAGACCGAAGAGCCCTACGAGCGGATCACGATCGACATTCCGCCCGACTACATCGGCGAGGTCCAGACGGCGCTGGCCGGACGCAAGGGCCGGCTCGAGCAGATGAGCTCGGACGCCGATGGGCGGGTCCGGATGGAATTCATCATCCCGGTTCGTGGGCTGATCGGCTATCGCGGCCAGCTGCTCACCGACACCCGCGGGACGGCGCTCCTCCACCAGCTTGGCGAGGGCTACGGGCCCTGGGCGGGCGAGGTGACCCACCGGACCAACGGCGTGCTGGTCGCCGACCGGACCGGGATCTCGAACGCCTACGGCCTGTTCAACCTCGAGGAACGAGGCGAGCTCTTTGTCGGTGCCGGGGTCGACGTCTACGAAGGCATGATCGTCGGCGAGAATTCCCGGTCCGGAGACATGAACGTCAACGCCACCAAGGCCAAGCAGCTGACCAACATCCGGACCCACTCGCACGACGAGTCGCTTCGGCTGACCCCGGCCCGCCAGGTCACCCTCGAATCGGCCATCGAGTTCATCTCCGACGACGAGCTGGTCGAGGTGACCCCAACGTCGATTCGGCTTCGCAAACGCTATCTATCGGAGCACGAACGGCGCCGCGCGGCGGGCCGCGACGAGGACCTCCGCCGGGCCGACGAGGGCGCCCAGGCCTGATCCGGACGAGCGTTGCCCGGGCCCCTTGAGCGGGCGTCGCCCGGGCCATCGCCGGGGCCGACGTACAATCGGCCGGATGTCGATCTACCTCGATCACGCGGCGACGACCCCGGTCCGCCCAGAGGTCATCGCCGCGATGGTGCCCTACCTCGGCGAGGTGTTCGGCAACCCGTCGTCGGCCCATGTCTTTGGTCGCCAGGCCCGGTCGGCGCTGGACGAGGCGCACGAGCGACTGGCCGCTCGGCTCAACGCCCAGCCGCGCGAGATCGTGTTCACCTCCGGCGGAACCGAGGCCAACAACCTGGCCCTCAAGGGCGCGGCCTGGGCCGGCAAGGCCCGCGGTCACCGGATCGTGACCAGCTCGATCGAGCACCACGCGGTAGCGCACAGCCTGCGCCACCTCGAGAAGTTCGGGTTCGAGGTCGTCGAGCTCCCGGTTGACCGCTACGGGCGGGTCGATCCCGACGAGGTCGAAGCCGCCCTGACCGATCGGACGATCCTGGTCAGCATCATGCTGGCCAACAACGAGGTCGGGACGATCCAGCCGATCGCCGAGATCGCCGAGCGGGTCCGCGCTCACCGGGGGGTCACCCTCCACATCGACGCGGTCCAGGCCGCGCCCTGGGTCGATCTCGATCTCGAGGCCCTCGGCGCCGACCTGGTCAGCCTGACCGCTCACAAGTTCGAGGGGCCAAAGGGGGTCGGGGCGCTCTACATCCGGCATGGCACCCACCTCCTGGCCCAGCAACATGGCGGCTCCCAGCAGCGTCACCGCCGGGCCGGTACCGAGAGCCCTGCCCTGGCCATCGCGATGGCGACCGCCTACGACCTGTCCTGTTCCGAGCGGCCGGTCACGGTGGCGGCCGTCCGCGCGCGGCGCGACCGGCTGCGGGACGCGGTCCTGGCCGTCGATGGCACCGAACTGACCGGCCACCCGCGGGATCGGCTGCCGGGGCTGCTGTCGCTGGTCATCCAGGGGACCGATGGCGCCTCGGTCGCCCTGGCGATCGACCTGGCCGGGATCGCAACCTCGGTCGGCTCTGCCTGCGCGACCGGCTCGGGCGAGGTCAGCCACGTCCTGAGCGCGATGGGCTATCCCGACGAGGAGGCCCGCGGAGCGCTCCGGGTGTCGCTCGGGCGGACGACCACCGACGCCGAGATCGATACGGCGACGTCGGTCATTCCGGCCATCCTGCGCTCGCACCGGACCGGCGCGGCGACGCTGGCCGGCGATCCCCTCGCCCAGGCGGGCGTCTAGGTCGTCGGTCGGACGTCTCGGCGTGCTGGACCGCGACCGCCCGAAGCACCGCTCGACCGGTCGCGCCGGTAGCTGACCGGTCCGGGCTGGCGACGACTCCAACCGACCCGGAGCAGGACGGTCGCCCACGTCCGATAGGGTCGCCAACGGTCGGTGATCGCATCGACCGCCGAAGGATCGGTCGACTCGCCGTAGGTCGAGCCCAGGACCTCATCGCTCAGGACGTCCACGGGCAGGACATCGGTCAGGCCACAGCCCCGGAGCAGGACGCCCTGGGCGGTGAAGTCGCCGACCCCGCGCAGCTCCCGGAGCGCGTCGAGTGCCTCGGCCGGCGGGAGTGCCCGGAGGCGAGCCGTGGCGAGCCGGCCGTCGAGGGCGGCTCGAGCCAGCCCGTGGAGGCGGACGATCTTCTCCGGGTTCAGCCCGACACGCTCATCGACCTCGAGCAGGCGTTCCGGTCGCGGGAACGCATCGAAGGTCTGGCCGTCGAGCTCGAGCCGATCGCCGAACGTCGCGCTCAGCCTGGCTTTGATCCGGGCCGCCTGGGTGCGCGCGATCCGCTGACCGATGACGAACGATGTCGCCGCCTCGTAGGCCGAGTAGAAGCAGACCGGCCGGAGAAAGCGATGCTCGTGCTGGAGCTGGCCGATGACCGGATCACGCTCGCCGACCGCCGGCCAGCCGGTTCCGTCGTGATCGAGCGAGACCGAGCGGAGAGCCTGGTCGAGGGCCGCATCGCGGTCGCCGCCGGAGGAGATCCGGGCTTCGACCGGCGCGTCGTCGGCAGCCTGGCGGAGCTCGACGATCGCGCTCCATCGCCAGGGCAGCGCATCCGCGATCGGCGAACTGCCGGCCGAGCCTCCGGTGGTTCGGCGCGGCTCGAGCGGGAAGGCCAGGACCAGATTGGTGGCGCTCGCCAGGCCACCCCCGATCCCCGCCGGGAACCCGCCGGCGAAGTCCCGGGCGGCGGCCAGGCTGAATGGGCCGCGCGGTGCGATCGTCACGCTCTGCATCGCCCGATCATGCCACCGCCGGCGGTCCCGCCCGCGACCCGGGGTACGATGCCGGCGATGGAGCGACTGGAGTGAGCCGGATCCTGGTGGCCATGTCGGGCGGGGTGGACTCGTCCGTGGCGGCCGCGCTCCTGCACGAGCAGGGCCACGAGGTGGTCGGGGTGTGGATGCGTCTGCACGATGTCGCCGACAGCTACTCCGAGTTCAAGCGAAGTTGCTGCAGCCTCGACGCAGCGGACGATGCGCGCCGGGTGGCGGGCCAGCTCGGCATTCCGTTCTACGTCATGAACCTCGAGCGGGAATTCGACGCCGGGGTCCTCCAGCCGTTCCTGGCCGCCTACCTCGACGGCGCGACGCCGTCGCCCTGCGTCGACTGCAACACGTACGTGAAGTTCGGGGCGCTGCTCGGCCGCGCGCGTCATCTCTACGACTGCGAGGCGGTCGCGACCGGCCATTACGCCCGACGCGATGAGGACGAGTCGGGTGGCGCCCGCCTCCTGAAGGCGCACGATCGGGACAAGGATCAGACCTATTTCCTGTATGGCCTCCGCCAGGACCAGCTCCGTCACGCTCGCTTCCCGCTTGGCGAGATCACCAAGCCCGAGGTCCGCGCGGTTGCCCGCTCGCTTGGCCTGGCCACCGCCGACAAGCCGGAGAGCCAGGAAATCTGCTTCGTGCCCGGCGGCGACTACCGCGACGCGCTCCGACAGCGGGCGGCCTGGACGCCCGAGCCGGGCCGGGTCGTCGACGCCGATGGGTCGCTGGTCGGCGAGCACGGCGGCTCGGCGGGCTTCACGGTCGGCCAGCGTCGAGGTCTCGGGGTCGCCCTCGGTGAGCCTCGCTACGTGAGCCGGATCGACGCGGCCAGCAACACCATCGTCCTCGGCCGACGGGCCGATCTGGAGACCCGGATCGTGGCCCTCGAGGACGTGTCGTTCGTGGCCGGTCGGCCACCGTCCGAACCCGCGACGCCGTTCCGGGCCGAGATCCGGATCCGCCACCGGGCGACGCCGGTCCCGGCCATCGTCCGACCAGCCACACCGACCGAGCCGGATCGCGGCGGACGCTGGATCGTGGACACCGAGGCGCCGGTGTGGGCCGTGGCGCCCGGTCAGGCGGCGGTCCTGTACGACGGCGACGTGGTCCTCGGAGGTGGCCGGATCCAGCGCGGATAAGTGGTGCGTGCTGGCACCACGTCGCGGGTTCGATGGTTCGCCCGGGCGCCCGTCTGGGATACTCACGATGGGTGCGGTCCGCCCGTTCCGTGGCCGACCCGTGGAGGAGGCTGTTACCCATGTCGACCGTGGCTGAGCGCGGGCGCCTGTCCCCAACGATGCGACGAATCCTGGCCATCGCGGCCAGCTCCGCCCTGCTTGCCAGTCTGGTGGCGGTGCCGCTCGCATCGAGCGCGGCGGCCGCCGACGGGAGCGCCGGACATCGCGGCAGCATCAAGATCACCCGGGTCGGCGATGCCAACGGCTTCACCCCGGCTCCGCCACCTGCCGCGGCGATCCACAGCGCTCGAGTGGGTGGGTCGCTCATCCCGGGAGCGCACGAGTTCGTCGAGGAGGCCGAGAAGGAACGCCCGAATCGGCCCTCGACGCCCAACCTGCCGACCGATCCGGCGCGAGCCAAGAGCAGCCCGGTCACGTCCAAGAACCCTGGCTTCCGCGGCTTTGCGGGTCTGAACCACTTCGATCAGCGCTTCGCGGACAACGGCAACCAGTTCTCGCTCGAGCCGCCGGACGGGGCCATCTGCGCCGGTGCCGGCCGCGAGGTCGAGCTGGTCAACGACGCGATCGCCGTCTACGACCGGAATGGCGCGATCGTCGCCGGGCCGGTCGGGGTCAACCAGTTCTTTGGCTTCGCCCCGGGGATCGACCGGACGACCGGCGTCTTCGGGCCGTTCACGGGCGACATCAAGTGCGTGTTCGATCCGGGTCTCCATCGCTGGTTCCTGTCGTCCTTCAGCCTCGAGCAGGATCCGGTGACCGGTGACTTCACCGGGCAGACGGCGGTCGTATGGGCGGTCAGCAAGACCAGCAATCCAGCCGGTGGCTACACCGTCTTCTCGATCGACACGACGAACGGCGATGGGACCGCTCCGGGTCATCCCGGCTGCCCCTGCCTGGGCGACCAGCCGCTGATCGGCGTCGACGCCTACGGCTTCTACATCTCGACCAATGAGTTCTCCTTCTTCGGACCGGAATTCAACGGCACCCAGCTCTACGCGATCGACAAGGCCGGGCTGGCCCGGGCCGCCAACGGCGGTCACGTGCCGCGGGCGACCTGGTTCGACCGGATCCCCCTCGCCGAGAACGTGGCCTACAGCCTCCAGCCGGCGACCCCACCGCTCAACGGACAGTTCGAACGCGGTCACGGCGGAACCGCCTACTTCCTCAGCGCGCTCGAGTTCAACGGGACGTTCGACAACCGGATTGCCGTCTGGGCACTGACCGGGACGAACACCCTGCGCAATGCTCATCCGAGCCCGCGACTCCAGTCGAGGGTCATCCATTCGGAGGTCTACGGCCTCCCGCCGGTCGCCCAGCAGGCGCCCGGCGACACGCCGTTGCGCGACGCGCTGGCGGCCGGGCTCCTCGGCGACCCGGTCGACAACGGCCTGTCACCGCTCGATGGCGGCGACGACCGGATGGCGTCGGCGACCCTGGCCGATGGGCTCCTATGGGGCAGCCTGGCCACGGCCCTGATCCCCCGAGGGTCCGCCACGGCCCACGTCGGGGCGGCCTGGTTCGCGGTCCGACCGTGGTGGCACGAGAATCAGCTCCGGGTCTCGATGGTCAAGCAGGGCTACGTCTCGGTCAAGGACGAGGACGTGATCTATCCCGCCGTCTCGATCAACGCATCGGGCCACGGGGCGATGGCATTCACCCTGACCAGCGCGACCCGTCATCCGTCGGCCGCCTATGTCCGGCTCGATCGCTCGGGGACCGGTGCGGTCCACGTCGCGGCGGCCGGGGTGGGCGCCCAGGATGGCTTCAGCGGCTACAAGCTCGCCCCGACCGATCCGGATCCCCGGCCGCGCTGGGGTGACTACACCGGGACGTCGGTCGACGAGAACGGTCGAATCTGGTTCGAAGCCGAGTACATCGGCCAGAGCTGCACGATCGACGAGTACGTCCTCGACACGACCTGCGGTGGCACCCGCTCGCTGTACGCGAACTGGGCCACCTTTATCGGGCGGATCAATCCCTGATCGTTCGCCCGGACCGAACCTGTGGAGGAGCCGGGTCGCAGGACCCGGCTCTTTCGCATCCGGCCCGGCCGGCCCGCCCCGCCAGCGAGCCTATACTGGCTCGGTGATCGGGCCGGCCTTCGTGCTCGCGGTGCTCCTCGGGATCTTCACCACCGCGGCCTATGCGCTCATCCGGGGCTCGATCGGCGCTCGACTGCCGCTGGTCGCGCTGGCCGCCGTCCTGGGGGCCTGGGCGGGCGACTCACTTGGCGAGCGGCTCGGGATCGACATCGTCCGGCTGGGCGACTTCCGGATCCTGCCGGCCATCGTGGGGGCCTGTCTGGGGATCGGCCTGGTGTCGCTGGTGGCTGCGCTTGGACCGGAGCGCCACCGGACATGACCCGCTGGCTGACCTCGCCCGCCGGCGACGATGGCGATCCGCATCGCAATCCGTTCCTGCGCGGTCTGACGATCGGCGTCCTGGTCGGTGCGGCAATCGCCGGCTCGCGGATCTGGCACCGGTTGCTCGAGCGTCGTCGGACCGACTGAGCGGGGGAGTCTGGCCCAGCGCCGCCGGCTCGAGGATCGACCATTTGCGGGCCGGGGACCCGCCCTCCGGCCGCGAGGCTGGGTTTGGTACCGTTACGGCCGATGCCGCAGCCCGACGTGACCCCGGATCCCCGGATCAAGGCCCTGCCCGCCGACGAGATCCGGCGGCGGTTTCTCGCGTTCTTCGAGGAGCGCGGTCACACCGTCGTTCCGTCGGCCAGTCTGGTCCCGGCGGGGGACCAGACCCTCCTGTTCACGAACTCGGGAATGGTCCAGTTCAAGGAGGTCTTCACCGGCGCCGAGACCCGGACCTACAAGCGGGCCGTGGACGACCAGCGCTGCCTGCGCGTCGCCGGCAAGCACAACGACTTCGAGGAAGTCGGCCGGTCGCCCAGCCACCACACCTTCTTCGAGATGCTCGGCAACTGGAGCTTTGGCGACTACTTCAAGCGCGAGGCCATCCACTGGGCCTGGGAGCTGCTGACCGTCGGCTACGGCATCCCCGCCGACCGCCTGGCGGCCACGACCTACACCGACGACGAGGTGGCCTGGAGCATCTGGCGCGACGAGATCGGGCTGCCAGCCGAGCGGATGGCCCGCTGGGGGAACGTCGACGCCGGTGACGACAAGAACTTCTGGCGCATGGCGGACACCGGCCCGTGCGGCCCGTGCAGCGAGATCCATTTCGATCGTGGCGCCCACCTGTCCGAGGGTCCGGAATGCCTGCCCGATCACTCCGAGCACTGCCCGCGCTGGGTCGAGGTCTGGAACCTCGTGTTCATGGAGTTCGACCAGCGAGCCGACGGCCGGTCGCCACTGCCATTTCCGAGCGTCGACACGGGGATGGGCTTCGAGCGGCTGGTGAGCGTGCTCCAGCAGGTCCCGACGAACTACGACACGGACCTGTTCGCGCCGATCCTGGCCCGGATGCGCGAGCTCCTGGGGCACGATCCGGCCGCCTTCGAGCAGGAGCGCTTCAGCTACCAGGTGATTGCCGATCACTCGCGGGCGATCACGTTCCTGATCGCCGACGGCGTCCTGCCGTCCAACGAGGGGCGCGGCTACGTCCTCCGGCGGATCATTCGACGGGCGGTCCGTCACGGTCGTCTGCTCGGGCGGCGCGAGCCGTTCCTGGCCGAGACCGCCGAGGTCGTGATCCAGACGATGGGCGGGGCCTTCCCGATCGTCATCGAGCGACGCGATGCGATCCTCGAGGCGATCGTCCGCGAAGAGGCCCAGTTCGCCCGGACGCTCGACGCGGGCGAGAGCCTTCTCGACGATGCGGTACTCCGCCTTTTCCAAGATCGCACCTCGGGTCGGGCCATCGTCGCGCCGAAGCACGATCGGGTGGTCGGGCGACGACCCGAGGAACTCCCCGCGGATGCCCCGGTCCTTGGCGGCGAGACCGCCTTCCGGCTCCACGACACCTATGGCTTCCCGGTCGATCTCACGGTCGAGCTGGCGGCGGAATACGGGGTCGCGGTCGATCGGACCGGCTTCGAGACGGCCCTGGCCGCCCAGCGTGAACGGAGTCGGACCGGGCGCAAGGCGGAGCTGGCCCAGCATGCCGAACTGAGCGCCCTCTACGAAGGCCTCGCCCGGAGGCTGGGCGACACGACCTTCGTAGGCTACGAGACGATCGCCGATCGGGGCACGGTCCGGGCGATCGTCCGCGACGGGATCGAGTACCAGGAGCTCGAGGCGCGCGGCGATGTCGAGCTCCGGACCGAACCCGGCGCCGAGGCCGAGATCGTCCTCGACCGGACCCCGTTCTACGCCGAGGGCGGTGGCCAGATCGGCGACCGCGGCCAGCTCCTGGCCGCCGATGGGACGGTCCTGTTCAGCGTCGAGGACACCCAGCGTCCGTCGGGTGGGCTGGTGGTCCACCGGGGCAGCCTGCACGGCCGGGTGGAGGTTGGCCAGCTCCTGACCGCCGAGGTGGATCCGGAGCGGCGGGCCCGGACGATGCGCAACCACACCGGCACCCACCTGCTCCACCGGGCCCTGCGCAACGTGGTCGGCGAACGAGCCCGCCAGGCCGGCTCGCTGGTGACCCCGGACTACCTCCGCTTCGACTTCCCGCTCGAGCGCGGTCTGACAGCCGACGAGAAGCGGACGATCGAGGACGAAGTTCGACGAATCGTGCGCGAGGATCGAACCGTCACGCCTTCGTACATGACGATGCCCGAGGCGATCGCGGCCGGCGCCGACGCCTTCTTCGACGAGAAATACGGCGAAACCGTGCGAACCGTCCGGGTCGATGGCTACAGCCACGAGCTGTGCGGTGGAACCCACTGCCGTGCCTCGGGCCAGATCGGCTCCTTTGCGATCACCGGCGAGCGGAGCATCGGAAGCAACGTCCGTCGGATCGAGGCCCTCACGGGCGACGCCGCCGACGCGTTCCTGGCCGGCCGTCTGGCGATCCTCGAGCGGGCGACCGAGACCGCCGGCGCGATATCGGTAGAGGGCCTGCCCGACCGGATTGCCGCGCTCCAGGACGAGCTGCGCGAGGCAAAGCGTCGGCTGCGGGCCGGGGCCAGTGGCGGTCTGCCGGCGACGAAGGACCTGCGTGACCGGGTCGTCGAGCCGCGCCCCGGGGTGACCCTCCTGGCCTACGCCGGTCCGTTCGAGTCGATCGACGCCATGAAGGCCTTCGCCAAGACGCTCCGCGGATCGGTCGGCTCGAACGTCATCGCCCTGGGGCTGGACGCCGACGAGCCGCAGCTGTTCGTCACGGTGGACGACCAGGCGGTGGCCAATGGGATCTCCGCGGGCGAGCTCGTTCGAACCGCCGCCGGTCACATCGACGGCCGAGGCGGTGGGCGACCCGAGATGGCCCAGGGCAAGGGCACCCGACGGGAGGGCCTGCCATCCGCCCTCGAGGCGATCGCCGCGGCGATCGGCGGCGCGAACGGGACCGGCTGATGGCCTTCTGGCGCCGAATCTGGCAGCGTGACGATGTCCCGGCGCTGGCGGCCTGCACCGCGCTCGACATCGGCACGGAGTTCGCCAAGGCGCTCGTGTTCGAGATCGACGATCAGGGTCATGGGACCGTCCGGGGCGTTGGTCGGAAACGCCAGGGGCTGTCGCACATGCAGTCGGGCACCGTGGCTGACATCGCCGCCGTCGTCGACAACTGCTCGATCGCGCTCCAGGAAGCCGAGGAGATGGCCGGCTTCCGCCCAACCCAGGTGGTCATCGGGATCGCCGGCGAGCTGGTCAAGGGCTTTACCACGACCAACAGCCAGGAGCGCAAGAAGCCGGATCAACCGATCACCGAATCGGAGCTCCAGAAGCTCATCGACGCGGTCCAGCAGGATGCCCTCCGCGAGGCCGAGCGTGCGATCACCTGGGAGACCGGGCTGCCCCACGTCGACGTCCGACTGGTCCATGCCGCGGTGACCTCGGCCAGCATCGATGGCTATGCGGTGACCAACCCGGTCGGCTTCCGCGGCCGCTACGTCAAGATCGGGATCTTCGACGCGTTCGCGCCGCTGGTTCACCTGGGGGCCCTCGAGAGCGTGGCCAGCCAGCTCGACCTCGAGCTGATCCAGGTCGTCGCCGAGCCGTACGCCGTGGCGCGCGTGCTCGGTGCCGAGCAGGTCCAGCAGGCCGGCGCGATCTTCATCGATATCGGCGGCGGGACGACCGACGTCGCGCTGGTCCGCCAGGGCGGGATCGAAGGCACCCGGATGTTCGCCCTTGGTGGGCGCGCGTTCACCAAGTCGATCGCCGACCGGCTCGACCTGCCGTTCCCACGGGCCGAGGCGCTCAAGGTGGACTACGCCCGCGGCCTGACGGTCGATCGACACGACGAGCTGGCATCGATCATCGGCGACGACGTGACGGTGTGGGCGGCCGGCGTCGAGCTGGTCATCGAGGAGCTGTCTGGCGGCGACCTGCTGCCGTCGCGGATCCACCTGTGCGGCGGCGGCTCGCGCCTGCCGGAGATCCGGGCCGCGCTCGAGACCGAGCGGTTCTGGAAGCACCTGCCGTTTGCCCGAGCGCCCGAGGTCTCGGTGATGTCGCCCGACCAGGTCGAGTCGATCGTCGACGCGACCCACCTGCTGATCGACCAGCAGGACGTCACCCCGCTCGGTCTGGCCCACCAGGCGATCGAGCTCCAGACGACGGAGGATCCGCTCGACGCCGCGTTGCGCCGGGTCCTCCGGGCGATGAAGGTCTGACCGATGGCCACGATCGTCTACCTGGACGTCGACGACGAGATCACCAGTGCCGCGGCGCGGATCCGGGGCGCGCCCGAGATCAAGGTCGCCCTGGTTCTGCCGCCGGGGTCCCGCCTGTCCACCTCGCGGATCAATTTCCGGCTGCTGGCCCGCGAGGCGCTCGAGCGCAACCGCGTCCTGTCGATCGTCGCCGCGGATCCGGCCGCCCGGGCGATCGCGGCATCTGCCGGTCTGCCGGTCCACCCGACCGTGGCCGACTTCGAAGCGACGCTCGGCCCGATCGCGGCCGATCTGGCGACTCCCGCGGTCGAACCGATCGAGCCGCCGCCCAAGCGGAGTCGGCGCCGCTCCGGGTCCGCGGGTGGTGTCCCGGCCCCATCCGCCGAGCCCACGCCCGATGGGCCCGGCGTGATCCTGGCCTCAGAGCAACTCAGCGCGGATCTCGTCCCGCCATCGGACGCCCTCCGTCCGCGGGACGTCGTTCCGTCGGCACCCCGGTCCGAGCCACGCCCGGCCCCGGCGGCCCGCCCATTCGAGGTCCCACGGTCGGCCTCCGAGTCCCCTCTGGAGCGGTCGGTGGCCACGGTGCCCCCGCCGACCGAGACCCGGGCCCGCTCGGGAGCGGCCGCGATCCCGGTCATCTCGGCCGGCCGGTCGAGGCCCGGACTGTCCGGCGGGCTGATCGCGACCCTCGGCGCGATCGGGGTCGTGGTCCTCATCCTGGCTGTCGTGGCCTACCTCGTCCTGCCTTCCGCCACGGTCGTGGTGACGCCGGTGGCCGTGCCCGTGGGCCCCGTCCAGTTTGTCGTTCGGGCCGATCCAGATGCGACCGGCATCGACGCGACCGCCGGGGTCGTCCCGGCCCAGCGACTGACCAGGGAGCTGGCCGCGTCTGGAGACTTCCCGGCGACCGGCAAGCGAGTCGTCCAGACCAAGGCCAAGGGCAGCGTGACCTTCCGCAACTGCGATACGAGCAGCAGCCACACCGTACCGGCCGGGTCGGTCGTCTCGACCGGAACCGGGATCGGATTTGCCACCACCCAGTCGGTCAGGATCGCCCAGGCGCCGATTTCACCCGCGCCATGCACCAAGGCCGCCGTCGGGGTGGTTGCGGTCAAGCAGGGGACGGGCGGCAACGTCGGGGCCGGCGACATCAACCAGGTCCCGCCGGGGTTCAACGAGAGCATCATCTTCGTCACCAACCCGGCGCCGACCAGCGGCGGGTCCCGCCAGGACTTCGTCCGCGTCCAGCAGTCGGACATCGACACGGCGCTGGCCGGCCTGACCAAGCAGCTCGGCTCCGCGTTCGATACCTGGGCCGCCGCTCCAGCCGATCTCCCGGCCGGGACCACGGTCTTCCCCGCAACGGGCAAGCTGGGCGATGTCCTACCGAGCGTCGATCCGACCTCGCTGCTCAACACCGAGGTCACCAGCTTCACCCTCGGTGCGAACGCGACCGGGACGGTCGTGGCGGTCGACCCAAAGGTCGTCGACCAGGTGGCCGCCGAGCGGATCAAGGGCCAGGTCCCGACTGGTCACACCCTCAAGGCCGGCTCCGCCAAGGCGACCCATGACAGCGGCCAGGCCAACGGCGAGGTGGTCGACTTCCGGGTCAGCGCGACCGCTGCCGCGATCCCCGATCTCGACCCGAACGCCCTGCGCGAGCAGATCAAGGGCAAGTCGGTGGCCGAGGCACGCCGTCTGCTCGAGCAGTACGGAACGGTCACCATCGACACCTGGCCCGGCTTCGTCGACTCGATCCCCAGCCTCGACGCCCGGCTCGACCTGCGGATCGTCGGCGTGGTCGGGAACCCGACCGCTTCACCCACCCCGGCGGGGAGTACGCCGTGAGTCGGATCCTCGGGCTCGACCTGGGCGAGCGCCGGATCGGCGTCGCGGTGGCCGATCTGGATGGCGCGGCGGTCGCCCTGACCACCCTCCGCCGCGGCCGTCACGGTGCCCTCGACGCGGCGGCCATCCGCCGGATCGCGGACGAACAGGGTGCCGTCGAGGTCGTCGTCGGGCTGCCCCTCGAGGCCTCTGGCGCCGAGGGAAGCCAGGCTCGCGTCACGCGGGACTGGGTCGCGGTCGTCACACCGCTCGTGCGCCTGCCAGTCACCTTCCGCGACGAGCGGCTATCGAGCCATGTTGCCGAGACCCGCCTCGGTCCGATGAAGCGCGGCCGGTCCGGAGGACCGCCCTCGGCAGCCCAGCGCGACGCGAACCGCGCCCGGGTCGACCGCGAGGCCGCGGCGATCATCCTCCAGGACGAGCTCGATGCTCGTGCCCGAAGCGGGGATGGCCGATGACGGTCCGGGGTGGCGGTCGCCCGCGCGATAGCGCCCGCGGTGGACTGGCCGATGTCGAGATCGACGACGAACACTATGCTCGACCGCTCGGTGCACCCGAACCGTCCGGTCGTCGGGGGCGCCAGCCGGATCCCCCCCGCGCTGGCGGCCGGCCGCCTCAGGCTCCGCGCCGGCGCCGCGGGTTCGGCTTCGGCGGGCTCATTCGGCTGCTGCTGTTCATGGGCGTCCTGGCCGGCCTCGTCCTGGTCGTGTCGCTGACGGTGCTCCGGCCGGTCCTGGCCAGTGCGGTCGTCGGCTGGGCGGCCGACAACCCGAGCGCCCTTCGCCTGCCCTTTGTCCAGGACCTCGTTCGCGAGGATCTGGGCGCGGCGATGACCGAACCCGCATCGGCCGATCCCAGCCAGGTCGAGTTTGTCGTGGCCACCGGCGACAGCGCCAGCCAGATCGCCAGCCGGCTCGCCGACGAGGGCTTCCTGCGTGATGGGCGCGCCTTCGTGGTCATCTCATCGGAACGCAACCTGGCCGACCGGCTCGAGGCCGGGACGTATCTGCTGCGCAAGAACATGACCCCGGACCAGCTGGTGACGGCGCTCCTGGTGTCCCACGACCTGGCGGTGTCGATCCCGCTCCGCGAGAGCCTCCGCCTGGAGCAGATCACGGCCAAGCTCGAGACGTTGCCCCTGACCATGGACGTCAAGTCGTTCTACGACGAAGTCAGGAACCCGCCCCAGACGCTGCTCAAGGATTACCCGTGGCTCGACCTGCCAAAGGGGGCCTCGCTCGAGGGCTACCTCGCCCCAGCGACGTACCGGGTCCTGCCCGACGTGACCCCCGACGTCCTGATCCGGCAGATGCTCGACCGGTTCTACGACCAGGTCGGGCCCGATCGGCTCCAGGTCGCCAAGGCGCGCGGCCTGACCTTCTACCAGGTCCTGACCCTGGCCTCGATCGTCGAGCGCGAGGCCGTCCTCGACGAAGAGCGCCCGCTGATCGCCGGCGTCTACCAGAACCGGCTCGACAACCCGCCTTCGATCCTGAACGCGGATCCGACCGTCATCTACGCCAACGACACCGTTCAGCTTGGCAAGCTCAAGTTCGGGGACTGGAAGACGTACTCGTTCTGGTCGCCGCCGGCCGGGCCGCTCAAGACCGTCGAGCTTCCCGCCGAGCTGACCGGGTATCAGAGCTACGTGGTCCATGGCCTGCCACCCGGGCCGATCTGTACCCCGACACCGGCCTCGATCGATGCCGCCCTGGCGCCAAACGACAAGACCGGCTACTTCTTCTTCGTGGCGATCCCCGACAGTGGTGGCAAGCACGCCTTCGCCAAGACCTACGCGGAACACCAGGCCAACCTCAAGAAGTACGGCTACCGGTGATCGGCGAGCGGGTCGACCGGGCGCCAGGACCCGCCGATTTCGCCGAGCCACCGACTCCGGCCGACCGGGCACGCTGGCTGGATGCCGACCGGATCGACCGCCCGGAACGGCTCGCTCGGCTCCGGGCGCGGTTCGCCGCCGTCGGCGTCGACACCTACTTCGGCACCCGTTCGGAACACAGCCGCTATCTGACCGGTTTTGTCCTGGGCGATGGCGAGGACCGGGTCTCCGGCTCGTCGGGCTGGTTCCTGATCGGCGCCGACGAGACGATCGTGTGCGCCGACAGCCGCTATCGGATCCAGGCCGGGCGGCAGGCGTCGGATGCCCGGATCGAGCCGGTGTACGGCGACCTCGACGCGCGTTGGGTCGAGCTCGTCGACGGGATCGGGGCCCGTCGCATCGCGGTCGAGGCGGGCGCGGTCAGTCACGCGACGTGGACCAGGCTCGCCGCCGCAGGGAGCGCCGAGCTCGTCCCGGTGGAGGGCTGGATCGAGGCCGACCGGGCGATCAAGACGGCCGCTGAGTTGGAGCGGATCGGTGCCGCCTGCGCCGTCGCCGACCGGGCGCTGGCCGCGCTGCTGCCCGAGATCCGGGTCGGCGCCACCGAGCGCGAACTCGCCCTCCGGCTCGAGTGGTCGATCCGGACCGGCGGGGCGGACGGTCTGGCCTTCGATGTCGCCTGCCTGGCCGGTCCCGAGGCCGCCCTTCCTCATGGCTCTCCAGGCGACCGGCCGATCCTCGCGGGTGAGGTTCTCCTGTTCGACTTTGGGGCCAAGGTCGACGGGTATCGAAGTGACATGACCCGAACCCTGTTCGTCGGCGAGCCGTCGGCCCGCGATCTGGCCGTCTACCGGATCGTGGCCGAGGCGCAGGCCAGCGCGATCGCCGGGGTCGAGGCGGCCGTCCGCGCCGGTGGACCGCTGCCAAGCGGTCGAGCGGTCGACCGGATGGCCCGCGATGTCATCGTCCGAGAGGGCCACGGCGAGCACTTTGGCCACGGCACCGGTCACGGGATCGGCCTGGCGACCCATGAACTGCCCCACCTCGGCCTGCGGGCGACCGACGAGCCCCTGCCCAGCCCGACGGTATTCAGCGTCGAACCGGGCATCTACCTGGACGGCCAGACCGGCGTCCGGATCGAGGACCTGCTGGCGGTCGACGTCGAGGCGGGCCGGGTCGAGTCGCTGACCCGCTTCCCGAAGGGGATCCTGGTCGTCGGTTTCTGAACGCTCCGCGCGGGCGAGATCGCCACGGCCGCTACAATCGAGGAACACACCCGAACCCGAACGCCGGTCGGCGCTGCCCACCGGCGACCCAGGAGCCAACGCGACATGATTTCCACCGGTGAGCTGCGCAAGGGCGTCGCGATCGAACTCGACGGCGACCTGTGGCAGATCCTCGACTACCACCATATCAAGATGGGTCGCGGCTCGGCCCAGGTCCGGATCACCCTCCGGAACATCAAGCGCGGGCAGACCGTGGAACGCTCGTTCCAGGCCGGCACGAAGTGGCCGCGGGCCTCGATGGAGCGCCGGCCGGTCCAGTTCCTGTACCGCGACGGCGACGACTACCACTTCATGGACACCGACACCTACGACCAGTTCCACCTGACCGCCGTCGACCTCGACAGCGCAGTTCACTACCTCAAGGACGGGATGACCCTCGAGCGGACGAGCTACCAGGGCGAGACGATCGGGATCGAGCTGCCGGTGACCGTCGACCTCGTGGTCACCGAAACCGAACCCGGCTTCGCCGGCGACACCCAGACCGGGGCGCGCAAGCCGGCCACGACCGAGTCGGGCCTGGTGGTGACGGTCCCGATCTTCGTCAACGAAGGCGACACGATCCGGGTCGACACCCGGACCGGCGAGTACCAGACGCGAGTCTGACGGCCGTGCTCGAGCGGCCGCCCCCGATCGGGGATGACGATGCGCCGCGATGACGAGCCGCCGGACTGGGCGCTGCCGGCCTGGGACGCGACCGACGCGGCGCCAAGCCGTACCCCCGGCGTCCCAAGCGGACCGGACGCCGATCGCTCGTCCTCGCCCGCTGACCGCCGGGCCCCCAGGGGCACCTTTGGGCTGACCATCCTTGGCGTGTCCGATGTGACCCGAGCGGTCCGCGAGGCGGTTCGGAGCGACGACCGGCTGCGCGATGTGTGGGTCGAGGGGGAGGTTGGGCGGGTGACCGTGTCGAGCGCCGGTCACGCCTACTTCACCCTCAAGGACGACCGTAGCCAGCTCCAGTGCGTCTGGTTCCGCGACGATCGCCTCGCCTCGCCCTACGAGCCGCGAACGGGGCTCCGGGTGGTCGCCAACGGCCGGGTCGACGTGTTCGACGCAAACGGCGTCTACCAGCTCTACGTCAGCACCGTCCAGCCGGCCGGTTTCGGCGATCTGGCCCTGCGCTTTGAGGCGCTCAAGGCCCAGCTCAGTGCCGAGGGCCTGTTCGATCCTGCGCGCAAGCGGCCGCTTCCGGACCGACCGGCCGTGATCGCCGTGGTCACCAGCGAGACGGGTGCGGTCTGGCACGACATCCGGAACGTCCTGGCCCGACGCTGGCCGCTCGCCCAGGTGGTCCTCTCGCAATGCCAGGTCCAGGGCGCCGGGGCGCCGGCGAGCATTGTCCGGGCGTTGGCCTGGGTCGACCGCTACGCCGAGCGGCGGGTGCGCGAGGGCCGACCCCTGGACGCGCCGACGGTCACGATCCTGGCCCGGGGCGGTGGCTCGCTCGAGGATCTCTGGTCGTTCAACGATGAGACGGTGGTTCGGGCGATCGTCGGCCACGGGTTGCCGGTGGTCTGTGGGGTCGGCCACGAGACCGACGTGACCCTGGCCGACTTCGCCGCCGACCGTCGAGCCCCGACCCCGTCGGCGGCCGCCGAGATCGTCGTTCCGGACTGGTTGGAGCTGGCCGGCATCGTGGCCGCCGAGACCCGACGGCTGGAGGGTGCGGTGGGTCGGATCGTGGCCGCGGCGGCACGTGAGGCGGCAGCCGAGCGGCGGGCTCTCGATGGGCTGAGCCCGGCGGCCCAGCTGGCGGCTTCCCGGGAGCGCGCCGGCCTGCTGCTCGATCGGGCAACCCGGGCGATCCAGCTCCGGCTCGGCGCTGGCTCGAGCGCCACCGAACGAGCCGCCGCCCACCTCCAGCCGACCGTCCAGGCGCGCCTCGGAGCCGCCCGCGGGTTCGTTGCCTCGGCCGCCGCCGCGCTTGGTGCGCTCGGGCCGGAGGCGACCCTCGAGCGCGGCTACGCGATCGTCCGGCGGACGCGAGATGGGCGGATCGTGCGCGACCCGATCGAAACGCCGGCGGGGGAGGGGCTGGCCATCCGGCTCGCCCGCGGTGAGCTGGCGGCGACGGTCGATCCGGGCGGGGGAAGGTCGTGATCGGGGATCTCGTCGTGGTCGCCCTGATCGTGGTCGTCGGCGGAGCCGGATCGGTCGTGCTTGGTATGCTCCTCGCGCCGCGGATCGCGCGCCTCGCGGAGCGCAACGAAGACCCGGCCCCGGAGGATCCAAGCGACGCCCGTGAGCCCTGAACTGACCGCCGACAGCGCTCCCGATCCGACCGGCCTGACCTTCGATGAGGCGCTGGCCGAGCTCCAGCAGACGGTCGCCGCGCTCGAGGCCGGGGGAGCCCCGCTGGAGGCCTCGATCGCCCTCTACGAGCGCGGGGTCGCCCTCCACGAGCGCTGCGCGGCCCTGCTCGCCGACGCGGAGCTGCGGGTCAGTCGCCTCGTCGAGCGAGCCGGGGGCGCGATCGAGGCGCTCGAGATCAAGGTCGGCCAGGGCACGCCGCCGGACTGAGCCCGGCCGGTCATCCAGCAGCCGGCGCGATCCGAATCGAGTCGTAGACGCGTCTCAGCTGCGCCGACCCACCGACCTGGCTGGCGTCGGCGCCACCGAACCACCCGGGGGTAGACTCCGTGCGATGACCATCCTGTCCCAGCTCCAGGGTCCGGCCGACCTTCGCGGCCTCGACGAACAGCAGCTCGCCCAGCTGGCCGAGGAGATCCGCCAGACGATCATCACCACCGTCGCCACGACCGGCGGTCACCTCGGATCGTCGCTCGGCGTGGTCGAGGTCACGATCGCGCTCCACCGCGTCCTCGAGTCGCCGCGCGATCGGATCGTCTGGGACACCGGCCACCAGGCATACCCACACAAGCTCCTGACCGGCCGGCTGTCACGCTTCGAGACCCTCCGCCAGCTCGATGGCGTTGGCGGCTTCCCGCGCCGGTCCGAATCGCCCCACGACGTGTTCGACGGCGGCCACGCCGGGACCGGCCTGTCGATCGCCCAGGGCCTCGCCGAGGCGCGCGACCTGCGCCATGGCTTCGAGCGGGTCGCGGTGGTCGTCGGTGACGCGGCCCTGATGAGTGGGCTGAGCCTCGAGGCGCTCAACGACATCGGCCACCGGGCGAGCCAGCTCCTGATCGTCCTCAACGACAACGAGATGTCGATCAGCCCGACCGTGGGAGCGTTCAGCAAGTACCTCAGCCAGATCAAGCTGTCGCCGGCCTGGCAGCAGAGCCGAACCGCCTACGACCGGACGATCGAACGACTGCCCCTGGTCGGTGGGACGGCGCTCGAGCTGTCCCAGCGGCTGCGCAAGTCGGTGGTCAACTTCGCCCAGCCTGGCCAGCTCTTCGAGGACCTCGGGATCACCTACATCGGGGTGGTCCCGGGCCATGACCTCGAGTCGCTCGAACGGACCTTCAGCCAGGCGCTCGAGCTGCGCGAGCCGGTCATCGTCCACGTCCGGACCCAGAAGGGCCGCGGCTACCGTCCGGCCGAGACGGACCAGATCGGGTTCCATGGCGCAGCCCTGCCACCGATGGCCGCGCCGTACGCGGTCGAGGGCAACGGGCAGGCCGCCCGGAACGGTGCGTCAGCGAGGCCCGCCAACGGAGAGCCGATCCACGATCCCGGGATGTCGGACGACGCCACCCCGGCCCTGGCCCGGCCAGACGCTCCGAAGAAGGCGCCAAACTACACCGCCCACTTCAGCGCCGAGCTGATCCGGCTGGCCCGGACGGATCGGCGGATCGTCGCGATCACGGCCGGGATGCCGACCGGGACGGGGCTCAACCGCTTCCAGGCGGCGTTTCCGGACCGTTTCTTCGATGTCGGGATCGCCGAGCAGCATGCGGTCACCCTGGCCACCGGGCTGGCGATGGGCGGCCTTCGCCCGGTCGTGGCGATCTACTCGACGTTCCTCCAGCGGGCCTTTGATCAGACCGTCCACGACGCCTGCCAGAACGATCAGCCCGTCCTCCTGGCCGTCGATCGGTCGGGGCTGGTTGGCGAAGACGGGACGAGCCACCAGGGGATGTTCACCCTGCCGGCCCAGCGCCAGATCCCGAACCTGATCATCGCCAGTCCGAAGGACGAGCAGGAACTGCGCTCGTTGCTCGGGACGGCACTGGCCCAGCCCCATCCATTCGCGCTTCACTACCCGCGCGATCCGGGGTTCGATCTGCCGCCGGTCGAGCCGACCGTGCTCCCGATCGGCCGCGGCGAAACGCTCATCGAAGGGACCGACATCCTGATCGTTGGCTTCGGACCGATCGTCGCCCGGGGGCTTGCCGCCGCCGAGGCGCTGGCCGCCGACGGCTGGTCGGTCGGGGTGATCAACGCCCGGTTCGCCAAGCCGCTCGACCGGGAGCTGATCCTCGAGGCGGCCCGGGGCAAGTCCCTCGTGGTCACCCTCGAAGAGAGCGTCGTGACCGGCGGGTTCGGATCGGCCGTGCTCGAACTGCTCGAGGAAGCTCGCCTGGCCGCCCCGGCCTACCGTGACGTCCCGCTCAAGATCCTGGGCATCCCGGGCGACCGGTTCGTCGACCACGGCTCGGTGGCCGATCTGCGTCGCCTGCTCCGGATCGACGCCCCGGGCATCGAGGCCCAGATCCGCGAGACCCTCACCGCGCTCGGCCTGTGGCCGATCGGCGCCACGAGCGCCACGGCGCCACCGAGCGGTGCCCGCCGGGGCTGATCCTCGGGGCATGTCGCCGGTGAGCGGCCTGTGCCACGATAGGCCGGTGAGCGCCGAGACGATCCAGGGCGGCCGTGCCACCCGGCGTCGGCTCGACCAGCTGCTGGTCGAGCGCGGCCTGGCCGAGACACGGTCACGGGCCCAGGCATTGGTGCTGGCGGGCAAGGTCCGGGTCGGCGACGGCGACGCCGCGCGACGCGACCTCAAGTCGGGCGATCTGGTCGATCCCGGGATCCGGTTGACCGTCGACGAGCCAGATCCCTACGTGTCCCGGGGCGGGCACAAGCTCGCGGCGGCCCTCGACGCGTTCGGGATCGACCCGTCGGGTCGGGTCTGCCTCGATGTCGGCGCCTCGACCGGTGGCTTCACCGACGTGCTCCTCCAGCGCGGCGCGGCGCGGGTCTTTGCCGTCGATGTCGGGCGCGGCCAGTTGGCCGAGCCGCTCCGCCGCGATCCCCGGGTGGTCTCGATGGAGCGGACGAACGCCCGCATCCTCGGTCCGGGCGTCCTCCCGGAGCAAATGAGCCTGGCCGTCGTCGACGTCTCGTTCATCTCGCTGGGGCTCGTCCTCGGGCCGATCGCGTCGACCTTCGGACCGCCCGGCGGCTCGCTCGTGCCGCTGGTCAAACCGCAGTTCGAGGCCGGTCGGGCGGCCCTCGACAAGGGCGTCGTCCGTGACCCCACCGTCCATCTCGAGGTGCTCCGGCGATCGGTCGCTCAGGCGCGCACGCTGGGGTTGGGAGTCGCCGGGGCGATCGCCTCGCCGATCCTCGGCCCCGAAGGCAACCGCGAGTTCCTGCTTCACCTCGTCGTCGGACCCGACGCCCCGGCTGCAGACACCCTGACCGACGAACGGCTGGTCGCGGTGGCCGCCCGATGAGCGGGACCGTGGGTCGGATCGGTTTCGCCTTCAACCCGACCAATGACGCTGCCGACGAACTGCGCGAGCGTGCCGAGGGCTGGTGCGGCGCCCACGGGATCGCCCACTGGGCCGCTCCGTCGGGCGAGCTCGAGACGCTCATCCGCGAGCTTCCGACCACCGACGTCCTGGTCGTCCTTGGTGGCGACGGGACGTTCCTGCGCGCGGCTCGCGCGGCTGCCGAGGTCGATGTCCCGCTCCTCGGGGTCAACCTGGGCAAGATTGGCTTCCTGTCAAAGGTCGAGGCGGACGGGATCGAGGCGACCCTCGCCCAGATCGCGGCCGGCGCCTTCACGGTCGACGAGCGGATGACCCTGCGCGGGGTGATCCGACCCGCCGGTCGGTCGGTAGGTCGCGAGTTCTTCGCCCTCAACGACATCGTGGTCGCCCGCGGCTCGCTGGCCCGGGTGGTTCGGCTCGACGTGGCGATCGGCCCGAGCCACGTCGCCACGTTCATCGCGGACGGTCTCGTGGTGGCCAGCCCGACCGGCTCGACGGGCTATTCGTTCTCCGCCGGCGGCCCGATCCTCGATCCCCTCAGCCGGAACATCGTGGTCACCCCGATCGCCGGGTACCTGTCGGCTCTCCGGTCGATCGTGGTCAGCCCCACCCAGACGGTGACCGCGCGAGTCGTCGATGCGTACGAGGCGCTGGTCAGCGTCGACGGTCGTGAGGACGTCCCGATCGCCGTCGGCGACGTCGTCGAGGTTTCGGCCGGCGCTCGCTCGATCCGCTTTGTCGAACCCGCCGGTGGGGTGCCGTTCTGGGACCTGCTCCGCCACAAGGTGGAGCTTCTGCCGTCGTGAACGACGACTCGGGCGGCCGCCTGCTCGAGCTGGCGGTCACCGACCTGGCCCTCATCGACCGGCTCCGGCTCGAGCTCGGTCCCGGGCTCAACGTGATCACCGGCGAGACCGGCGCTGGGAAGAGCCTCCTGATTGACGCTCTTGGACTCGCCCTCGGGGCCCGGGCGGACACCGGTCTGGTCCGCCACGGGGCAACGGCCGCCCGAGTCGAGGCCCTGTTCGACCGTCTTCCGGAGCCATTGATCGTGGTCCGCGAGGTCCAGGCCGGGGGTCGCTCCACGGCCCGTCTCGATGATGAGCCGGTCACCGCGGCGCACCTGGCCGAGAGCGTCGGGCGGCTGGTCGAGATCCACGGCCAGCACGACCAGCAGCGGCTGCTCGACGAGCGCGCCCAGCGCGACCTGCTCGATGCCTACGGAGGCAGCTGGGTCGCCCGCGAGGCCGTCGCGGGAACGGTCGAGCGCTGGCGTGCGAACCGGGCGGCGCTGGCCGAGCTGGCGGTCGACCCGCGCGAGCTGGTCCGGCGGATCGAGCTGGCCGAACACGAGGCGGCGGACATCGCCGCCGCCCGCCTGGGGGTCGGCGAGGCGGCCGAGATCGGTGCCCGCCTGGGGGCCGCGCGACACGGGGAAGCGATCGCGCGGGGCGGGGCGGCCGTCCACGACGCCCTGCTCGGTGACGGGTCGGGTGCCCGCGAGGCGATCGGGAGTGCCGCCCACCAGGCCCGCGAACTCGTCCGGTTCGACCCGCGTTTTGGCCCCCTCGCGGACCGTCTGGCGGGTCTGGACGGCGAGATCGAGGACATCGGCTCGGAGGTTCGGGCGTTGGTCGAGGACCTCGACCACGATCCGGCCGAGCTCGCTCGCCTCGAGGAGCGGCTGTCCCTGATCTACCTCCTCGAGCGCCGCTACGGCAACGACGAGACCGCCGTTCTCGAGCATGGCGAGGCGATGATCGCCGAGGCCGAACGGTTGCGCGGTCTCGAGGGCGACCGCGAGCGCCGGCTGGTCGACGATGCCCGGTTGCTGGCTGAGATCGGATCGGCCGCCGAGGTCCTGTCCAGCCTTCGGGCGGAGGCCGCGGCGCGCCTCTCGGAAGCGGTGGCGGTCGCCCTGGTCGAGTTGGGCTTCGAACGGGTCGGATTCGAGGTCGCCCTCGGTCGTCGACCGGCGGCCCAGGGTGATCCCGCGGTCGAGGTCGGCGGTGACGCGCTGGCGTTCGATGCGACCGGGATCGACGAGGTGGTCTTTCGATTTGCTCCGAACGTCGGCGAGCCGGCCCGGCCGCTGGCCCGGATCGCCTCGGGTGGGGAGCTGAGCCGGGTCGCCCTGGCGATCAAGGAAGTCCTGGCGGCGGCCGATTCGACCCCGACCCTGGTCTTCGACGAGATCGATGCCGGGATCGGCGGTCGCAGTGCGGATCCGGTCGGACGGAGCCTGTGGACCCTGGCTCGCCGCCACCAGGTCCTGTGCGTGACCCATCTGCCCCAGATCGCGGCCCACGCCGACGCCCATTTCCGGATCGTCAAGCGCGAGCGGGACGGCCGAACGGTCACCGAGGTCCAGCGGCTCGAAACGGACGACGAGCGGGTGGGCGAGCTGGCCCTGATGCTCGGTGGGCCCGACGGGGGGGCCGCGGCGACCGCCGGCGGACAGGAGCTCCTCGAGCGAGCCAACGCCTGGCGCCGGATGATCGGCCGAGGCGGACGAGCCGTCCCGGCGTGACGAGGCCGATCCTCAGCGCGTCGATCGAGGCCTATCTGCTCCACCTGCGGGTCGAGCGCGGGCTCGCCCAGGCGACGCTGGATGCGTATGCCGGCGACCTGGCCGGGTTCGCCCGCGCGCCCGGGGTTGTCGCCGGTTGGGCAGGGTCGGCCGAGGCGGCGACCCGCTACCTGGCCGGCGCCGCGGGCACGCTGCGCCCGACGAGTCTGCGGCGGCGGACCGCCTCGATCCGGGGCTTCTATCGGTTCGCCTACGGCGATGGACTGATCGAACGCGACCTGGCCGCCCGGATCGACCTGCCCCGCCAGGTCCGTCGATTGCCCGAGACGCTCGATGTCGACCAGACCGAGCGGCTGCTCGAGGCGTCCAGCGGGGACCTGCCCGACGAGGCGGTCCGGATTCGCGACCGCGCCCTGCTCGAGCTGCTGTACGCGGCCGGGCTCCGGATCAGCGAGGCCCTCGGCCTGGACCGCGAGGACCTGTCGCTCGATGGCGGCTCGGTCCGGGTCATCGGCAAGGGCGACAAACAGCGCCTGGTCCCCGTCGGCGAGGTCGCCCTCGATTGGCTGGGCCGCTATCTCGATGTCGTTCGGCCGGGCTGGCTGGCTCTCCACCACGTGGCTGCGGTCCGCGGCGGACCGCTCTTCCTCAGCGCCCATGGCCGACGGCTCGGTCGCCAGCAGGCCTGGGCGATCGTCCGCCGGGCGGCCGCCGCGGCCGGACTGCCCGAGCGGGTGACCCCACACACCCTCCGCCATTCGTTCGCGACCCATCTTCTCGAGGGCGGAGCCGACCTGCGGGTCGTCCAGGAGTTGCTCGGGCATGCGAGTATCAGCACGACCCAGCTGTACACCCATCTGACCGGAGAGCGGATCCGCGACGTGTACGCCCGCGCTCACCCGCGGGCCTGAAGGAGGCAGGACAACGATGGCCCGCTACGCGGACGGCTTGATCGCCGATGGGGAGCACATCCTGCTTCGGACCCGCCAGCACTGGTTCTCGATCCTGGCCTACACCGGAGCGGTCTGGATCCTCCTGGCGGTGACCGCCGGAGCCTTCGTGATCAACCGGGTGACCGACTTCGGGCCGTTCGGCTGGCTCTCCCTGGCCTCGCTCGTCGCCGCCCTGGTCTGGATCGGCTGGCGCTATGCCCAGTGGTCGTTCCAGGACTACCTGGTCACCAATCGCCGGGTCATGCAGGTCGAGGGGATCCTCAACAAGGTCTCCAGCGACAGCTCGCTCGAGAAGATCAACGACGCCGTCCTCCGCCAGGGTCTGGTCGGGCGGCTGCTCCACTTTGGCGACCTCGACATCCTGACCGCGTCGGATACGACCGTCGACCAGTTCAAGATGCTCAACGAGGCCGCTGAGTTCAAGAAGACGATGCTCAACGCGAAATACGCCCTCGAACGCGAGGTGGCCACGCCGATGCCGAGCGCGCCGCTCCGGGCACCGAACCCGGGCTCGACGGGTGAGGGTGGCGCTCCGGCCGCACCGGCCGCCGCGCCGCCTGCACCGGCGTCGACGCCGATGTCCGCCGAGGAAGTCACCGACACGCTCCATCGCCTGGCCGACCTGCGTGACCGGGGGGCGATCAGCGCGGCGGAGTACGACGCGAAGAAGGCCGACCTGCTCAAGCGACTCTGAGCCGGCGCGGGGCGCGGGCGGGTACGATAGTGGCATCCCGCCTGCAGCCGTGAGGTACGAGCGTCCCCGATGACGACCGACGACCTGATCCGCCTCGTGATCCTCGTGGTCATCTTTCTGGGCATCGCCTTTCCCGTCCATGAATTCGCCCACGCCTACGTGGCCTATCGGTTGGGTGACGGGACCGCCAAGCTGTTTGGGCGGCTGACCCTCAATCCGATCGTCCATTTCGATCCGCTCGGCGGCGTGCTCCTGATGGTCAGCGCGCTCAGCTCCACCATCCTGTCCGGCGGCGGGTTCATCTTCGGCTGGGCCAAGCCGACCCCGGTCAACCCGTCGAACCTGCGCGACCGGCGCAACGGCGAGTTCCTGGTTGCCATCGCGGGGCCGGCCTCGAACCTGCTGATGGCGATCATCGGTGCGATCGCGTGGCGGGCGATCGGTGCCTTCGACATTCGGGTTCCGTTCCTGTTCGCCCAGATCCTGTTCTACTTCGTGACCTTCAACATCGCTTTGGCGATCTTCAACCTGATCCCCGTCCCGCCGCTCGACGGGTCCGCGATCCTGTTCCGGCTGGTCAGCCCGCAGACCGCCTGGCGGCTCCGGCCGATGCTGGCCCAGTACGGGTTCATGCTCGTCCTCGTCGTGATCCTGCTCGGGGGCAGCGTCCTGGGGAGGGCGATCGTTGGGATCACCCAGCTCCTTCTGGGCTCCTAAGGTCCGTCAGTTCCGGGCGCATCTGACGGCCCGGGTCCGGCCGGCGGAGCGGGCAGGGCTGGCGACCTGGCTGACTTCCGCCCAGCTGGCCCTGTTCGATGGGATGCACGTCGCCGATCGGCGCCATGGCCTCGATGTGGCCGCGACGCTGCGCACCAACGGTACGGCCGACCCCGAGCTCCTGCTGGCCGGTCTCCTCCACGATTGCGCCAAGGGCCCCGGAGCCGGTGTCCTGCCCCGGGTCGCCTGGTCGCTTGGCGAGAACTGGGGCGGCTGGGTCGTGACGATCGCTCGCCGGTTGCCCGGTTTCGCCCCGTCGCTCGAACGGCTCCGCGATCATGCCGACCTGTCGGCCCGGATGGCCCTCGCCGCGGGCTGCTCGGCCCGCACCGCCGAGCTGATTCGCCATCAATCGGATCCGCTCGATCCGGCCGCCGGCGAGCTTCTGCGGCTGGCGGACGAGGCCAACTGATGGTCGAGATGGCGTATGCCGCCGGTCCGTCGGTCAGGTTCGCCGCGGACCACCGCCCGGAGGTCGCGACGCAGGTCCGCCTGGACGACTTCGAGGGTCCGCTCGGTCTGCTCCTGGCGCTGATCGAGAGCCGGCACCTCGATGTGTTGAGCGTGGCCCTTGGCGCGCTTACCGAGGCCTATCTCGACGCCCTGGCCGGGCTCGATGGCGACCGGCTGGGCAATGTCAGCGGCTTCGTGGCAATCGCCGGTCAGCTCATCCTGATCAAGAGCCGGGCGATGCTTCCGCGCCCGCCGGCCCCGACGATGGCGGTGGACGACGAAGCGCCAGACCCAGAGGCGGCTCTCCGGGCGCGGTTGCTCGTCTATCGAGCGCATCGAGACGCCGGGGCGGCGCTGCAGGCCGGCGCGATCGCCCGGATCGGCCTGTTTCGGCGCGAGCCGGGTGTCTCCGCGGCCGCCGGACGGGCCGGCGCCCTGTTGGTCCCGGGACCGCCGACCGACCCACGGCGCCTCGCGACCGCCCTGGTGCGGATGCTCCGGGTGGTGCCGCCGCCTCCGCCGCCCCCGGAGACGATTCGCCGGACGATCACGATCGCCCAGCGGGCCGAGCTGATCCGGGAGGCCCTGCTGACCGCCGACCGGGTCGTCCTCCAGGACCTGCTGCGGGGCGTCCGCGACCGGGTGGTGATGGTCGTCACCTTCCTGGCCATGCTCGAGTTGATGAAGCGGCGCGAGGTCATCGTCGAGCAGGCCGAGCCATGGGGCCCGATCGTCGCCCGCCTGACCGCGCCCGCCGAGCGCGCTGCGGGCGGTGGCGTGGTCGTGGATGCCCCGATCGACGAGCATCTGGAGTCGTTCGCGTGAGCGAACCAGCCGAACCGCTGGACAGGGTCGGGGCCGAGGAGACCGACGCGGCCGATTCGGAGACCCCCGAGGCGGAGGCGATCGGGCTGACCGAGGCGACCCTCGAGGCGCTCTTGTTCGTCGCCGAGCGGCCGCTCAGCCGGCGCGAGATCGCGACCCTCGCCGGTGTCGAGCGGGTAACGGTCGACGCGCGGATTGGCGACCTGGAGGTCAGCCTGGCCGCCCGCGGGATCCGTCTCCTGACGTCCGCCGATCGGATCGAGCTGGCGACCGCCCCTGAGGCCGGCCGACTGATCGGACGCTACGTCGGTGCCGACGCGACCCGCCTGTCACCGGCGGCGCTCGAGACGCTGGCGATCGTGGCCTACCGCCAGCCGGTCACCAAGGGCGCGGTCGAGCGGATCCGCGGGGTCGACTCGGACTACACCCTCCGCGCCCTGCTCCATCGGCGGCTGATCGTCGAGCTGGGCCGCTCGGAGACGCCCGGCCGGCCGTACCTCTACGGGACCGATTTCGAGTTCCTCGAACGGTTCGGGCTGATCGGCCTCGACGACCTCCCGCCGCTCGAGGCCGACGTGGCGGCTCGGCTGGTCGAGGTGGCCACGGAATCGGAAGCGGCCAGCGAGCCGGGAGGGGCCAGGGAGCCGGGCGCTGCCATCGAGCCGGGCGCTGCCACCGAGCCGGCCGCGCCACCGTCGGATCCGGGCGTCGCCGTCGGACCCGGGCCGGCGGCCGACGGCGGCCGCGGCTGATGGCCCCGGAGCGTCTCCAGAAGGTCATCGCCGCGGCCGGGGTCGCCTCGCGCCGCGAAGCCGAGCGGCTGATCGCCTCC
>Ga0080064_1001369_pt1 | contig 49796 bp, 30 predicted proteins | sample Subgrocontami54m_FD_69260 | JGI IMG/M metagenome (GOLD analysis project Ga0080064, IMG submission 69260) | Subsurface groundwater microbial communities from S. Glens Falls, New York, USA - GMW46 contaminated, 5.4 m (SPADES assembly) (version 2) ...
GCGCAGTTGTAGCGGCGGTCTGCGACCGCCGGCGCGAAAATCGACCCGCATGTCCGGCGGTCATAGACCGCCGCTACAGGGGCAATGAGTAGCGCACTCGAGATTGTCCGACATTCTGCCCGGGCGCTGTTCGGCGCGGTGTCTTCCTTCGCGCTGTGGACGTTCTGGCTCGCGCTGGTCGGGCTGCTTTTCGTCCAGCTCTACATCGTGTCGGCCAGCGAACTGGAAATCCCGGAGTTCATCCTGCGGCAGGCCGAGGCCAAACTCGCGGAGTCGGGCGTGCGCGCGACGTTTCGCCGCACCTCCTTCGATCCCACCGGCCGCGTGCTGCTCGATGACGTGAAGTTCCTGCTGCCGGGCTTCGCCGAGCCGGTCGTGTCGGCGCGCGCCGTTTACGTGCAGTTGAATCCGCTCGCGTTGATCGTCGGCAAATTCGACCCGAGCGAAATTCGGCTCATGGATGCCGTCGCCGCGATCCCGGCCGCTCTTTCGAAATCCGGTCAGCCGGAGGAAATCATTCGCGGGCTCGATGCGACGGTGGAACCCGTGCGCGGCGCACTCGTGGTCCGGCAGCTGAGCGCGAACGTCGCCGGTGTCACCGTTTCCGCGGCCGGCACAATTCCGTTCCCGCGCGGCCAGCCGCCCCCCCAGGGCTCCATGCTCGCCGATTTCCTGCGCAACCGGTTTCCCACCGTCTGCCGGCAAGCGAGCGCCGCCACCGGTTATGTGCGGCAACTCGACGCGCCCACGTTGCAGCTGGAGTTCGCGCCATCGGAATCCGGCGCGCTCAGCGTGCGCGTCACGGCGCTGGCCCGCGCGGTGCGGCTGCCACCGCCGCGGCCCATCGTGGCGCAGAACGTGCAGGCGACCACCCGGCTGCTCCTCTTCGGCGAACGGCTGCCTTCGGATTTCGAGTTGTCCGCCGACGACGTGCAGGTCGAGCCCGACGTGCACGTCCGCAGGCTGCACGCGCGTGTGCGCGGGCAGTTTCGGCGCGAATCGCTGCAGTTCGACCTGCGTGACGTGACGGCGACGGCCGACGCGGTGAGTGCGGCCGGCGTGACGACGAGCAGCGTGTCGGCCATCGGGTTTCCGCAACTGCTGCCGCGACTGCAGGCCACCGTGGTCACCCGGCTGTTCGACGAGCCGCTGGCGATCCGGGTGGACGCGGACCTCGGCGACGAAAGTGCCACGGCGAGATTCGCGGGCGAGATTTCCCCGCGGGTGCTCGAAGTGATCAGCCAGCGCGTCGGCGTGGATGTGCGCAAATACTACAGCTTCGAGGCGCTGACGATCGACGCGGCGGAGGCGCGGTTTGCCCCGCAGTGGCAATTCGAGCGGCTGACGGCACGCGTGCGGATTCCGCGGATGGACTCCTACGGCGTCACGATGGAGGACGGGCACGCGACGGTGGAACTGGATCCGCAGCGATTCTACTCGCCCGACGCCTACGCGCGGGTCGGAGCGAACTTCGCCCGCGGCAGCTACGAGCACATTTTCCGGACGCACCAGTACCGTTTCCTGCTGGAAGGCCGGCTGCGGCCGATGGAAATCTCGCCGTGGTTTCACGAATGGTGGCCGAACTTTTTCAAGCAACTGGAGTTCGTCGACGCGCCGCCGGCCGCCAGCGTCGAGGTCGCGGGTTTCTGGCGCGACAGCCGGCAGACGACGGTGTTCGTGTTTGCCGATGCCGCGAAGACGGTCGTGCGCGGCACGCCGTTCGATCGCGTGCGCACGCGGCTCTTCATCCGCCCCGCGTTTTACGATGCGCTCGAAGTACTCGCCGCGCGCGACGCCGCGACCGCGCACGGCCGGTTCACGCTCACCGCTCATCCGGCGACGCACGACTGGCAGACGCTCGAGCTCGGGCTCGAATCGTCGCTCGACCTGAAAATCGCCGCCCAGCTCATGGGCGAGCAGGGCGCCAAGGTCCTGGCGCCGTTCAAGCTCTCCGCCCCACCCGAGCTGCAGGTGCGCGGCCACTTCGCCGGGCCGGCGGCGGCGCAGGGCGCGAAGGATCATCTCACGATTACCGCGCACACGAAGGGCGAATTTCGTTTTCACGATTTTCCGCTCCATGACGCGTCGTTTGTCGCGACGCTCGACGGCGACGACGTGGTGCTCGACGACATCGAAGCGACTTTCGCCGGCGGTGCCGCCACGGGACATGCGCGGGTCTGGGGCCGCGACGCAGAACGGCGACTCGGCTTCGACGTGGCGCTGAGCGACGCGACGCTCGGGCAGGTGGCGTCGCGGCTGCAGGACTTCTTTGCGGCCCAAAAAGGCACGTCGGCGCCGCCCCCCGGCAAATTCGTGCAGGAGAAAGCCAACGTCCGTCTCGACTTCGCCGCCTCGGCGGAAGGTCGTTACAACGATCCGCTCAGCTTTCGGGGCGATGGCAGCGCGGCGTTGCGCGGCGCGGAAATCGGGGAGGTCCCATTGCTCGGGACCCTGTCGGAGCTGCTGAAATTCACGGCGCTCCGCTTCACCGAGGCGCGGACCAATTTCAAAATCGAAAGTTCGAAACTCGTGTTCAAGCAGTTCGAATTACGCGGCGCCAATTCGGCGATCGATGCCCACGGCGAATATGCTCTCGACAAACGGACCCTGGATTTCAACGCGAAGATCTATCCGTTCCACGAAAGCGAAAGCCTGATCAAGAGCGTGGTCGGCGCGGTGCTGACGCCGCTGTCGAACGCGTTCGAAGTGAAGCTCACCGGCTCGCTGGAGAAGCCGCAATGGGCGTTTGCCAAGGGCCCGACCAACCTTCTCCGCACGCTCGAAAACGAGCATCCCGACAAGCACCCGGCGCCCCACGCCGCACCGGTCACTGCCCCCACGGTGACCTCAGCGCCAGAGAAACCGTAATTCCGCTGAGTCGGCATCGCGAAGGCCGCGCGGATTGACCGGGCGCATCTCCAAGTGGCTGGTCAGGAGTAGCGCCGGCATCCTGCCGGCAAGATGCCGGCGCTACATTCAGGCCGCTGCGATCACCGAAACTGGCAAATGCTCGAGCCCAAATGGCATGAAGAGCCGGAGCCGCTTGGAGACGCCGGGGCGCGAAACGAATTGCCCCGTTGTCGCCGGATGTTCTCAATAGGGTAAACCCCTTAATGCAGTCGCTCCCGACACTCCCTCGTCGCACCTGGCTCGAGCGCATGGCGCTTGGCTTGGGGACGATGCTGGTCGGCCTCAGCGCGCTCACGTTGGTAGGATGGTGGCTGCAAGTTCCCGAACTGCTGCAGCCATTCCAGGGCCTGCCGCCGTTGAAGATCAACGCGGCGATTGCATTCATGGTGCTTGGCTGCGTCCTGATTGCGCTCGAATGCGGCTGGGGGCGGGCCGCGCCGGCCGCTGCGATTGCGGCCGTGTTGGGTGCGCTGGCGCTCGCCGAAGACATCAGTGTGCGCGACTTCGGGATCGACGAATTGCTCGGCCGGGATCACCTCCTGCTCAACACGGAGCATCCTGGGCGAATCGCGCCCATTGTCGCTGGGTGTTTGCTGCTGGCGGGCCTCACGCTCGCGTGGCGGGTTACCGGGCGCGGCGCTCGGCTGCGCGTGCTCACCGAGGCGGTGCTCGGTTCAGTCATCGTATCGGCTGGTGTTTCCACGCTGCTCGGTTACGGCATCGGGCTGCCCGTCATCTACACGGCGGGAACGAACACCGCCACGGCACCCGTCGCGGCGGTCGCGCTGATCCTGCTCGGCGTCGCCTTGGTGTTACTGGCCTGGCGCGAAACCTGGACCACCGACGGCAATGCGCCCGTTTGGTCGCCGATGCCGGTGGTGATCGGCTGCCTCACCCTCACCGTCGTGTTGTTCATCGGCTTGCGGGCGCGGGAGCAAACCTTCGCGAACGCGAGCACCCAGTCGCAGATGGATCAATTCGCGGTGCAGATAAAGGACTTGCTGGAGAAACAGACGACCACGTTCGAAAAGACCGCGCGGACTTGGGGCGACGGGCCGGACCACGCCTTTCCCGTGTGGGAGGCCGACGCCAAACGCCAGATGGTCAACCTGCGGGAGCTTGGGTGTCTCTCCATGGCATTCGTCAACCTGGCGTTGCGCACCGAATGGATCGAACCGCGGGAAAACAACGAATCGGGTGCGAACTTCGATCATGCGATCGATCCCGAGCGCCATGCCGCGTTGGACGAAGCCCGGCTGAGCCGGGCGCCCGTCATCTCCAACAGCACGACCGTGCTGGTTCCCGGCAGGGGGGCCGACAAGGGCCTCGTGATTTATGTGCCCGTCATTCGCTCAGGCGCCGTCAGCGGCTACCTCGCGGCGGAATTCTCCTACCGTTTGCTGTTCGGCCACATCGCGCGCGGCCAGCTGAAACTCGAGAACAGCTACAATGTCGCGATCGCGATCGGCGCGGACACGCTTTATCGCCGGGATGCGGGCACCGCGCCCAGCGACGCGTCCACCAGCGACCGGACTTATCCGATAGCAGGCCGACGGATTCGAATCACCCTGACGCCGATCGACGCGACGCTCGGCCGGAATCGCGGCTACCTGCCGGAGCTGGCGCTGGCGGCCGGCATCGGCATCACCGTGCTGCTGGGCCTCAGCGTGCATCTCGCCCGCAGCGCCCGCGCCGGCCAGCGCGCCGCCGAGCTTTCGAACCGGAAGCTGTTCGCGGAAAACGAGGAGCGCCGGCGGATCGAGGCGCGGTTGAAGATTTCCGACGAGCGGTTGCGGCTCGCGCTCGACTCGACGCAAATCGGCATCTTCGAATGGAGCGTCGCGGCCGGGCACGTCTACTACAGCCCCGCCTTGTGGGCCATGCTCGGGTACGAGCATACGCGCATGCCGTCCACCGTCGAAGCCTGGCAATCGCTGATTAATCCCGACGACTTGCCGCTGTACCGGCGGCGCACCGAGTCGCAGCTCAACGGCATCGCCTCGTTCATCGAGCCCGAGTACCGGGTACGGGCGCGCAGCGGCGACTGGCGCTGGGTTTACACGCGGGCGAAGTCGGTCGCGACCAACCCCGACGGCCGGCCCACGCGAATCATCGGCACGGTGCAGGACATCACGGCGCGACGCGAGGCCGAGTTCGCGTTGCGCGAGAGCCAGGCCGAGGCGCGCAAACTGTCGCTCGTCGCGGCGAAGACCGACAATCCCGTGCTCATCGGCTCGCCGGACGGCCGGATCGAGTGGGCGAACGAGGCGTTCTGCCGCGTGATGGAGTACAGCCTCCAGGAGGTCATCGGCAAGAATCCCGCCCACTTCATGGTCGGCCCGGAAACGAGCCCCCGCACCGTCGCGCGAATTCGCGCGGCCATGGCGCACGGCCACGGCATCAGCACGGATGTCGTCAATTACTCGAAGTCCGGCCGGAAATACCACCTGCATATCGAAATCCAGCCGGTGCGCGGCGCGAACGGCGACGTGGAGAATTTCATCGCGGTCGAAACCGACATCACCGCGCGCGTCGAGACCGAGCACCAGTTGCGCCGGGCGAAAGCCGAGGCCGACGAGGCCTCGCGCGCGAAGAGCGAGTTCCTCGCGTCGATGTCCCACGAAATCCGCACGCCGATGAACGGCGTGATCGGCATGACGAGCCTCCTGATGGAAACTACCCTCACGTCCGAGCAGCGCGACTACGTGAACACCATCCGGACCTCGGGCGAGGCGCTGCTCACGATCATCAACGACATCCTCGACTTCTCGAAAATCGAATCCGGCAAGATGGAGCTCGAACGCTCGCCGTTCGAACTTTCGCTTTGCGTCGAGGAGGCGCTCGACCTGTTCGCGCTGCAGGCGTCGGCCAAGCACCTGGAACTCGGTTACCACATCGAGACGGACGTGCCGGACTGGGTGATGGGCGATGTCACGCGGCTCCGCCAGGTGCTGGTGAACCTCGTCAACAACGCGGTGAAGTTCACGCCGAGCGGCAGCATCTCAATCGAGGTCCGCCGCGTGGTGCGCGAACCCGACGTGCTTGGTTTCGCCCAAAGCCTCGGCGATGCGAGCCGCGCCATTCTCGAGTTCACCGTGCGCGACACCGGCATCGGCATCCCGCCCGAGCGGCTCGATCGCTTGTTCAAGGCGTTCAGCCAGGTGGACTCGTCCACGACGCGCAAATACGGCGGCACCGGACTCGGGCTCGCGATTTGCCAGCGGCTCTGCGAATTGATGGGCGGGCAGATTCGCGTCGAGAGCACGACCGGGCACGGGTCGGCGTTCACCTTCACGATGCACACCGAGATGGCGCCCGGCGGGAGCGACTCGGGCCTTGCGGTCGTGCCGTCGGCGCTGCGCGACGGCCTGGTGCTCTGCATCGAGGATCATCCCATCACGCAGGCGCGCCTGCGCACCACCTTTCAGAAATGGCGCGTCGAATGCGTGGTGCTGCCCTCCGCGCAGGCGGCCGCCGAGGTGGTGGCGAAATTGCCGCGCGCACCCGCGCTGCTCGTCGTCGACGCCGGCGCCCTGGAGGAGCCGTCGCCGCTCGACGCGCTGGCCCACATCCGCTGCCCGCGGCTGGTGCTGTATCCCTTCGGCCAGTCGGCCCCCGTCGCCAGCGGCGACGATCGCGTTGCCAGCACGTCCAAGCCCATTCGCACCGGCGCGTTGCTGCATGCGATCAACGGGTTGTTTCAGTCGTCATCCGCCAGTGGCGCGCAGCCACGCGTGGCCGATCGGCCGATCGGCGAGGAAATTCCCCTGGAGGTGCTGCTCGCCGAGGACAACGCGGTCAACCAGAAGGTCGCGCTGCGCTTCCTCGACCGGCTCGGTTACCGCGCCGACGCAGTGGCGAACGGGCTCGAGGTCGTCACGACGCTGGAGCATCGCCGCTACGACCTCGTGCTGATGGACGTCCAGATGCCGGAAATGGACGGCTACGAGGCCACCCGGCAGATTCGCGCGCGGCTGCCGGCCGATCGCCAGCCGAAGATCATCGCGCTCACCGCCAACGCGATGCAAGGCGATCGCGAACTCGCGGTCGCCGCGGGCATGGATGATCACATTTCGAAGCCGGTGAAGATCCATGAAATCGCCGCGGCCATTCGGCGGCATTTCGGCAAGCCCGCCGTCACGCCGGCGGACGAGCGCCTGATCGGCTGACGTTCGACGATGGGCCACGTCGGCGACGTGGCCTACAGGGCGAGATTATCCGCGGCCGTTCGTGACCGAATCACCGTGCACCAATGCCGCAACTCGTCGGAGAACGCGCGATCGTCGACGAGGTTCTCGTTCTCCCCCGGATCGCGCTGCAGATCGAAAAACAGCCAGGGCGAGCCGTCGGCGTTGAGCACCAGCTTGCGCGCTCGCGCACGCACGCCGCGCCACACGCGATCGCATTGCTGGGGCAGCTCGACCACGCTCGGCATCGAAATGTCCGCGGCGGTCGCCGCGCCGTGGGGCGGTGGCTCCGCGCCGTCGGCCCAGGCGAGCGTCCACGACTTCAGCTCGAGCAACGACACGGGATCGAGCCTCGCGACACCACCGGCGATTTCGCGCGGGTGGTGCGCCGCCGGTCGCACGAGCAGCGGAACCCGTACGCTTTCCTCGTGCGGCCAGCCCTTCCGAAACAACCCGTGCGCACCGTGCATGTCGCCGTGCACGGATGTGACTACGATCACCGTGTGATCGTCGATTCGCGTCAGCAGCCCGCCGATCGCGCGATCGGTTGCCTCGATGTGCGCGTAATAGCCGGCCAGTTCCCGGCGCGCGCGAACCTCCGTGTCACCCCCGCGGGGCACGTTCGGCGCGAGCACGAGCTCGTCCGCGCGGCGCGGTGAAACTCCCGCGGCCGGCGCAGCGTACGGCGGGGGCGGCGGGTCGAGGCTGACCACGCAGAACCAGGGCGACTTTCGGGCGACCCATTCTGCCGCGCGGGTGCAGAGCACGTCGCTCTGATACCCCGCGAACTGCATCGGCTGCGGCAGTCGTGTCCCGTGCAGCCATGGATCGTTGAGCCGGAAACCGCCTTCAAACCCCTCCCACTCCTCGAATCCGCCCCGGGCTTCGGGCGGCACCACGATCCGCGCGTGCGCGTCTCCGACCAGCGGCGCGGTCGGCTCGCGCGGCCCCAGGTGCCACTTTCCGAAAAACGCCGTCGCATAACCTCGCGTCCGCAACGCGTGCGCAATCGTGGGTGTGCCCGCCGGCAGCGGATCGAAGTAATCCCGGATTCCGTTCTCCGGTGACGGCATCCCGGTGAGGATGGCCGCGCGCGCAAACGGCCCGAACGGATGCGGTGTCACCGCCTGCGCGTAATTGATCGACTGCCGCGCCAGCGTGTCGAGGTGCGGCGTGCGGGCGTTCGGGTCGCCGGCATAACCCGTGGCCTGCGCGCGCCACTGCGTGGTGAGAATCCACAGGATGTTCGGCCGCGATGCGCGCACCCTCGCAGTCCAGCGTCGCCCCTCACCCGCTCAACGCAAAACGTCGGAGCCGCCGCGCTCACCGCAAACTTGCCTCTCCTGGCGCGACTGGCGCATGCTTGCACGCCATGTCGCCCCATCGTCCTCTGTTGCTGTCCGCGTTGGGTTTCGTTGCGTTCGCATCCGCTGCTTCGGCCGCCGTGTCGACCGGCACGCCATTCTACGGCGATCCGCCGGACGAACATCACCCGTGGGCCATTCATGACCGCAATCGGCCCCAACCCAAACGCGTGGAACCGGGTACGTTCAGCACGCCGCAAACTCCCGGCCAGCCGCCGTCCGATGCCGTCGTGTTGTTCGATGGCACGGAGGCGTCGCTCGGCAAATGGGAAGCCGACACGAAACCCGGCGACCCGGTGGCGCCGACCAAATGGGTGGTGAAGGACGGCGCGCTGGAATGCGTGCCGAAATCGGGGATCGTTCGCACGAAGGAGAAATTCGGCGATTGCCAGTTGCACGTCGAATGGGCGGCGCCGAAAAACGTGCAAGGCGACAGCCAGGGTCGGGGCAACAGCGGCATCTTCCTGATGGGCCTCGCGGAGGTGCAGGTGCTGGACAACTACAACAACCCGACGTACGCCGACGGATTCGCCGCGTCGGTGTATGGCATCAACCCGCCGCTCGCGAACGCGCTGCGTCCGCCGGGCGAGTTCCAGGTGATCGATATCGTTTTTCGCCGGCCGATTTTCCGCGACGGCCGGCAAATCGATCCGGGTTACGTCACGGTCTTCTGCAACGGCGTGCTGATGCAGGACCACACGCCACTCGAAGGTCCGGGTGGTCACATGCGCCGCTCGGTGCCGATCGCGTTCCCGGAGAAAGGTCCGCTCAAGCTGCAGGACCACGGCAATCCCGTGCGCTTTCGCAACATCTGGTACCGCGAGTTGCCGCCCCGTGCGATTGAAGGCGGCACGGACGGTTATCTCACGCCCGAGGCGACGATGGCGGAACGCCGGAAAATCGCCGCGACCCTCCGCAGCGACGCCGCGAAACTCCCCGCCGACTCGTCGCAACGGATGCTGCGGCTCGCCGAATCGCTCGTCTACGAAAAGGACGCCGACACGTACCGGCAAGTCGAGCAGGCGGCGGAGCGGTACACGGCGGCCTTGAAGTCGGCCGCGCCGACCGAGCTCGAAAAGCGGAAGGGTGAAATTCAATCCGTGACGCGCGCGTTCCGTTATCTCGCCAAGTGGAAAATCGCCCCGGCGAACTTCGCGCCGCTCGCCGCGCTCGACCGAATCGAGAAAGCGCAGGGCTGGGACAAGGAAAAGAAGTAGCGGCGGCGCGTTTCATCGTCATCCCGCGACTCCGCGGGATATCCCCCACCGCGGCCGGGGCACGCCGCCCGCGCGCCATGCCGCGCTGCCGCGATCGCGCCAGGGCGAAGGTGGCCGCGCGCTTGTGCGCTGGCGGGATTTGCGGCACTCCGGTGCCGTACATGCAGGTTCTGTCGCCGCGCCAAGTCGTTCTCATCCTCGGTGGACTGCTCGTGGCGGTCGGAGTGGCCGCGTACTGCAACAGTTTCACCGCACCGTTCGTGCTCGATGACACCGTGTCGATCGTCGACAACGCGTCGATTCGCCAGGTGTGGCCGCCCGGGCCGGTGCTGTCGCCCCCGGCACAGGCCGGCGTCGGCGGCCGGCCAATCGCCAATCTGTCGTTCGCCTTCAATTATGCGGCGGGCGGATTGAACGTCCGCGGTTATCACATCGTGAATCTGGCCATTCACCTCGCCGCGGGGCTCGGCCTGTTCGGCGTGGCGCGGCGAACCTGGCTGCTTGCCGCCACCGCGGATTCGGGCCGCACCTCCGAGGCAACCATCGCGGCGTTCGGCATCGCGCTGCTTTGGCTCGTCCACCCGTTGCAAACCGAAGCGGTCACGTACCTCTCGCAGCGCACCGAGGAATTGATGGCGCTGTTTTACGTCGCGACGCTCTACGGCTTCCTCCGCGGCGTGACGGAAGACTCGCGCGGCTGGCAGGTGGCCGCGGTGGCCTGCTGCGCGCTCGGCATGGCGACGAAGGAAGTCATGGTGACGGCGCCAATCGTCGTTCTGCTCTACGACCGCACCTTTCTCGCCGGCAGTTTTCGCGCGGCGTGGAAGCAGCGCAAAACCGTCCACCTGGCGCTCGCGGCGACCTGGCTGCTGCTCGCGCTCCTCCTGGCGGAGGTCGGCCGCCGCGGCGTCGGCTACGAGACCGTGACCGTGGGGCAGTACGCGCTCACCGAATGCCGCGCCATTGCGACCTACCTGCGGCTCGCGTTGCTGCCCACGCCGCTCGTGTTCGATTACGGCATGGGAGTGGTGCACGGCGCCGGGGAAGTTTGGCCGCAGGTTGCGCTGCTGATCGCGCTGCTCGGCACGACCGGATGGCTGCTGTGGCGCCGGCCAAAGATCGGTTTCCTCGCGGCGTGGATCTTCCTCCTGCTCGCGCCGACAAGCATCGTGCCCGTCGCCGGCCAGCCCATGGCCGAGCACCGGATGTACCTGCCGTTGGCGGCCGTCTGCAGCGCGGCGGTTCTCGCGCTGAGTCGCTGGTTGCCGCGGCGCGCGCTCGTCTCCGCCCTCGCGGTTCTGGCCACGGCGCTCGCGGGCGCGACGGTGGACCGCAACCGCGACTACCGCAGCGCCATCGCGCTGTGGACGGACACGGTGCAAAAGAATCCAACCAACGCGCGCGCCCACGCCGCGCTCGGCGCCGCGTGGCTGCAGCAGGGCAACGGGCCGCGGGCCATCGCCTCGCTCGAACGCGCGCTGCAGTTGGACCCGCGAACGGCCGACGCCCACAACAACCTGGCCAACGCCCTGCTCGAGCAGAATCGCAGCGCCGAAGCCATCGGGCATTTCGAGGCCGCGTTGCGGTTGCGGCCGGACACGGCGAGCACCCACTACAATTTTGGCAACGCACTGCTGACCGTGGGCCGGACGGAGGAAGCGATCGCGCAGCAACGCGAAGCCTTGCGGCTGCGCCCGAATCTTCCGGAAGCCCACTGCGCGCTCGGTAACGCGCTCGCCGCGACCGGCCGGCGACCGGATGCGATCAAAGCGTTCCGCGACGCGCTGCGGCTCCAGCCAAACCTGGTGGCGGCGCACTTCGGCCTCGCCAATGCCCTCGCGCAGGCCGGACAGGTGGCGGAATCGATCCCCCACTACGAGGCCACGCTGCGCGTCACGCCAGACTCCGTCGAAGCCCATTACAACCTCGCCACCGCCTGCGCGATGAGCGGCCGGATCGACGACGCGATTCGGCACTATGAAGCGGCGCTCAAGCTGCGGCCGGACCTCGAAGCGGCGCGGGCCAATCTGGCGGCGCTGCGGCAGGGCAAACGTTGAACGAGCCCTGGAGAATCCTCGGTGCGCCGAAGGCCCGGCGAAGGCGGCCGGTCCACCTCACTGCAGCTTGATCGGCAGCGCCCGGACCCGGGCGATCAACGCGTCGAACAACTGGCCGGTCGACTGCCCGCGAATGTCCTGGCCCGTGCGGATGGACCGCGCGGCGCCAAAATTCTTCAGCACGGCGCAATAATCGTCGTTCACCATGATCCCAAGCAGCTCGCCCGTCTTGGCGAAGACCAGATCGCCGCGCTTCGGCGCAAAGTCGCCGAACAGCCGCTTGAAAAACCGATTGTCCACCCGGACGAACGTCGGCTCCGTCACATCGAGCTTGAACCCCACTTCCCCGTAACCGCGGCCGCTGCCGTCGATCAGCACGGCTTCCGGGAACTTGAAAGGGTCGTTGGCCAGCGGATACACCTTGGCGTTGAGCGCCGCGGCCTGGGCCGGATCGAGCGGCAGCACGACGATCCGCGGATCCTGGGCGAGGAATTGCACCTGCGCCGCCGCGCTGCGTCCGGTCCCGCCTTTCGACAGCTCGATCGCGAGGCTCTCCCAATCGACCCCGTTTTCGCCGAGCGAGAACACCGTGTCGTTGATGTGGACCAGCGCGTAAACCTGCCGGCCATCGGTCACCAGCACGGTGTGCGCGTCCTTCGTGCGGTTGGCCGGGCCGAGGAAACCGCGCCGCGACGCGGCAAACTTCGCCGTGACGCGATTCGCGACAAAATCGTTGAACAGCACGTTCGCGTTGATCGGCCGGTTCTCCCGGATCTCCTTCGTGAGCTCGCCGGATTTTTCCGCAAGCTGGCCGACGCCCTGCGCGAGCTGCGTGTTCGCCTCCTGCACCTTCAGGCGTTCGGTGCGCTCCGCCTCGACCTGGCCTTTGAGCGATTCGGCGGCCTCGCGCAGCGTCTTCTTCTCCTGCTCGCCCACGACGACGGCCATGGTCAGCCCCTGGATTTGCTTCTGCGCCTCGGCCTGATCCTTCGCGAGCCGCGTCCGCTCGCGCTCGAGCCGCTCCGCCTCGGCCTGTTTTTCCGCGAGTTCGCGCTGCAGCTGCGCGAGTTGCTCCCTGGTCATCGTCGCTTCCTGCGAGGCCGACTTGAACTTCTGCGCCAGGTCGGCGGCGGCACGCTGCGTCTCGGTCAGGGTGGTCGCGACGGCGTTGCGCTCCTGTGCCAGCCGCGCGCGCTCGGCCTGCACCTGGGTGAGGCTTTGCTCGCGCGCCGCCAGCGTGGCGTCGGTCGCGGCCAGCTTTTGCGCCAGCTCGTCGCGGACGATCTTCTCGTCGGCGAGGGATTGCCGCATCACCTCGACGAGATCCTGATCCTTGCTCACGGCATTCGCCGCCAGCTCCGGCACCGGCGGCTGCTTGGGCCGCGGTGGCTCGGCGGTCTCCCACCGCGTGAGCGCCAGCAGCGTCAGCAGCAGGAAGTCGCAGAGGATCAGCAGGAGGGTTTTGTTCATAGCGCGGCGGATCCGCGCGCGGAGGCGACGGACGGCTCATTCGGCTCGCGCAACGGCGCCGCGGCGACCTGGCCCTCGAGGATCAACTGGCGCTTGAACGGCCGGACGTGGAGGATCTTCACCAGCGCCACGCAGGTGATGCCGAAGAGATTCGAGGAGAACGCAGCCACGAGGTTGGCCTTCGCAATGCCGAGGGTGATCATCACCATCGCGGCGGCGGTGCCGGCGATCCCGACGTACAGCCCGAGGTCGAACAGGTTCTCCTCGTTCTCCATCAGCCGCAGCTTCACCAGCGGCGCCACATTGCGCTGCGCGATTTCGCCAATCTTGCGCAGACAGACCAGATAAACAGTGATCTGGAGCACGGCAAAGACGCCGATCGTGATCAGGTTGGTAGCTTCCATGGTATTGGTAGGTTGAGTGTCGGCCGAAGCGATGCTGGCGGAGATCACCAGCACGGGCCGGCGAATTTGAAATTCGGATATGGGCGCCGCCCGCAGCAGGAAAGGCTCGGTCACCAGCAGCAGCAGCACGGCGAACAGCGTCGAGACCACGCCCGACTTCATGTGACTGAGCCGCGTGGGCAGGCCGACGAAGGTCCCGGGACCGACGAGCCACTGGTCGAGGCCGCGCAGCACGAGCCAGACGCCGATCAGCACGCCGAGGTATTTCATCGCCAGCGTGAGTTGCGGGTGGGTGAGCGCCATTTCCGCGGCCGCGCTCAAGGCCGGCGCCGTCGTGCGGTTGACCGGCACCTGCCGAAACGTGAGCTGCCGCACCGCGCCCTGCCCGTACTTCAACGCCAGCGTGAGGTCGTCGAGTCCGGCCTTGCCAAACTCGATCAGGTACTCGGCGACCCGATCCGCCGAATCGGAGAACAAGGCCGCCGCGTAGATCAGCGGCAGTTGTCCGGGCGCCACGCGCGCGAGGTGCGCGTACTCGCCGAAGGTCTTCGTGCTGTCGGTCCGGCGGACCAGTTCCGCCAGTTGCGCCCAGTCGAGCCGGCGGCCGAGCGACAGCAGGTTGATGAAGAAGCCCTCGAATGCGCCGAGTTCCTTCTTCTGCAGCGAAGCCGTGGCGAGCAGCCGCAGTTCGCGCTGCAGGGGCGCGGAGAGGTGGCCGCCCTGGTAGAGCAGGCCCGTCAGCAGGATCAAGGCATCGAGCGGCTGCCCGCCCGGACGCGTCGCGGGCACAAAGCGGCCGGTGGCGGTCAGGTCGCGCAGCTTGAGCAGCGATTGCACGCCTTCGGAACCGGACTTCGCGAGGTAGGTGCGCAGCGTTTCGCGGGCGCGCTCGGGGATGAAAAACGTGAGCACCGGCGTGCTGCCGCGGTGGCCGGCTTCGGCGCGCAAATTGAACAGCGGATCGAGAAACGGATCCCAGCCGCCCCACGCCACCAGCCCGGGCTGCCGCGCGGCGTATTGTTCGAGGGCGTTCGCGAGCGCCGGCACGCGCGGATCGTTCGCGGTCTTCGCCGCCGCGAGCACGAGCGCGGCGGGGCCGATTTTTTCGACATCGACCAGATCACGACCGTAGGCGCCCAGCGTGGGCGTGCCCCGACCGGCGGCTTCGAGCAGCGCCGGACTCACGGATTTCAGATTCACCGGCAGCAGCCACGCGACGATCGCGATCACCAACCCCAACCCGACAAAAGCCGGGCCGGTGAATGCCGACGGCGCGGGCGGGTTCGGGGTGGAATCGCTCATGGACCTCGCAGAATTTTATTTGCCCGCAGGATTTCGCAAACCCACGCTGCGCCACCTACGACCGATGGCGCCGCGAATTGTTCACTTCAACGAACCCGTTTTACGCGCGAAGGGCGAGAAAGTTAACTCGTTTGACGCCACGCTGTCGCGCCTCGCCAGCGAGATGCTCGAAGCGATGCACGCCGCCGGCGGCATCGGCCTTGCCGCCCAGCAAATCGGGCGCGCCCTGCAGCTGTGCGTGGTGGATCTCCGGGAGTCCGATGCGGAATTTTCCTGGGAGCTGGACGGGGCGCGGCCGCCCCTGGAGTTGTTCATGCCGCTGGTAATCGTGAACCCGCACATCACCGTCGTGGCCGGCACCCGCGCAACGACGTACGAGGAGGGCTGCCTTTCCTTTCCTCAAATCCGCGGCGACGTCGTGCGGCCCGAGGCGATCACCGTGAAATTCCAGGACGATCACGGCGTGCCGCACGTGCTCAAATGCGACGGACTGCTCTCGCGCTGCATCCAGCACGAGGTGGATCACCTCAACGGCGTGCTCTTCATCGATCGCATGGACAAGAAAACGCGGAGTGCGATCGACGAAGCGGTGAAGGCGCTCGCGAAGGAAACGAAGGCGGCGGCGAAGAAGTGAGCATATCAGCGACAAACCAGATCGCCCGCGAATCACACGAATCGGCGCGAATGGATTCGATTCATTCGCGTTCATTCGCGTGATTAGCGGGCCAAGAACTCGATGACGACCCAGACCCAAAAAGCCGACGGGATGAATTACGCGCCGCGGGGAAAGCCAAGTCCCGTCGTGCAGCCGGGCGAATTTGTCTTCGCTGCCGCGCACCTCGACCACGGCCACATCTACGGCCAGTGCAACGGCCTGCTCGAAGCCGGCGCCGAGCTGAAATGGGTCTACGATCCCGACGAGAAGAAGGTGGCGGCGTTCCAGGCGAAGTACCCGCAGGCCAAGGCCGCGCGTTCGCTCGACGAGATTCTGGCTGACGACTGCGTGAAACTCGTCACGGCCGCCGCCGTGCCGTGCGATCGCGGCCCGCTCGGCGTCCGCGTGATGAAGGCGGGCAAGGACTACTTCACCGACAAGACGCCGTTCACGTCGCTCGACCAGCTCGACGCCGCGAAGGCGGCCGTCGCGACGACGCAGCGGAAGTACCTGGTGTATTTTTCCGAGCGGCTGCACGTCGAGTCGGCGATGTACGCCACCGACCTCGTGGCCGCCGGCGCGATCGGCCGGGTCGTGCAGGTGATCGGGCTCGGCCCGCACCGCTTGAGCAAGGCCAGCCGCCCCGCGTGGTTTTTCGAGAAGGCGAAGTTTGGCGGCATCCTGACCGACATCGGCAGCCACCAGTTCGAACAGTTCCTCACCTACACGGGCGCGACGGACGCCACCGTCACGCAGGCGGCGGTCGGCAACTTCGCGAATCCCGACCAGCCGGAGTTCGAGGATTTCGGCGAGGCCTCGCTGCTGGGCGACAACGGAGCCTCGAACTACATTCGCGTCGACTGGTTCACGCCGAACGGACTCAGCACGTGGGGCGACGGCCGGACGATCATCCTCGGCACGAAGGGCTACATCGAGCTCCGCAAGTACGTCGATGTCGCGCGCGACAAGACGGGCGACAACGTCTACCTCGTCGACGATGCGGGCGAGCGGCACGTGAACGTCGCCGGCCAGGTTGGCTTCCGCTTCTTCGGCCAGCTCATCCTCGACTGCCTGCACCGCACGGAGAACGCGATGACGCAGGCGCACGCGTTCAAGGCGGCCGAGCTCTGCCTGCGGGCGCAACTCGCGGCCCGAAGAATCTCGCCGTAGCCACGAGCGCCAGCGAGGGGAGTCGACTCGCGGGCGCTCGTCGCCACTTTTCATGCACATGCAGCGCGCGATCGGCACCGGCCTCGTAATCGAAATCGCAAGATTTTGGCCAGCGAACTCGCCAAACTCTGACGAATTCGGCCACCCATGAAATCGATCGCCACGCGCACCGGAGACGACGGCACAACGAGCCTGCTGTACGGCCAGCGGGTGCCGAAGGATCATCCGCAGATCGAGGCGGTGGGCGCCTTCGACGAGTTGAACGTGGCGCTCGGCGCCGTGAAGCCGCGACTCAGCGGCGGCGCGCGCGAAGCGGCGATCACCGAGCTGATCGTCGCCGTCCAGAAGAACCTCGTCGTGCTGATGGGTGAAATCGCGTGCGCCGAAAGCGATGCCGCGCGCTATGCGGCCTCGAAGTTCGAAAAGCTCGCCCCCGGCGATCTCGAGCGGCTCGACCGCGAGGTCGCGACCTTGGAAGCGCGCGGGCTGAGTTTCGACGGCTGGGCCACGCCGGGCGCGAACGCGCGTGCGGCGGCGTTCGAGTTCGCGCGCGTCGCCGCGCGGCGCGCGGAACGGCGGCTCACGGCGCTCCCCGCGCACGGCCGCAGCGTCCGGCCCGAGCTCCGGCAATTCGTCAACCGGCTCTCCGATCTGCTCTGGCTGCTCGCCCGCGAAGCCGAGGGAATGCGCACCGCGAATTCCTAAGATTTAGGTTTTCGCCCGCCGAAATACTCCTCACACTTCGCTTATGCCTCTCGTCGCCGCCCTCGTCGTTCTCGTCCTTGCCGCCGGCTGGCGCCTGCTCGCGCTCCACGCGCCGGCGCTGGCCAACTTTGCGCCGCTGATGGCGCTGACGTATTGCGGCGCCGTTTATTTTCGCGACAAGCGGTTGTGGTTCGTGCCCTTCGCAGCGCTGATGGTTTCGGACGTCTACCTCGATCACTATTACGCGACGATGTACGGCGAGACGTGGAACTGGCCGAGCATGCTCGTCCGCGCGATCTGTTTTGCGGTCGCGCTGCCGCTTGGGCGGTGGGTGGCGCAGCACAAGAGCTGGCTCAATCTGTTCAGCGGTGCGCTGGCCGGATCGATCGTTTTCTACCTCGCGACGAACACCGATGCGTGGATCCGTGATCCGTTCTACGTGAAGAATGCCGCGGGTTGGTGGCAGGCGATCACGATCGGCCGGCCGGAGTTTCCGCCGACGCTCTTCTTTTTCCGCAACACGCTGCTGAGCGATCTGCTCTTCACCGGCGCTTTTGCCTTCGTGATGGAATTCGCGGCGCGCCGCGCCCGGCAGCCGAGTCTGCTGGCGAAGGCGTAGGTTTTCGCGGCGCGAAAACCTCAGGGCAGGCGTGACGGCCTCGCGACGAACGCGAGTACCTCGCCGCCGGCCAGTTTTTCCTGCCGGCGCACCCGCCCCCGAATCGCCGTCACCTTCGTCGATTCCCGGGGCGTCACCCGCCAGAGCTCCCAGCCGTCGGCCGGAATGCCATACGCCGCCGGATCGACCGCGATGCCCGCCTCGACGGCCGTGGCCAGCGTCGCGTTGCCGAGCACGAACGCGATCGTTCCGTCGGGCGCCCGCCACGTGGAGGTCTGGATGGCCAGGTGCTCCTGCTCGAGCGTGGTTCGAGCCGGGCTGCGATACTCGATGGCGAGTGGCCGCAGCATCTCACCGTAAGCCAGATAGGGTTGCAACGCGCGGCGGTAGTCGGCCAGCCGCCGGTAGAGCGAAGTCTGCTCGGGATTCCGGGCGATCATCTCGTTCGTATCCAGGAACCGCCCGAGTTGCGCGCCGAAGATGAACATCTGCATCGGCATCAGCGCCTCCACCGGCGGAGGACGGAGGCCGGCCGTCTTGGCGCCATAGGGCCGGATGAAGTCGCCATAAACCGCCTCGAACATCGGCACGTTCACCGGCGAGAGGTTCTCCCGCACGGTGTGAAACAGGAGGTGGCTGTCCTCCAGGTCGATCATGCACTCCCATCGCCCCTCCGCCAGCATCACGAATTCGGGATTGCGCCGGCGGGCGGCGTCGCGCATCGCGCGCAGCAGCGCACGCATGCCTTCGACCGCATAGTTTCCTCCGACCGCCGGGTGACCGTGGTTCGTCGCGTGGCAGGGCACGTAGACTGCGGTGCTGGCGAGGTCCATGTACATTCCCCCGATGTCCGCCGTGTCGAGCATCCGGTTGACGAGGTCGCGGCACTTGTCCTGCCAGACCTTCGTGTACGGACACATGTTCGCCAGCGGATTGTTGTGGTAACGGGTCACCTTCACCGTGCCATCGGGCAAACGGACCGCGGCCGCCTCGCCTCCGTCGCGGGCGTAGCTGGGCGTGCGTTGATCCCACTGGTTGGACATCATGTACGGCAGCACGCGCAGTCCCTGCTGACGCAGCCGGGCCACCGCCTCGCGAAATCCCGCCTGGGGCGGCGACATGTCCGGCCAGTTTTCCTCGATGTCCTTCTGCTGGGTCCAGCCATACCAGTTCACCAGCAGTGGCTGTCCGAACGTGCGGACGGCCAACTCCGCCTCGGCGGCCACGTCCTCGGAGGGGCCGCGCGGACGCATCGTGAGGTTGTTCTCCTTGAACCAACGCGGCACGTCGTCGTTGGTCGCGAGCGGCTGTTTGGGACACCATTTCTGCCGGATGGCCCATTGACGGTACAATTTTGCCGCGTCGAACCAGTCTCCGTCGAATACGCCGATGACGCTGTCGAACGGAATCGCATAGCGGTCGGAGTGGAGCTGCGGGTTCGGCGCCGGATGATAGGCCCGGTATTCGACCACCTGGCCATCGGCGGCCTTCAGGCCATATCGCTTGTGATAACCATCCGGATCGAACGTGCCGAGAAACAGCCCGCTGCCCTCGAACCAATAGGGCACGAACTGCATGCCGCAGTTGCCGTAGACGCCATCGTTCTTGTCATCCAGCCCTCCCCCGCTCGCCGGGTCCCGAATCAGCATCCCGGACTTGAAGGGAATGCAGACAAAATCACTGGCCGTCGCTCCGCGCTTCCGGCCGATGTTCGCGACCACGGGAAACTCCACCTCGCCCACCGCCAGATCGCGCGCGGGATTTTCCACCTCGAGTCTCCACGTGGTGAGGCCGCCCTGGGCAGGCATTCGTCCGGTGACGCGAACGTGCAGGGCGGCCGGGCCACTCCCCGCGGACACCTGCGCCCATTCCCAGGCGAGGACCAGATCGCCGCCGGCCGGACGCTCGGCATGAAATTGCGGCGGCCGGGCCGAGGCGGCATCGGTGATTTGCTCGGCGCGCCCGGAGCCAAGATGTCGGAGCGCAATCGCCCAGCCCGAGGTCTCGCGCGGCGAGAAGCGCAGGAGATCGTAGCCATTCTTCTGGTGGAAAACCGACACCAGCCGCTGCCGCTTGAAAAGCAGGCCGATGGATTCATTGCCCGCCACCACATAGTCGTCCTGCTGGAAAAGCAGCGGGAGTGCGGGGGCCGGGCTCGCGGCGGACGCGACGCGAGTCGCCTGGGCGAGCAGTTCACCGGCCCACGTGACGAACGTGCTCGCGGCACCGAGGTCACTTCCCTGCCGCATTCGCTCCTCCGCGGCGCGGGCGAGCATCCGTGCCAGCCCCGCCATGCTCGCGACCGCAGGGCCCGCGTGACCGGACATTCCTCCACGGTCCGGGGCGCGCAGCGCCGACGCCTGGCTCAGCGTCGCGGCCAGCCTCGCCTCCAGCGTGGCATTCTTCACGCGCAGCGTGGGGCTCTTGAGCGACGCCGCGAATCGCTGGACACCCTCGGCTTCCGCGCCCGGTGCGCCGAGGTACAGTACTGCTTCCCAGCGGTAATCGCTGCCATCCCAGGTGCCGCCCCGCCAGGGAGCGCGCGAAGACCCGATGAGCGTGCACGCACCAGCCCGGTGCCGCAGAATTCCCAGGGCCGGACCGACCAGCCCGAACGAATTTTCCCGGCTGACAAACGCGGCCCAGTCCACACTTCGACCGCCGCCCCCGAGCGAGAGGCTGACCTCCTTGTCGGTGGCGATCATTTCCCCGCCGGTCAGCGGTTCGCCCGTCGCCCAGCGCGTGAAATTGTCCTGCGCCGGGAAGCGGAAATCAAAGAACCCCCACGAGGTAATGGTTCCCGCCACGGCCTGCGCGGGAAACTGGATCATCAGATCCACCCGCGGCGCGTGGGCGTAAAAGCGATAGCGATAAGTGGCCTGCAGCGGCGCGGCGGTGGGCGAGTAGCGAAACGTGGCCTTGATCTCCAGGGTGCTGCGTATTTCACCTTTAGATACGGTGAACGCGGGCGCCGCCTCCTGCGCGAGCCGGGCGGATTGCGGCGGAGCCTTCTGGGCCGGCGTCGGCGGGTTCCGGCCAATCTGGCGCACATCCACCTCGCCGCCGTCGAGCGGAGCCGGGGTGGCGCCGGCCCCGGGTCGCGTGACGCCCACGACGTCCGCCATGTCCAGCGCGAGCGTGCGCCCGGACTGCCGGTAGACGATGCGCTTCATCCGCCCGCCCTCGCGGCGATCCAGCGTGATTTCGTACCACAGGTTGCCGACGCGCAACTCGCTGCCCTCCTCCTCGAACGTCACCGCCCCGGCCGTTGCGCCGTCGCTCCCGCCCGCGGATGCAGGCGTAATCGCGAAGGAGCGCCGGCCGCCCGCGGGTGTCGTTCCATCGAGGATCCAGCATAACACCAGACCTTCCGGCGTCCGCTCCAATTGGGAAAGTTTGCGACTGAGCGGCCGTCCGGTGGCGTCGGTCTCCCACACTTCGATGGCCGCAACCTCCGCGAGCGGCCGGCCCAGGAGCTGGACGCAGTCGCGGGCCTCGATCAAGTACTCCATGACGTGATCCGCGACCGGGACCTGCGAATTGCTCACCTCGATTTGGAGGGCGGTCCCGTTGCGGTTGGCGACGTCCGGCTCCGCCGCGAAGCTCCCGGGCAGGGCGGCCAGGGCACCGGCCAGCGCGAGCGCGAAGCCAAGACGCGAAACTCGGGGCGTTAGCCCGGGCATCCCTGAAGGCGGAGAATCCAGAGAGGAATTTCGAGTACCGTGGAGCATGATTACCGGGGAAAGCGTCCGATTTTCTCGGATCTTTTGTTTTTGCGACGATTCAAACCGCTGAATATTACAGGAGGCCGCAGAGGGAGCAGAGGGAAACGCAATTACAGTAATGGATTGTCTCTGCTACCTCCGCGACCTCCTGTGAAATGCTTGGGTTTGGTTGCGGCCTTGTGCCGCGTTGAGCTAATACGATCCGAATCGTTCATCTTTGCGACGATTTCAGGACTGGCCGCCCGAACGAAGAGCACACACCCCGGCGCTTCGCGCCACCCCTCTTGCTAGAGGGGATTCGAGAAAAGCATATCGCGCGGCAAACAAGATCCCCTCTAAAAAGAGGGGTGCCCGACAGGGCGGGGTGTGTATGTCCTTTGATTGCGACCAACGGGCCGCGGTGTGCAATGCCCTGCCGGGCCCGCCAAACCCACGCGGTCGGGCTGCGGTGGCTCACGGCTGCCCGGCGCGGGCGCCGGTCGAGGCATGCTGGTAGAGGACGACGCCGCGGTCATCGCGGTGCGTGAACTCCAGGCGAGATCCCGCGGCGGCCGCGTCCGGCTTGACGGTGACGTGGAGAAAACCGCCGCTCGGCTGCTTGTCGGTGTAGAACTGTTTCACGCGCGACTCGGGGTCGGTTGATTTTGGATCGCCCGGGTTCCGGCCGAGCCGCGAGTTCTCGCGGTTCAGCGCACCGCAGCAGAACTCCTCGTAGCCGGAGGGGTGCCGGGAGTGGTATTTCCAATGCCGGTCGCCGCACACGATGAAAAAGCGGTTGGACGGGATCCCGTTCGACTTCAGCCACGCGAGAAACGACTCGCCCTCGTGGTGGAATCCGTCCGCGTTGACGTGATTGTCCTTCTTGTACGCGTCGTCCGGCCCGATCAGCGGCGTGGGCGAAACGAGGATTTTGAAGGTGGCGTCGCTCTCCCGCAGCGTGCGCTGGAGCCAGGCGCGCTGCTCGGCGCCCCAGATGGTCTTCTCCGGGCCGTCGGGCAGCCGATTCGAGCTGCGGAAGTCGCGGCCCTCCACCAGCCAGAGCTGAAGGTCGCGCCCGACCCGAATGGTACGATAGGTGGGCGCGCGGTCGCCCGGTGCAAGGATCGGCACCTGTTCGCGAAAGGTCGCGATGCCGAGTTCGTGGGAGGGCGCGTACGTCCCGGTCGAGTCGGCATCATTCTTCCGATAGTCGTGATCGTCCTTCAGCCAATAGGTGGAGGTCCGCGCGAACAATTGGACGAAGCGCGCCATCACGTACTGCTCGTGCCACTTCTTCCGCAGCTCGGGGAGCGTCTGCGCCCGGGTCGCCTCCGGGTGATCGTAGTAGACGCAGTCGCCATCGAAGATGCAGAAGTCCGGCGCGAGCCTGGCGATGGCCTCCAATCCCGGATAACCGAGATCCCGATCCTCACCTGTGTAAGCCGGGATGCCCTTCGTCCCCTCGCGGAAGAACGCGTAGTTCAGGCAGCTCGTCAGCACGAAGCTCACCGGCGCCGGCGTGGCGGGGGCGGGCAGGGTTCGAAAGCGGCCCACTGCGCTGCGTTTGTTCGCGTGGGCGCGATCCGGACCGTAGAGCGCGCGATAAGAATACGGCGTGCCGGGTTGGAGTCCCTCGACGCGAACCTTGACGATGAAGTCTGCCTCCGGCGTGGCGGTCACCCAATCCGTGAGCAGCGGCCGCTCAAACGAGTCCGTCGTGGCGATTTCAAAGCGCGCCACGCCGGCTGCTCCGGGAACATCGCCCGCGACCAACCCTGGCGCGGCCGTGAGCCGTGCCTGGAAAATCGCGCTCGTTGCCCTCGTCTCGCCGACGACCACACCCTGCGCGAGATGAATCTCGGCCTCGGCGGCTCGGAGGACAACTCCGGCGAACAGGGCAGCCGCAGCGGCCAGGCCCGGTCGCAGTGCCGGCAGTCGGGTTCTTAGCTGGAAACCTGCAGTCGAAGTCCGAATCAGTTCTCCAGCGGCGAATACTGAAAGGTGGACGGCGACCTCCGGGCGCCGTCGGGCCACGTCCGCCGGAAGAACGTGCCGCGGATGCGCCGCAGGCGCACAAGGGCTTGTCCGCCTCTGGCGGATCGCGTTCCACCTCGAGCCAACCTCACACTTCCGGCTTAGAGCGCGTCCAAAAAGGTGGGGCTGGCTCTCCGAGCCGGCCTGAGTTGTACCCCGGTTTGGCCCGCCAGTGAGGCGAATCACGCGGGAACCCAGGCCGCCTCGGAGATGCGGCCCCACCTGGAGCCTGCTTTTTCGACGCGCTCTTATGGATCGAAACGCCAGAAGGACGGGGAATGAGATCATGAAAAGGGGGCGGTGGGCGCGCGTCTACCAGGTTCCTTTCACGCCAAAGGTCCAGAGCGCACCCGTGTCGTTGCGGCGTGAAAAGGCCGCCAGATCCGGGGTGTCGGGTCCGGCGATTTCGTTGTCGGTCGGCACATTCGAGACATTGCGCAGGACGGCGAACAGGGCGACGTGTTGACTTACCGAATACTCGCCCTGCAGGTCGAGCACGAGCCGCTCGCTGCCCCAGTTGTACGTGGCCGGATCGATGCCGGTCCCGGCGGCCACCAAACCGCGGCGGTAGCGGCCGCGGTAGTTCCAGTTGGCGCGCAGGCCAAACTTCTCCCGCCGCAGATTGATGCCCCAACTGGCCGTGCGCGGGACAAAATTCGCGCCGGTGAAGGCGCCAAGATTCGGGCCGGTCGCCCGCTGCGCGCTGGCGTTGGCGAACACCTGGACGCCTCGCGCCCAGTGCGGCAGGAAGGTCAGCGCCTGCTTGTAGTTGAAGTTCACGCCGGTCATGCGCACGATGCCCGGGAGGTTGTACTGCGTGACGACGCGGTAGTCGCCATAGGTGCCCGGGTCCAGGCCGTACAGTTCGAGGAATTCCGGCGTGGCCTGGAATTCGGTGGCGCCAAAAAAGTTTTCGAAATCGCGGCGATACGCGCCGACGGAAATCTGCCCCACCGCCGGAAAATAGTACTCGAGCCGGAGATTCACCGTCCGCGCGCTCCAGGCCTTGATGCCCGCATTGCCCACCGTGATCTGGTTGCCGGGACCCGGCGCCGTCTCGGTGTCGGGCAGCATGAGTCCGCCGGCGTATTGATTGAAATTGGGCCGGCCCACCGAGTGATAGTAGGCGGCGCGCGCGACCAGATCGTCGCGGAAATTGTAACTCACGTTCAGGTTCGGAAACAGCCGCAGGTATTCCTTGCGCGCGTGGGCGGCGCGATCGAGGTAGGTCAACTGGGAAACGGCCAGCGGGACCGAGGTGATGGGCAGCGGCCGGCCGTTGGCCCCGAGGATCGGCCGCCCGCTCGCGTCGCGCTGGATGTTGCGGCTGGGATCGGTGAGCGGGCCCTCCGCCACCACATTCGTCTGTTCCGCGCGGAGCCCGCCCACCAGCTTCAGGCGCCGCTCGAGGAAGCTGGCATCCGCTCGCAGGTACGTGGCGTAGATCGTTTCCTGCGCATGCTTCGAATTGGTGACCTCCTGCCGATAGGTCGTGTTGCGGTTGGCGTCGGTCTCGAGGAAGCGCTGCGGGGTCGCCCGGTAATCGTCCCACACGAGCCGGTTTCGCACCGCCTGCATCTGGGGGAAGCCGAACGGCGCCACCCGCTGCGAGAAGAGCGCGTCCACGAAAGGCGCGGCGCTGTCGTCGCTGCCCACCGGCGTCGTGCTGGCGCGGCCGTCGTTGCCGACGAAGGCGACACTGCTGTTGCCGCCGCGGAAATCGCGCACCGACTGGCGCACGTCGACGCCGCCCTTCAACACGAGGGGCAGGCGTCCATGAAACTCGCGCTGGATATTCCCGTAGGCGCTGCGCTGCAGGTCGGCGACATTCTGCGGAATCTGCGTAGTGGTGGTCAGCGCGTAGCTGGCCAGGTTGAACGGATCGACGGGACGCCCCGTCGCGCCATCGGTCACGGTGATGACGCGCGGCCGGAGCGGGGTGATGTCGTCGAACGCCACCGTCACCCCGGTCCGCTGCGCGAAGACGGTGAAGAACCCCTCGGGGTTGTTCCGGTTCCGGTAATTGAAGGCGCGGGACAGGCCCAGGCCGCCCTCGGCCCGGTAGAGGGGCCCGGCGTGCCGCCACACAAACGTCGGCATGTAGATCTCGTTGAACCGGATCAGCCGGCGCACGCGGAACTGCAGGCTGCCCGCGCCCGCGGCGCCGCGGGTCGAGGTCAGGGAAAAATCCCCCGGGAGCACGCGATTCACGTTGAACGTGAGTTCGTTGTCGATCGACCGGGAGGTGAACGAGGAATACTGGAGCGAGAACGACAGCCGGTCGTTCGGGCTGAGCCTGTAGTCGACCGTGGCGCCGACGGAGCGCCGGCTGGTGACGCCCGGCCCGTCGCTCAGCAGATAGCTCGAAAGGTACGGGCGATCCGGCGTGGTGTGCGGGAAGGTGGTGCCGTTCGTCGGGGTCCCGACCCCGCGCCAGGTGTTCTGCATCGAATCACCCGCCCCATACTGCGTCGAGTAGCCCGCGGAGAGGGTGTATCCAAAGCGCTTGTTCACCGGCGCGATGTAGGAGAAATCGAAGCCCGGGTGGACATTGCGGGTGGGCTCGGCCAGCGGGCCGGCGGTCCGGTGAAAGTCGCGCGCGTTGTCGCGCATCATCAGGTAGACGCTGCCCGTGAAGCTCGGCCGGGACCGCTCGAAGGCGCTGCGCGGCACGAGATTCACCGTTCCGGCCAGGGCGCCGCCGGGCGATTCGGGCGTCGGCGAATACGCGATCTCGATCCGGGCCGCATTGTTGATCGAGATCAGGTCGACGTCGGCCGAACGTCCGGTCACGGCATTCCCGGCGGTCGCCAGGCTGAATCCATCCATCGTCACCGGCACGTTGTTGGCCGGAACCCCGTTGATCGAAATGCTCGAGCTGCCGTTCTCGTCGCTGGTCCCGATTTCGAGTCCGGGGACGAACTTCAGGAAATCCGCGCCGCTGCCGCCGGGCACCAGGCCAAACTCATCGGTCGACAGCACCTGCTTGATGTTCGGGGCAAACCGTTCCTCGTTGATCGCGTAGGCGGAGCCCGTCATCTCCCGCGCCGCCTCCACGGCGAAGGCGGGGAGCCGGACCACCGCGGCCGAAGGGGACGTGGCGCGGAACGCGTCGCCGGCCAGTTCCACCTCGTGGTGCGCGATCGCGCCGGCCGCAACGGCCACGTCATCAGTCCGTGCGCGCAAACCGGTGAAGAATATTTTCACGCGCGCGACGCCGGCCGGCACGCGCACGAGCCGAAACTTCCCGTCGGCATCGCTGAACGTCTCCAGGCCGGCGGCCGCGACCGAGACTCGCGCCCCTTCGAGCGCATCCCCGCTGCTCGCGCTCACCACGCGGCCCTCGATCATCCCGACCGGAACCGGAGCGTCGGCGCCCAGCGCCACGCGCGTCCCTGCCACGAGCAGGAAAAGGGCAGACCAACAAATGGGCAAGGCAACGGCCGAGGTTGATTTCATCGTGGGGGAACGGTGGCCATCGAGTCTGCGGCCGCGGGGATGGGGCGGACAGGAAGACGAAGACACCCGAGAGTAACCCCATCCGGCGAAATGCGCGTCCGTTTTTCCGTCAGAGTCTTCCGGTTTTCGTGAATTTTGTGCCCTCGCTTTCGGCCAAAATCGGGCCGGCGCCCGGCCGTGCCAGGTCCGCGCGAGAGAACGGCGGATCGGGCAAGCAACGCCAACGAGGCCATCGGCTCGCCGGGTTGGGGACCTGGTCGATCAGCCGGGCGTCACGGACTGGCGGTAGCGGGGGGAGAGTTGCTCCGACAGTTCCCCCATGCCGTTTCCCAGCGCCTTCCGACGGTAGGCGCTCGGGGAGCAGTGTTTGTAGGCCCGGAATTGCTGCTCGAAATTGGCCATCGAGTCGAAACCGCAGGCCAGGGCAAGTTCCATCACGGTGGCCTCCGTCTCCACCAGCAGCCGGCATACGCGCGCCACGCGCATTTCGTTCAAGTAGGCGGGAAAGGTCTTGCCGGTGCGCTTTCGGAAATACCGGCTGAACGTGACTTCACCCATGCCGGCATGCCGGGCCACCTCCCGCAGATAGACCGGCTCGGTCAGCCGATCCTGGATGAAACTGCAGATTCGTCCCATCTTCTCCCCATCCGAGATTTGCACCTCCGGCGCAAAACCCGGTGAAGCGATCCGGCGCAGCTCACGCGAACGGCTGAGGATTGCCAGGATCTCTAGGGTGAGGATCAGCCGATGAATTCCCTGGCGGCGCGGCGCCTGACGGAGCCTTCGCGTCACTCGCTCCCGCGTGCGACCCGTGACTTGGAGTCCCTGGCCGGCGAGCTGGCCGAGCCGTCGGACCCCATCCATGTCGGCGCATTCCAGCCACGTGCTGCCGAGAAAATCAGGATGAAACTGCACCACGATCGCATGGACGAGGTGAAACGGGGTTCCACGGGTGCGATCGTTCCGGAAATCGTGGGGGAGATTCGAACCAATGAGAAAGAGGTCGCCGGGATGCAGCGCGTCAATGTTGTCGCCAATCCAGCGGTCGGTGCCGCCCCTCAGAATGAGAATCAACTCAATCTCCGGGTGAAAATGCCACTGACAGCCGAAATCCCTGCCACGGACCACCTCGCACGCCACGAGATCCTTGGCGGCCAGGGGCGACAGCCGTTCGTAGATGGCTTTCACAGCGTGCTGCTTGGAATCGCGGGCTCCACCAGAGGAGGGGTCACGTCGAGGAAAGGGATTTCAACACCTTCCACCAGTGATTTCGCTCCGGATTGCTTCGCGGAAGATTCGCGCCGATTCGCGTGATTAGCGGGCAGTCTGCGGCACGCGTTCGCTCAGAGGGCGGGAACGAAGACGCAGAACATTCCCGCGCCGTTCGCGTCTAGCTCGAACATGGCCGTGCGTCCCACCACCCTCGCCTGCCTGTGCGCGCTCGCGTTCGCCGGCGGCGCGGCGCGGGCGCAACCCGACACCGACGGCGGCCGCTCGTCGCTCGTGCGGCTCGAAGGCGGCGGGTTGGTCGACGAGGACACGGTCCGCACCGCCCGCGAGACGGTTGGACACAGCTTCACGCTGCCGGAGTGGAAGAATCCGGCGCCGTTCACGAAGGACGTGTTCACCTTCACCCGGCTCATCTTCTGGTCGGATCCTTCGAAGCCGACCGAGCGCGGAGGGTTCCGTGGCAGCTTCGGCGGTGGCGGCGGGCCACCGTTTGATCGCGGTGGGCCGGATTTCGGCGGAGGGCGCTTCGGCGGCTGGGGCCGGATGGGCTGGGTCGTCGATTATCCCGACGCCGACCTGAACCTCTCGCACCGGCTGCAGCAGCTTACCGCGATGAAGGTCGATCCCGCCGCGCGCGTGCTGAAGCTCACGAGCCCGGACCTCGTGCAGTACCCGTTCATCTACATGGAGCACATCGAGCGCCTCACGCTGCGGCCGGCGGAGCTTAACGCGCTCCGCAATTATCTCCAGAATGGCGGCGTGCTGCTCGTGAACGATTTCTGGGGGGCGCTCGCGTGGCAGAATCTCCGGGCGGAGATGGCGCGCGTGCTGCCCGGCCGCGCGTGGACGGAGCTCACGCTGGAGCATCCGATTTTCCACTGCGTGTACGACCTGCGCGGGCCGATGAGCAGCCTGCGCGTGCCGTCGATGCAACGCTGGAACACCGACTACAATCCGAACGACCCCGCTTCCAATCCGACGAGCGGCTATCGCGGCGAAGGCTACGAGACGATGCACGTGCAGGCGCTGCTCGACGAGCACCAGCGAATCACCGTGCTGGCGATCCACAACTCCGATGTCAGCGACGGCTGGGAGCGCGAAGGCGAATACGCCGACTACTTCAAGATCTTCTCCGAGGCCCGCGCGTATCCGCTCGGAATCAACATTATCTTCTACCTGATGACGCATTGAGCGGGCGGGCAGGTTGTCTTGGTGCGACACAGGGGTCGCGCCGCACGGCCGGCCGCGCAGAATACTCCGTGGACGCGGTGCTCGCTTCAGGGTCGTCGCGGAACGCGGGAGCCTTTCGCTCCATCGTTTTCCACTTCGACGAAACGCTCGCGCGCTCCGCTACGGAAGATCTCTCCACGGAAGCAGCCAGTGCAGCGGGCGCCGTCCGCGTGCTCCACGCTCGCAGGTGCCAAGCGAAAAAGGTTTTCGCGCAACGAAAACCTACAACAAATCCGCCGCCAGCTCGGCGAGTTTCGAGCGCTCGCCCTTGGTCAGCTTCACGTGCGCCGCGATCGCCTGGCCCTTCATCCGGTTGTGGCAATACACCAGCCCGTTGCTGCGGGAGTCGACATAGGGATTGTCGATCTGCGCCGGGTCGCCGATCAGCACGATCTTCGAGCCTTCGCTGATCCGGGTGATCACGGTCTTCACTTCGTGCGGCGTCAGCTGCTGCGCCTCGTCCAGGATGAAAAACCGCCGCGCGATTGAGCGGCCGCGAATGAAGGCCAGCGCTTCGATCTCGACCATGCCGCTCTTCAGCAGCCGCTCGTACGGCTTGATCAGCGTGCCATTGCCGTTGCCGTTGGCGCTGCCGTTGCCGCCGTTGTGGCTGCCGTGGCTCGACTGAATCGCCGTCATCGCCCCGAGCATCTGCTGGTCACGCTTCTTGAATTTCTTCTTCGAGACCTTTTTCGAGGCGAACTGCGGGTCCTTCGGCGGCTTCGATGGAATCAGGACTTCGAGCGCATCGTGATAGGGCTGCAGCCACGGCTTCATTTTTTCCTCGAGCGAGCCGGGGAGAAACCCGATGTCCTTGCCGAGCGCAATCACCGGCCGCGAAATCGACACGCCGTCGTAGCGCGAATGTTCTTCATGCGTCTGGTGCAGCGCACACGCCGTCGACAGCAGCGTCTTGCCGGTGCCGGCCTTGCCGAAACACGTCAGCATAGCGATCGTGTCGTCGAGCAGCGCGTCCATGAAGAACTGCTGCTCGAGGTTGCGCGCGCGGATCGGAATGCCGCCCGGCGCCTTGACGTAATCCGGAATCTTCAGCCGGCGCACGACGCGGTCGCCGTAAAAACGCGCCGGCATCGTCTTCCCCTCGTCGGAGCGCAGCAGCACGTATTCGTTCAGGTAAAGCTGCTTCGCGACACCTTCCTTGATCTCGAACCCGCCCTCGGAGCAGAAGCGCTGCAGCTCGTAGATGTTGACGGAGATCTCGCGATAACTCGCCTCGTCGTCCAGCACCGGCACCTTGTCGTTGAGATAATCCTCCGACTCGAGCCCGACCGCGCGCGCCTTCAGCTGCACGTTCACATCCTTCGTCACGAGAATCGTCGGCGGCGGATACTGCTCCTGCACGAAGAGCGCGGCGGCGATGATCCGGTTGTCCTTCTTCGTGAGGTCGGGCAGGATCGCCTTCAATCGATCCATCGCGGGCGAGCGCCGATGCGGATCGACGAGGTACGGATTGATGATGATCGAGAGCGTGCCGCCGTTGTCGAGCTCGACGCCCTCGTGCATCGCGCGCGAATCGGGCAGCAGCTCCTGGAGGATGCGGTGCACGCGGCGGGCGTTGCGGCCGCGCTCCGTCGATTGCTCGCCTTTGATCGCATCGAGCTCCTCGAGCACCTCGACGGGAATCGCGAGGTTGTTCTCCTCGAACTTGAAGATCGACTGGGGGTCGTGGAGCAGAACGTTCGTGTCGAGCACGAAGGTCTTTACCTTAGCCGAAACCTTGATCCGCGAAGTTGGGGCCGCAGCCCCGCGCAGGTTTTCCATCTGGGTGTGGATATCTTGTGAGGAACTGTGAATAATAATGGCGAGATGTCGATGAAAGAAGATCGCCCGCGGCGAAATTCATCGGTGCGTGACGCGCGCCGCATTGCGCGCGAGCGCGTTGTGCTGTTCGGCGCGGCGCGGCAGTGTGCGGGATAAGCCGCGATTCGTGCTCGCGTGTGACCGTCCGGCTTGATTCACCGCTCGCTGGCCAGTGCCCATGCAACTCGACGCCATCAAGCAGGCTCTTCTCGAATCGTACCGCAGTCACGGCGGCATCAATCACCTCGACGGCGTGAATCTGCCGTCGCAGGGCTCGGTGAACCAGCTCGCGGCGGACTGCATGCACCTGCTGTTTCCCGGCTACTTCGAGGAATCGGCGGTGACCCAGCGCGAGGTGCCGGCGCTCGTCGATCGGCTGCTGGCGCGGATCGAAAAACGGCTGGCCGCCGAGGTGGAGAAGTGCCTGCGCTTCGCCCAGGTCGCCGAACCCGCGGCGCTCGCGCGCGAACACACGAAGGCGTTCCTCGCGCAATTCCCCGAATTGCGCCAAATCATCAAGACCGACGTCGACGCCGCGTACGCCGGCGATCCCGCGGCGCGCAGCGTCGAGGAGATCATCCTGGCGTACCCGTGCGTGCTCGCGATCTCGCTGCAGCGGCTCGCGCACGTGCTCTACCATCTCAAGGTGCCGCTGCTGCCCCGGATGATCACCGAGTACGGGCACGAGCGGACGGGCATCGACATTCATCCGGGCGCGCGGCTCGGCAGTCATTTCTTCATCGATCACGGCACCGGCGTGGTCATCGGCGAAACCGCCACGGTCGGCGCCGGCGTGAAATTGTACCAGGGCGTGACGCTCGGCGCGAAGTCTTTCGAGGTCGATGACGACGGCCGGCCGATTAAGGGCGTGAAGCGTCATCCGGACATCGGCGATTACGTGACGATTTACGCGCACGCGACGATTCTCGGCGGCGACACCCGGGTCGGCGCGCATTCGATCATCGGCTCGAACGTCTGGCTGATGAAATCGATTCCCGACGAGTCGGTGGCGTATTTCAAGGGCGAGAACCTCGTCGTCCGCTCGCGGCGCAAGAAAGAGAACCTGGTCGAAGGCCGCGGCGGACCCGCGCACGATCACGACTGGGAGATCTGAGGTCTTCGCCGCGCGAAAACCTACGCCGCCGCGCCCGGCGCCTTTAGTCCGAGGGCTTCGGATACACTGAGGCAAAGCCCGACGAACGTTTCCTCGGCCAGCGCGAGCCGGCGGCCGCGCAAATGCGCCACGCCCCAGTGCCGCCTCAGTTTGCGCGGGCCGAGGGGGAGCGACACGAGCGAGCCGCTCTCCAGCTCCGCCCGCGCGATCCAGTTTGCGAGAATGCCCGCGCCAATGCCGATCTTCACCAGCTCCTTGATCGCCTCCATGCTGCCGAGCTCGATGAAGTTGGTCAGCGTGATCTTTTCCTCGCGAAAATATTCGTTCACCAGGCGAAACGTCTGGCTCGTCTTGTTGTAGAGCACGAGCGTCTCGGCTTCGATCGATTCGCGCGGCGCGCGGCCGGCCTTGGCCCACGGATGCAGCGGCGCGACGACGAACTGCAATTCGTCCTGAAACAGAGGGACAAAGGTGAACTCCGTCATGCTCTGCGGTGGCGGCTCGAGCACGACCGCGAGATCGATGTGGCCGGACCGCAACAGCTCGAGTTGCTGCCCGTGGTCGCCCGGCTCGATCCGGATGACGCATTTGGGATAGCTCTGGCGAAACTCGCGCAACACCGTCGGCAGGATGTGCTGGCAGGCCGTCGTGCTGGCGCCCACGCGCAACCGGCCGTGGCCCCATTTCGTGAGGTGCTCGAGGCCCGCCCGCGCCGCTTCCATCTCGCGGAGGATTTTTTCGGTGTGCCGCAGGAACTGCTCCCCCGCCTGCGTCAGCAGCACGCGCCGCCCCACCCGATCGAGCAGGCGGCAGCCGACGTCGTCTTCCAGCGCCTTGATCGCGTGGCTGACCGCGGACTGCGTGAGGAACAAATCCTTGGCCGCGAGCGTGAAGCTGCCGCGCCGCGCGAGCGCGGCAAAGGCGTACAGCTGCCGGCTGTCGAGAATCGGCTTCATGGATGAGCGCGCTTCATTCCTTCGATGAAATGTTTGAAGAGCAGTATCTGCGCCATTCTCACAGGCTGGCACAGGGACCGCTGAACCGGGTCCCATGACAACGTCGCATTCTGGATCCCGGCGCAGCGGGCGGCCCCTGCGGATTGGAATGCTCGCGCTGACGGATGCCGCACCCTTCATCGCGGCCCAGGAACTCGGGCTCTTTGCCCGACGGCATCTGCACGTCGAACTGCATCGCGAAATCGGCTGGGCGACGATTCGCGATAAAATCATCTACGGCGAACTCGACGCCGCCCACGCGCCCGCGCCGATGCTGTGGTCGATCCAGCTCGGCCTGGGCTGCCCGCCCTGCCCGGTATTGACCGCGCTCGTGACGAGTGTGAACGGCAACGCCCTGACGCTCTCGCGCGCGCTGTGGGACGCCGGGGTGCGTGACGGCGCGACGTTGCACGCGCATGCCCGGCAGCATCGCGCGCGGCAGCCGCTGACGTTCGGCGTGGTCTTCCCGTTCTCGTCGCACCACTTGTTGCTGCGCGACTGGCTGCAGGCCGCCGGTTTCGAGCCGGAGCGCGACGTGCGGATTGTCGTCGTGCCGCCCGCGCAGATGTTTCGCAACCTCAACGCCGGCACGCTCGATGGCTTCTGCGCCGGCGAACCGTGGAACAGCGTCGCCGTGCGCGAAGGCGCGGGCTGGTGTCCCACCTGGAGCGCGATCTGGCGGCCCGGCCACGTCGAAAAGATCCTGCTCGTCACCACGCAGTTCGCCGAGTCGCGCCCAGCCGAACACGCCGCGCTCGTGCGCGCCTTGAGCGAAGCGGCGGCCTGGTGCGACGACCAGTCGAACCGGCCGCGGCTGGTGGCGATGCTCGCGGATGCGCGCTACCTCAATCTGCCCGCCGCCGTCATCGCCCCCACGCTGCAGGGGCAGTTCGACTGCGGCCACGGGCGGATCGAGCCCGCGCCGGACTTCCACGTTTTTCACCGCGACGGCGCCACCGTGCCGGCGCTCGCGAAGGCGCAGGCGCTGCAGGCCGCGCTGATTTCCGCCGGCCTCCTCCCCGGCGGCGTCGACCCAATCCTCCAGCTACCCCGCCGATTGTTTCGCGAAGATCTCCATCGCGAGATTCTGCAACCACACCACCTACCGCATGAAATCGCCTCGTAGCCTGCCTCCCACTGCCACCGCCGGGTCCGCGCCCGCGGCGCTCCGCGTCGGCCGCCGTGAATTCCTCGCCCGCGCCGCGACCGGCGTCGGCGCCGCTGCCCTTTGGTCCGCCCTCGGCTCGCGCACCTGGGCGGCCACGGCCGCGTCGGCCAGCGACGCGCCCGAATCACCGGCCGTGAACTTCGGCATGATCGCGTTGACCGATTGCTCGCCCATCGTCATCGCGCACGAAAAGGGGCTGTTCAAGCAATACGGCATCCAGTCGAAGGTCACGAAGGGCGCGAACTGGGCCGCGATCCGCGACAACCTCTCCAGCGGCTCGATTCAGGCCACCCACATGCTGCTCGGCATGCCGCTCGCCTCGACCATGGGGCTGCTCGGCTCGCCCAAGAAGCCGATGATCATCCCGTGGCTGATGAATCGTAATGGGCAGGCCATTACGCTGCGGACCGACTGGAAGGGCAAGGTCGCGGCGGACCCGAAGGCCCTCCGGCCGTTTGTCGAACACGCGAAAAAACTGGGCGAACCGCTCACCTTCGCGATGACCTTCCCGCCCGGCACCCACGCCATGTGGATGCGCTACTACCTCGGCGCGGGCGGCATCGATCCGGACAAGGACGTGACGCTCATCACGATCCCGCCGGCGCAAATGGTCGCCAACATGAAAATTGGCAAGATGGACGGGTTCTGCGTCGGCGAACCGTGGGGCGCGCGCTCGATCGCGGACGGCATCGGCTACACCGCCGTCACGACGCAGGATCTGTGGAAAGATCACCCGGAAAAAGTATGCGCGTTCACCGAGGAGTTTGCGGAGAAGAATCCGAAGACGGTGAAGGCGGTGCTGAAGGCGCTGCACGAAGCCAGCGTGTGGCTCGACGATCCCGGCCACCGCCGCGAGCAGTGCGACCTCGTCGCCAAGGCCACCTACATCAACTGCGAAGCGAAGACGATCCTCGGCCGGCTGCTGGGCGAACTCGACTACGGCGACGGCCGGAAGGTGAAGGACGAATTCTACATGCACTTCAGCCGGCGGAACTGCAATTACCCGCAGCCGAAGTACGCGAAGTGGTTTCTCTCCCAATACCGCCGCTGGGGCATGGTCACCGGCGCGCCGGATTACGAAGGCGTCGCCAAACGCGTGATGCGGACCGATCTGTACGAGCAGGCGATGAAGGAAATCGGGTACGCGCACGGCGGCCTGGACGATTCGCCGGAAACGTTGTTCGACGGCGGTACGTTCGATCCGAAAGACCCGGAGGCCTACGCGGCGAGCTTCGCCGTCAAGTCGCTCAAGGGCGACGCGCCCCTCGCGAAATCCTGAAACGAGCGAACCCATGCTGCCTCACGCCACGGACGCAAAGTCCGCCCAGTTTTCGCGCCCAGCTCCCTTGCGTCCTCCGCGCCCCTGGCGTGAGGCAACAAAACTCCGCATCCACTCATGAAGCGATTCAAACTGGACTGGCTGATCCTGCCCGCCTTCGGGCTGATCGTTGTGCTGGGGCTGTGGGCGCTGTGCAGCGCCACCTGGGCGAAGGAGCTGCCCTCGCCGCTCAAGACGTGGCAGGCGAGCCGCGACTACATCCTGAAACCGTTCGAGAAGCGCGGCGAGATGGACCAGGGCATCCTGCGCTTCACCTGGTACTCGCTCGTGCTGGTCGCGCAGGGCTACGCGATCGCGCTGATCATCGGGACGCCAATTGGGTTCTGCCTCGGGTTGTCGAAGACGTTCACGAAGACCTTCGATCCGCTCATCCAAATCCTGCGGCCGGTCTCGCCGCTGGCCTGGCTGCCGCTCGGCCTCGTTTTGTTTCTCGGAGCGGGCAAGGACGCGGGCACTTACGGCGCGTTGTTCACCATCGCGATCTGCGCCATGTGGCCGACGGTGCTGAACACCGCGGTCGGCGTGCGCGCGGTGCCGCAGGATTACCTCAACGTCGGTCGCGTGCTGAAGCTGTCCCGCTGGAAGACGCTCACGAAAATCCTGATCCCGGCGACGCTGCCCTACATGTTCACCGGCTTCCGGCTCAGCCTCGGCATCGCGTGGCTCGTCATCGTCGCGGCGGAGATGCTCACCGGCCGTCCCGGCGTCGGCGGGTTCCTCTGGCAGGAGTACAACAGCCTGGTCTACGAGCACATCATCCTCTCGATCCTCACGATCGGTGTGGTCGGTTTCATCCTCGACCGGCTGATGAGCCTGCTGGAGGCGAGGTTCAGGACGGCTTGAGGCAGATCAAGGATGAATCACACGCGATGTGGGAGGATAACCGTATGCGCCACAACAAGGCCGTGCCTCACGCCACGAGCGCAAAGGCCGCGAAGGTCATTCAGGGAGACCGTTTGCGATTCGTTTGATGCCGTCCTTCAAATGAACTTGGCCGAAATTGATCAGCAGACCCAGCCGATGACCGCTCAGCCGGAGTTGGGTCAGAACTTGTTTCCCGTGAACCGGCGCGAGCGCCTCCACCGATTTCAGTTCAACGACGACACAATCGCCCGCCAGCAAATCGGCGCGGAAGCCTTCGTCAAAATTCAAATCGCCGTACCGGATCGGAATTGGCATCTGGCGTCGCACCGCTACGCCCGCTTTCGCAAGTTCGTAGGCCATCACGGTTTCGTAGACAGACTCCAACAACCCCGGTCCGAGTTGCGTGTGCACTCTGAAGGCCGCGTCGAGAACAATCTTCGCAATCTCGTTCTCTTTGCTCACACGGGTTTATCGCAGCGTGGTGCTGGCGATTCAACTCCACGCTTTGCCCTGCCTTATCTGAACATGACGTTTTCCCGCGCGCAAACTCCTCACGCAAAGTCCACAACGGGCGCAAAGCACTCAAGCCTTAGCGACCTTTGCGACCTTGGCGTGAGGCGGTTTGAGGCATCTTGCGGATTCGCCGCGCTGGGCTCTGGGCGTCTTTTGCGTGAGACAAATCCATGCCCTTTCTCGAACTGACCGACGTCACCAAAGGTTTCGGCGGCCCGCCGATTCTCAGTCGCATCAATCTCAGCATCGGCCGCGGCGAATTCGTCGCCATCGTCGGCTACTCCGGCTCGGGCAAGACCACGTTGATTTCGCTCATCGCGGGCTTGCAGCAGGCGGACCGCGGCACGGTGAAACTGAACGACCTCGAAATCACCGCCCCCGGCCCCGATCGCGGCGTGGTCTTCCAGAACTACAGCCTGCTGCCGTGGCTCACCGTCTTCGAGAACATCGCGCTCGCCGTCGAGCAGGTGTATCCGAACTACTCGGCGGAAAAGCGCCGGCAGCACGTGGAGAGATTCATCGCGATGGTGAACCTCACGCCGGCGCGCGACCAACGGCCCGCGCAACTGTCCGGCGGCATGCGGCAGCGCGTCGCCGTGGCGCGCGCGCTGGCGATGGACCCGCAGATTCTCCTCCTGGACGAGCCGTTGTCCGCCCTCGATGCGCTGACGCGCGCGACGCTGCAGGAGGAAATCGCGCGGATTTGGGCGACCGCGCAGAAGACCGTGGTGTTGATCACCAACGACGTCGACGAGGCGTTGCTGCTGGCCGACCGGATTATTCCGCTGACGCCCGGCCCCGGCGCGCATCTCGGCGACCCGATCGCCGTGCCGATCCCGCGCCCGCGCGATCGCAAGGCGCTGAACCACGACCCCGAATTCAAACGACTGCGCGGGCTCGTGACCAACCAACTCCTCAGCTACAACGCAAAGCGGAAGGCCACGGTCACCCGCAAGCTGACCCTGCCCGATATCCTGCCCGAGGATCTCGATCTGCCGCGGACCAGCCGCCGGCGACCGCTGCGACCGCAGGAAATGAAAAAGGAGGTAGTCACCCTCGGTCGGTAGGGCGGGCTTCAGCCCGCCCGGGGATCGCTGAACCCAACAAAAGGCGGGCTGAAGCCCGCCCTGCTCCAACCCACCATGTCCTCTTTCCTCGAAATCTCCCAACTCGGGAAAATCTACGACACGCCGAAAGGCCCCGCGGTGATCGTGGAGAACTTCGACCTGCGCATCCGCAAGGGCGAATTCGTCACGCTGATTGGTCACTCCGGTTGCGGCAAGTCCACCGTGCTTTCGATGATCGCCGGGCTGACCGACCTCACCTCCGGCGGCGTGATCCTGTCCGGCCGCGAGGTCGTGGGCGCCGGCCCCGATCGCGGCGTGGTCTTCCAGGCGCCGTGCCTGCTGCCATGGCTGAGCGCCTTCGACAACGTGATGCTGGGCATCGATCAGGTGTACTACACCGCCGGCCGCGAGGAACGGCGGCAAATCGCCGAGTACTATCTCACGCTGGTGGGCCTGGCGGACGCGATGCACCAGAAGCCGGGGGAACTTTCGCAGGGCATGCGCCAGCGGTGCGGCATCGCGCGCGCGTTCGCCTTGTCGCCCAAGATGCTGCTGCTCGATGAGCCGTTTGGCATGCTGGACTCCCTGACGCGCTGCGAACTCCAGGAAGTCCTGCTCGAGCTGTGGCAACGGGACCAGAAGACGGCGCTGATGGTGACGCACGATGTCGACGAGGCGCTGTTCCTCTCGGATCGCATCGTGATGATGACGAACGGCCCCGCCGCGACGGTCGGCGAAATTCTCCAGGTGAGATTCCCGCGTCCGCGTTCGCGCCAGCGATTGCTGGAGGATCCGGAGTATTACCGGTTGCGCGAGCAACTCATCGGTTTCCTCGAGGAACGCTCGCACTTGCGGCCCGCCGCCGCACAAGGTACCGGCGAACCACCGCGTCCATCGACCATGCCGCGCAAGCCGCCGTTCAAGCGTTGGCTGGCCGCGCTCGCCGCCGCCTGAAAACCCACTTTCCCAACAGACACCAAGATGAACTCGATTCTTCGTATCACGCTCGCCGCACTCGCCGTCGGCTGCGCTCTGCCGTCCTTGCCGGCCCAATACGCGCCGCCCCCGCCCGCCAAGCCCTTCGCCGGCTTCGCCAACGAGAGACTCCGCGCCGAAAACGTCTACATGAACGCATGGGATGTCGGCCTGAACCACCGCCTGCGGTTCGAGGACAAGCTCGGCGCCGGCGCGACCGATGCCGGCTCGAACTGGGATTTCTCCAAGCGGCCGGTCGACGACAACAACAACTCGTACCTGATTTCGCGGCTAATGCCACGCGTCGCCTACACCGGCAAGCGGTTCGCCTTCACCGTCGAGGGCCGCTCGAGCTACTCGTGGGACGACGAGCGCTACAACGCCACCGCCGCGGGCAAGGGACTGACCGACCGCGATGCCGGCCTCGACCTGCATCAGGCGTTTGTCTTCATCGGCAACCACAAGGAGTTTCCGCTCTCCCTGAAGATCGGCCGGCAGGAACTCGTCTACGGCGACCAGCGGCTCGTCGGTCATTTCCGCTGGGGCAACAACGCGCGGACGTTCGACGCGGTGAAGGTTCGCTGGCAGAATCCGGTGTTCGGCGTCGACCTTTTCACCGGCGGCGTGGTCTACACCGATTCGAACAACTTCAACCGGGCGAACGCGCAGGACCATTTCTCGGGCGCGTACTTCAATTTTCCCACGCTGCTGAAAAATGAAATCACCGAGGCGTACCTCCTCGCGCGCAACGTCGAGCGCGGCATCGTCACGGACAACTGGACCGGCGTCGCCGCGCCGTTCCGGTTCCCGGCCCCGCAGGATGTGTATACCGCGGGCCTCCGCGTGAAATCCAAGCCGAACGCGTATGACCCGTTCGATTACGGCGTCGAACTCATGTACCAATTCGGCAACCGGACCGCGGTGTTCCCGGCGACCGCGCCCGCCGCCGCCCTGGCCGCCCCCCGACTCGATCACCACGCGTTCGCGGCCGTGCTGCAGGGCGGCCACACCTGGACCGCGAGCGCGCTGCAGCCGCGCCTCGCGCTGATCTACAGCTTCGGCTCGGGCGACAAAAGCGCGACCGACAGCCGGAGCGGCACGTTCCAGAATCTTTTTCCGACGAACCACCTGTTCTACGGCTACATGGATTTGAACAGCCTGCAGAACCTGCACGACGTGCGTCTCGCGTATACGCTCAAGCCGACGAACACCACGACGATCGCGCTCGAGGGGCATTCGCACTTCCTCAATCGCACGACCGATTTCTGGTACAACGTCGCGGGGGTGCCGCGCAACGTGACGACCGCGGCCGTCGGCAGCGGCAGCAGCTATCGGATCAATCCCGGCTACGGCAAGCACGTCGGCAACGAACTTGATCTTGTGACGGCGTGGACCTTCCGGCCCTACGCGCAGATTGAAGCCGCGGCTTGCCGGTATTTCCGCGGCGATTACATCCGGCAGTCGCTGGCGGCCGTCGGCTCCAAGGATGCGAGCTACTTTTACGTCCAGCTCACGCTGAACCTGTAGCAGCTGTTGGAGGATACCACGTGGCGCGCTCAACCTGAGCGCGCCACGGTTACATTCCGCAATGCATGCTGGCGCGGTCAGGTTGACCGCGCTACGTGAATGCGGCGGTTCCATGAACCGCGTTCATCGCGGCGATTAATAGAATGAGCGCTGTTTCCGCACGCCTGGCCGACAGCTGGCACGTGGGACGCTAGCGCAGAGGGGAAAACCCAGCCCATGGACTTCATCAAACCCTCCCACGTGGCAAGATCGCTGCTCCCAGCCGGCCAGCCGAAGGCGGACCTTTCCGTACGTGAACTTATCATACGTCCCGCCCCATCCGTCACGGCCCCGGTCACTGCACCCAGCTCGGGCGACGCGATGCCGGCCGTGGAACCCGCCGCGACTCTCGCCAGAAACCCGCTGAGATTCCATGCCACCGACCGCCTCCGCTGACACCGCGGCGCCCGGCTTTTCCGCCGAGCAGAAACAGTACCTGGAGGGTTTCCTCGCGGCCCTGGCGGCACCGGCGCCTTTCGTGGGCACGGCGACGAACGGTCAGCTCACCGCGGCTCCGGCCGGCGGCGAAGCCGCCGCCACCAATCTGGCGGCGCCGCCGGCGGAAGAAACCGTTTTTGGCACGCCGCTGAGCGAACTCTGCAAGCCGGAGAAGTGGAAACACGAAGAGAACCCGCTCGATCTCTGGGAGAAGCTCGTCGCCCATGCCGACGCCGACCAGTTCCCCGACGAAGCCGACACGTTCCGGTTCAAGTTTCACGGGCTGTTCTACGTCGCGCCGGCGCAGGACAGCTTCATGTTGCGGCTGCGGCTTCCGGCCGGCGAGCTCACCGCGACGCAATTGCACGGGCTCGCCGACCTGGCGGAAACGTGGGGCGGCGGCTACGCGCACATCACCACGCGGGCGAACCTGCAGATCCGCGAATTCCGCCCGCGCGACATCATCAAGGTGCTGGTGCGGCTGCAGGAACTCGGGCTGACCTCGCGCGGCGCCGGCGCCGACAATGTCCGCAACATCACGGCGTCACCGAATAGTGGATTCGATCCGGACGAGCTGATCGACGTGCGGCCGTACGCGAAAGGGCTGCACCACTACATTCTCAATCACCGCGACCTCTATGGGCTGCCGCGGAAGTTCAACGTCTCATTCGACAACGGCGGCTCGCTCTGCGGCGCGGCCGACACGAACGACATCGCGTTCATGGCGGTGCGCGTCACGGAGAAAAGTCTCTCCATTCCCAATTCTCAGCTCTCGGCTCCCCCGCCCGCGCCGGGCATCTACTTTCGCGTCGAGCTTGGCGGAATCACGGGCCACAAGGATTTCTCGCGTGACACCGGTTTGCTGGTGCGGCCGTCCGAGGTCGTCGCCGTCGCTGCCGCGATGGTGCGGGTGTTCAACGAAAACGGCTGCCGGAGCGACCGCAAAAAAGCCCGGCTGAAGTACCTCCTCGAAAAATGGGGCGCGGAGAAGTTCGTCGCCGAAACGCAGAAGAAGCTCGCGTTTCCGCTCACGCGGCTGCCGCTCGAAGCCTGCGAGCCGCGCCGGCCGCTCCTGAAGCACGGCTGGCTCGGGGTCTACCGGCAGGCGCAGCGCGGGCTCAATTCGATTGGCGTCGGCGTGCCGGTGGGACGGCTGACGCCGAGGCAGATGCATGCGTTGGCGGACATCGCGACCCATTACGGCAAAGGCGAACTGCGGCTCACCGTTTGGGAAAACCTGATCATCCCGCATATCCCCGCTGCGTTCGTCGAAACCGCTCGCCGGAGCATCCAACGGCTCGGCTTCCCGACGGAGGCCAACAACCTCACGAGCGGAATCGTCGCGTGCACCGGCAACAAGGGTTGCAAATACTCTGCCTGCGACACGAAGGGCCACGCCGTCCTCCTCGCGAAACGGCTCGGCGATCGCGTGCACGCCAGCTCGCCGGTCAATCTCCACTTCACCGGCTGTCCCCACTCCTGCGCGCAGCATTACTGCGGTGACATCGGTTTTCTCGGCGTGAAACTCGCCGACGGCACCGAGGGTTACCACGTCGTCATGGGCGGCGGCATGGGCAACGAGCAGGGCATCGCGCGCGAAGTATTCAAAGGCGTGCGCGCCGAGGAGATCCCGTCGCTCGTGGAAAAAGTGATCGGCATCTACGAGGCCAAAAAGAAAAACGGCGAGTCGTTCGTCGCGTGGACGCGCCGTCACTCGCTCAAGGACCTGCAGGAATTTTTCAGCGCCTGAACGCGCACTCCCGTGCTCACCGTCCCCGTCATTCCCGACAGCGCTCCCTTCACCGCCGAACAGCGCGCCTGGCTCAACGGCTACATCGCCGGCCTCGTTTCCCGCGGCCCGATCTCGCCGGCTGTGGCCGGGGTCGCCAACCCCGGCCCGGCCCAGGCCCGACCCGCGACCGCCCTCACGCCCCTCACGCTTCTGTTCGGCTCGCAAACCGGCACGGCCGAGGCGCTCGCCAAGCGCGCCGCGAAAGAAGCCGGCCGGCGCGGCTTCGCCGCGATGGTCCTCGACATGGCGCAAACCGATGCCGCGAAGCTCGCCGCCGAGCAGAACGTGCTGGTGATCACCAGCACCTACGGCGACGGCGAACCGCCCGACAACGCGAAGTCACTTCACGCCGCGCTCGCCGCCGACACCTGTCCCGCTCTGGCCAACGTCCGGTTTTCAGTCTGCGGGCTCGGCGACACCAATTACGTCCAGTTCTGCAAATGCGGGCAGGATTTCGATGCCTTCCTCGAGCAGCGAGGCGGAATGCGGATCGCCGCACGCGTCGATTGCGATCTCGATTACGAGACCAAGTTCACCGGCTGGCTCAACGCCGCGTTGAGCGCGCTGAGCGCGAGCGCGCCCGCTGCAAGCGGAGTCCCGCCTGCCGCCGGAGTCGCTGCTGCCGCCGGAGTCGCTGACCCCGCGCCGGGCTCGACGAACCCGGCGACAGTGCAAGTCGCGGCCGTGGGCTACTCCCGCAACCATCCTTTCCCCGCGCTCGTCGTCACTTCGCGAAAGCTGAACGGCGCCGGCTCGGCGAAGGCCGTTCACCACGTCGAACTCGCGCTCGAAGATTCCGGTCTCGTTTACGAAGCCGGCGATGCGCTGGGCGTGCTGCCGCACAATTGTCCCGAACTCGTCGCGGAAGTGATGGCCTTCCTCGGCTGCGATGGCGAAGAAGCGGTACCCGCGCCGGACGGCAGCACCACGTCGCTGCGGCGCGCGTTGAGCGAACTCTACGATCTGGGCAAGCCCTCGCCGGAATGGCTGATGCACTTCGGGCGGGGCAACGGCGGCGGTACCGCCGTTGCCCTGCATCACGTCATCGACGTGCTCGCCACGCGCGCGGACGTGAAGCTCGCGCCCGCCGACTTCGTGCGCGGACTGCGGAAACTGCAGCCGCGACTGTATTCGATTTCCTCTTCGCCCAAGGCGCAGGTGGGCCAGGTCCATCTCACGGTGGGCGCGCTGCGCTACGAAGTCGGGACGCGGCCGCGCAAGGGCGTGTGCTCGACCTTCCTCGCCGAGCGCGTCGTGCCCGGCGAAACCCGCGCCGGCGTCTTCGTTCACTCGAACCAGGCGTTCCGGCTGCCCGCGAATCCCGACACGCCGATTATCATGGTCGGACCGGGCACGGGCATCGCGCCGTTTCGCGCGTTTCTGCACGAACGGCGCGCACGGGGCGCGCGCGGCAGGAACTGGCTCTTCTTCGGCGACCAGAAGTCCGGTTCCGATTTCCTCTATCGCGACGAGTTGCTCGCGCTGCAGGGTGACGGCCTCCTCACGCGGCTCGACCTCGCCTGGTCCCGCGACCAATCGGAAAAAATCTACGTGCAGCACCGGATGCTCGCGGCGGCCGCCGAACTCTACGCGTGGCTGCAAGCCGGCGCGCACTTCTACGTTTGCGGCGACGCCTCGCGCATGGCGAAGGACGTCGACGCCGCGCTGCACGCGGTGGTCGAATGCGCCGGCGGCAAATCCGTCGAACAGGCCGCCGCCTGCGTCGAAGCGTTGAAGGCCGCGAAGCGCTATGCTCGCGATGTGTACTGAAGCGGTGATTGCCTCACCCAAAGTTCGGCCAGACCGCGAGGGTTTTTCGTTCTGGTTGCGCCCTTGGCGCCCGTGGCGTGAGGCCTCCGCTGGTCCTCGTGGTTAAATGCTCGCGTCGCGCGAAACCTTCCCGCTCCTCGACGAACTCCTCGCCGAGCAGCAGCGACTCGACACACCCGTCGCCCGCTTTTCTGCGGATCATGCAGCCGGTTCATTCGAGCGCGGCCCGGCGCGCCACGCCTCGCTCATCCCGCTGACCGCGCCCGGGCCGGGCGAGCAGTACGCGTTCGAGGTCGACCTCGATTCGTGCACCGGCTGCAAGTCCTGCGTCGCGGCGTGCCACTCGCTGAACGGGCTCGACGAGACCGAGACGTGGCGCGACGTCGGATTGCTGGTCAGTCCGAGCCGCGCGCGGCCGTTCACCCAGACCGTGACGAGCGCGTGCCACCACTGCGCGGATCCGGCGTGCCTGAACGGCTGCCCGGTGCTCGCCTATGAAAAGGATCCGGTCACGGGCATCGTCCGGCACCTCGACGATCAATGCATCGGCTGCAGCTACTGTATCCTGAAATGCCCGTACGACGTGCCGAAGTTTTCCGCCCGGCTCGGCATCGTGCGCAAATGCGACATGTGCCACACGCGGCTGGCGGCCGGCGAAGCCCCCGCGTGCGCGCAAGCCTGCCCGACGCACGCGATCCGGATCGTGACGGTCGCAACGGGGACCACGGCACACTTCCTCCGCGCGGCGCCGGAGCCGAGCTACACCCAACCGACCACGCGTTACCTCACCCGGCGCAACCTGCCCGACAACCTCGTCGCCGCCGACGCCGCCGCGCTGCGCCCCCAGCCCGCGCACTGGCCGCTCGCACTGATGCTCACGCTCCTCCCCGCCGCCCTCGCCTGCCAGCTCGTCGCCTCGCTCCCTGCCCTCCCCGACTTTGTCACGTATTACGTGACAAATCATCGCCCGGTTTTCCACGGAAGGTCCCCCGAGTTTGTCACGTATTACGTGACAATGGGCGCGGCGGGGCTCGGCGCGGTGGGGCTGGCGGCGAGCGCGTTTCATCTCGGACGGCCGGAGCGCGCGTGGCGAATCTTCCTGGGATGGCGAACGAGCTGGCTGAGCCGCGAGGCAATGATCTTCGGAGTGTGGTTTGGGCTCAGCACCGCGGCGATGGTGTGGCCGGTGATGGCGCCGGGCAGCGCAGCGCTCGGGCTGCTGGGGCTCGGGTGCTCGGCGATGATCTATGTCGATACGCGACGTCGCTTCTGGCGGGCGGCCCAAACGTTCCCGCGCTTCTTTGGCACGGTCGCGGCAGTCGCGTTGGCCCTCTCGGCGCCGGCGGCGGGCTTCGCCGTGTTGCTCGCGAAGTTCGCGATCGAATCCCGCACGTATTTCGACGGCAGCGTATCCGCAAAGCTGCAACGCGGTCCGCTGGCCCGCACGGTGGCATTGCGGGACCTGCTCGCGACGGCCGCGTTGATTCTCCTGCTCGTAGCGCCGGGGTGGACCGCCGTCGTCGTGCTCCTCGCCGGCGAACTGGCGGAACGCTCGATTTTCTTCCGCGCGGTCGATGCGCCAAAGATGCCGGGCCTGCCGGCATGAACGCGGCACTGGATAAGCTGCTGCAGGCACGTCACGGCCCGATGACGGCCGACATGGTCCTGCATCCGGCGGCGTTCGGACTCGGCCACGTGCCGGCGCGGCTGAAGCCGGCCGCGACGACGCGGTCGATCTGCGGGTTCTGCAGCACCGGCTGCGCGCTGAACATCCACCTCAACACCGCAGGCGAAGCGATTAACCTCAGCGCGGATCCCAGCTACCCGGTGAATCTCGGGATGGCCTGCCCGAAGGGCTGGGAGGCGCTGACGCCGCTCGCCGCGCCGGATCGCGCCACCGCCCCGCTGCTGCGGTCGACCGCCGGCGGCCCGCTGGCGCCCGTCTCGTGGTCGCGCGCGCTGCAAGCGTTCACCAAAAACTTTCAGCGGATTCAAAAGGAGCACGGCGCGCACGCGATTGCCTTGCTCAGCACCGGCCAGATTGTGACGGAGGAGATGGCGCTGCTCGGCGCGCTCGCGAAATTCGGGATGGGCCTGCTGCACGTCGACTCGAACACGCGGCAGTGCATGGCCACCTCACACGTCGCGTACAAGCAGTCGTTCGGCTTCGATGCGCCGCCGTTCACCTATGCGGATTTCGAGGAAAGCGACGCGCTGATCTTCGTCGGCGCCAACCCCTGCATCGCCCATCCGATCATGTGGCAGCGCGTGATGCGCAATCGGCGGCGTCCGGATGTCGTCGTGATCGATCCGCGGGCGACGGAAACCGCCCAAGGCGCCACGCTGCACGTGGCGCTGAAACCGAAGTCCGATCTCACGCTGCTCTACGGGCTCGCGCATCTCCTAATCGACGGAGGCATGGTCGACCGCGATTTCATCGCCACCCACACCACGGGTTTCGACGAATTCGCGGCGTTCGTGCGCGACTTCACGCCCGCTCGGGTCAGCGCCGAAACCGGTGTCTCCGACACCACGCTGCACCATCTGGCCACGATCCTCGGGAAACGCGAACGCGTTTCCCTCTGGTGGACGATGGGAGTGAACCAGAGTCACGAGGCGACGCGGACGGCGCAGGCGATCATCAATCTCGCGCTGATGACGGGCAACCTCGGCCGGCCGGGGACAGGCGCGAACTCGATCACGGGTCAGTGCAACGCGATGGGCTCGCGGCTGTTTGGCAACGCCACTTCGCTGCTGGGCGGCTACGACTTCGCCCACCCGGACGATCGCGCACACGTGGCCCGCGTGCTCGGCATCGATGCGGCGCGGATTCCGGCGAAGAGCGGCTACGCGTATGACCAAATCATGGACGCAATCGATCGCGGCGAGATTCGCGGACTGTGGGTGATTGCGACGAACCCCGCGCATTCGTGGATCCACCAGAACCGGGCGCGTGAGATCCTGCGCAAACTCGAGTTCCTCGTCGTGCAGGACATGTACGTGACAACCGAGACGGCGCAACTCGCGCACCTGATCCTGCCGGCCGCCGGCTGGGGCGAAAAGGAAGGCGTGCTGATCAACAGCGAGCGCCGGCTCGGGCTCGTGAAGAAGGTCGCGCGCGCGCCGGGCCAGGCGTTGAGCGATTTCGCCATCTGCAAACTCGTCGCCGACGCCTGGGGCTGCGGGGCGATGTTCCGCGCATGGCACTCGCCGGAAGCCGCGTTCCAAATGCTCAAGCAGCTCTCGCGCGGCCAGCCGTGCGATTTCAGCGGCATTCGCGATTACGCTCACCTCGATGCGGCGGGCGGAATTCAGTGGCCGTTCACCGGCGCGGACGCCGCGGCGTTGGATCCATCGTCGCCGCCGTCGCGTGAGCGGCGACTGTTCGCCGACGCAAAATTCTTCCACGCCGACGGCCGCGCGCGATTTGTGTTCGATCCGCCGCGTCCTCTGCCCGAGCCGTCCGACGAGGCGTATCCGTTTCAACTACTGACCGGTCGGGGGTCATCCGCGCAATGGCACACGGGATCGCGCACCGACAAGAGCGCGGTGTTGCGCAAACTCGCGCCCGCCGTCCTGACGGCGGAGATTCACCCCGACGACGCCGAACGACTGGGGATCTCCTCCGGCGGGGACGTCACGATTCGCTCGCGCCGTGGCGCGCTCACGGCCGTCGCGCTCATCACGGCCACGGTCCAGCGCGGTCAGGTGTATCTGCCGATGCACTTCGCCCCGGTGAACCAGTTGACGTTTCCGGCCTTCGATCCGCATTCGCGCCAGCCATCGTACAAGGCCTGCGCCGTGGCGATCACCTGCGCGACGGACTGAGACCAGATTGCCCTTCCCCGGAAGCGTGCTTGGCGGACCCGCAGGCCGCCCTGCGCTGCGACGCGGAAACGCCGGCCTACGCGCGACAGTTTACCCGGCGCAAATGCGGTGCGAACTCGTGCTCGATCAGTGGTGCACTTCGAGCAGCCGGAACGCGCCGGCCGGGACGCGAAGCTTCAGTGCCTTGTCCAGGTTGCCCAGCTTGCTGCCCGTCAACCGGTCGGTGACCTGCCACGGGCCGGACCGATGCGCCGCGAGCGTCACATCGCGATCGGCCGGATCCACCCATCCCGAATCAACGAGTGCGATGATGTACCGGTCGCGCGATTGTTCCACGACCTGGTGGAACACCCGGCCCTCGACGGCAAATGGGAACGCCGCGGCCCCACGCTCGAGGTCGGCAGTGATCGCAACGCGGGCGTCGGCGAGGTTGAAAGTTTTACCATGCTTGCTCAGCAAATCGCCGTCGGTCGTCCAGGTGGTGGTCCACGGACCGCCGGGCCGCGGCGCCGAGCCGGGGACGATGCAAACGAAACCATGCGGCGTCGTGGTCGCGAGGTGAGAGGGATCGCGCCGGGTGCGACCCCAGAGATACGTCGCCACGTCGGTAGGCGGCAGCGGCGCCATGCCCCAATAGCAGTCGAGCCGGTCGAACGCCCAGGGTCTGTCGTCGGTGCCGTCGCTGCCCCACCACTCTTCGTGGTGGCCGTTGAAGCCGTGCCGGGAGAAGCGTTCGCTGGGCGACTGCATCACCAGCGCGACCGGCGAGATGGCGCGCAACTGCTCCCGCCTCGGTGGTGGGAGCGCGCCGCGGCCGAGCAGGTGAAGG
>Ga0080064_1001370_pt1 | contig 49795 bp, 32 predicted proteins | sample Subgrocontami54m_FD_69260 | JGI IMG/M metagenome (GOLD analysis project Ga0080064, IMG submission 69260) | Subsurface groundwater microbial communities from S. Glens Falls, New York, USA - GMW46 contaminated, 5.4 m (SPADES assembly) (version 2) ...
GCTTTAAGGGATCAAAAAGTATTTCTTTAAAAATGACCGAGATCGCTCCGGTCTGGTCCTGGAAATAGAATCTCTTTGGATCAAATTTTTTCAACTGGTAAGCCTGCAATGGCGTATCCTCCCGGACGGGCACCGCAATGGATCCCGTCTTGGTGAAGTTAAGTTCATAAAATTCCCTCTGGCCTTCTTTTTGCCACTTGCGCTCAAACTTGGTGTCGTAACGCGCCGCAACGCTGTTGGCAGCGACCTCAAAACCGCTGCCCTCGATCTCTCCTAATATCCATTCCCGGTAAGGCAAAAAATCGGTAACGATCTTGACCTTGCCCTTGCGCTTTAAACGGCTGTTGAGAAGCTGCAAAAAGGCGTTAGAAAAAAGACGATGTTTGATGTGCCCCTTTTTCGGCCAGGGACAGGGAAAAAGGCAATAAATACCATCGATGGTTTCGGGAAGAAACAGCCGCTCGAAGGCCACCCGCGCGTCGATTTTCAGCAGACGGATATTTTTCAATCCATCCTGCTGACGTTCCGCCGTGATCCTCGTCAACGTTTTACAAATCCTCTCCCAATTGAGCTCAATACCGACGTGATCGCGGCGCGGATGGGCTAAGGCGCTGCGGATGAGAAACTCCCCGAGGCCGGAACCGATCTCCACTTCAAGGGGGGCACAACGGCCAAACTGTTCCTGCCAGGAAACAGGCCGCTGGATTCTGTGATAGGGAATAATCGGGCTAAACAAGAGTAAAGATCTTTACTTCGCAGTTGTCTGGTTCTTGAGCTTATTTAGAAAATCCCAACCTTTGCCGATCAAAATGTCTTTTTCAAAGACCAAAGGTGTCAATTCGTCGCTGGAGATGATCCCGTCCGCTCTCTGGATGTGCGTGAAATAATAAAACACATCATACGTTTTGTCCGCCGCGCGCAACAATTCCTTGTGGTAAGGATTGTTCACCGCCACGGGATGATAGGCGCTCGAAGTGATATCCGGCCGCTCGTAGCCAATGGTCGTCTTTTCTCCTATCGTCGCGGCCACCTCTTTGGACGTCATCCCCACACGCACGCTATTGATGCGGGTCAGGCGGGAATCCTTGGAAGGCTGGGACAAACCGGTTTCTTTACCCCCCAAAACGGGCGGCTCATTAATCGTCTCAAACGTGCATCCACCCACGAAAAAACAGCACAACAAAAAAACAATTTTTTTCATCTTCACGTCCCTTTTTTGCTCTAACTCAAGACGGGGTTATTGTATCGTAAAACAAAACGTGAAACAAGCCAAAAGGTGAATTTCCCCAAAAATTTTCTTTCCAATTAAAGCAACTCTGATATGATGAATTCTATGTTCGAACAGATCGTATTAGGAACGATCCAGGGGGTCGCGGAATGGCTTCCAGTGAGTTCCACCAGCCTTTTGATCCTGGCCATGCAGAATTTATTCCACCACCAGGACGGATTCCAGGTCATGACCCAGCACACCATGTTCCTTCATCTGGGGACGTTCCTGGCGGCGATCATTTATTTCCGCAAAGATGTCGGCCATCTGGTCATAGCGCTTTTTCAATACCGCTCGCAACCCAAGGAAACCCAGAACCTCACCGTTTTTCTGATCGTCGCGACGGTCTTGAGCGGGACGATCGGGCTTATCCTGCGCCAGCTGATCACGCAGTGGACCGACCAATTTTCCGCAACAGCGAAACCGATCACCCTGATCATCGGTATTTTCCTTTTGATAACAGCCTGGGGACAATTGAAGATCAAAGACCTTAAGGGACACAAAACGCTCAAAGACCTAAGCGTTAAAGACGGGATCATTTTGGGGGTCGCCCAAGGGTGCGCGGCCATCCCCGGGCTCTCACGTTCGGGGCTGACCGTTGCGACACTGCTTTTTCGGAATTTCGACCGGGGCTACGCCCTCAAGATCAGCTTCCTGATGAGCTTACCGATCGTGCTGGGGGCGAATATTCTGCTCAATTTGCGCGCCGCGGCCTGGACGCCGCTGGCGCTCATCGGGGTTTTCGTCTCATTTACCGTCGGGCTGGCCAGCATCCACATTCTGCTGCGCCTGGCCCAAAAGATCAACTTCGGCTACTTCGTCCTAGTCTTCGGCGTACTGACGATACTCTCCGCATTGATTTAACGTATCTCGTATCTCGTAAAAAAAATTTACGAGATACAAGATATGAACGGCGAGATACGAATTGCTTATTTCAATTTCTCTTGTATCTGATACAAAATCCCCTGCGCCACTTCGGGCTGCGGGATAAGATACTTGCGCGCCGCGATAACGATCTCCGTTTTACCCTGATCCGACTTTGCGATCTTGGCGGTCAGATTATGACCGTTGAGGTCGGCCTTGATCACGCCCTCAGTCTGGCTCGCGCTGGTAATCGTTCCATTTTTCCGTAGAACATCAAGAGTCACCTGGTAAGCCTGGTCAAAAGAAACGCTGAATTCAGCCCGGGCGCTGTCTTTGCTCAATAACGTCCCCGCGATACCGGCAGGCAGAAATCCGGCGCCCAAAATTGTCGCGACCCCGTAGATCTTCGCGCCCTTGATGGCCGTGGGCTTCATCGCCTCCACCAGGATCAAAGCGACAAGCTGCTGCGCACTGTTGATATCTTTATACATTTTGTCTTTTAAATTCACGTCAAAGACCTGGACCAGCGGTTCTTTCCCTTGCGTGTAATCCTTGAAGATGACCCGGTTGACATTCAAACGCAGCACATCGATCTTAAGAGAAAACGGCTTGGATGACTTCTCCGGCTTGGCCGCCGGCGCGGCTTCCTTTTTCTCGACGACCTTAAGGGCATCGACGTTCAAAACCCCGTCCGGATTCTTGACGACGACCATTTCATTCAAATCCAGAATGACCAACGGGAAATGTAATTTTCCAGCCAGCAACGCCGGCAGATCATAATCCACGCCGACCTGCGTGACATCCAGCATGCTTCCTTTTGGAAACCCTTTAGGATTGTCGATCTTAAAGGCCTTAACGCGCACGGACTGGCGCAAGATCCCGAAAGAAAAACCTCCCACCCGCACACTCGTCCCCAAAACCCGGGAAGCACCGATTTGCACGGCCGCCTTGATGACCTGGTCCTTGACGATACCCAGGCCGATAAGAACCGCCAGAATGATAACAAAAATTTTGACAAATTTATTGTTCATAAAGCAAGGCTCCTTTCTTGATTTTCCCCAAAGAACATATGGCAAAAAAATTAGCTCACACAGATGAAATGCCGTTTTAAAAACGCATGGCCGGAACCCGATTTTAAATATTTCTCAAATTCTTCTGCCAAGTCTTTGTCTTCAAATGTAATAAATGTTTCAATTCGCCATGGAGCATACCGCTTGGCATAGCCGGAATTGGCACTATTATGTTCCAGAACTATTCTGCTTCGCTCAATGGTTTATTCCTGCGAAGCTCCCGCATGAAAATGCGGGAGCGAAGCAGAATAGCCCCAACCGGATTTGAACCGGTGTTTTCTGCCTGAGAAGCAGACGTCCTGGACCAGGCTAGACGATGGGGCCAATTATTCGATTTAATATTTAACAGCCGGATGGTTATATAGTATACTTTTTACGACGCAAAAAATCTGTGTGTCAATATACCATATTACACGAGGCGGTCAATCATTTTCCTGAAGCCGCCGGCAAGGAATAACGAAGGTGTCGACCTACATCGGTATTGGATTTAGCCGTCGTCTCGATAGCCAGCAGGCCGCGCGCGAAGCGGCCCTGCAGGCCAAAACAGGCTTACGCACCGCCGATGCCGCTTGCGCGCTGCTTTTATGTACCGGTCACTATGACCCCCACAAGATCGTCCCTGTTGTTAATGAAGCGCTGCGCAACCCCAAGCTGATCGGTTGTTCTACGGCGGGTATTATCCTCGCTGATTCCATCGAAACGCGCGGGGTAGCCGTTTTGGCGATCGCCTCCGATGAAATGAAGTTCGGCGGCGGTTTCGTCGAGCGCATCGACACCATGAACCCTTCAGACATCGGAGCGGAACTCGCAAGGCGCTGCCTCAATGATTTCGGCGCGCATGGCCGCCAGGTCTTTATCTTTTTTGTTGACAGCCGTTTAAAAAATGTCTCCCCGCTCCTTAAAAGTATCCAGGGGACATTGGGGGACATCTTTCCTGTCGTGGGGGCGGGGAGCTGCAACCGCATCCAGGGCAAAAATACTTTTAAGATCTACCGCAACCGGGTACTGACCAACGCTGTCAGCGGAGTGATCATGGGAGGACACATGACCGTTGGCGTGGGAAGCCAGCATGGCTGGCGGCCGCTGGGAAAACCGCGCGCTATTACCGGCGCGACCGACAATGTCATCGAATCCATCGAGGGCAGGCCAGCCTACAACATTTATGAACAATATTTTGAACAAGAAGCCGCGCAATTGCGTGGCCGTCAATCGGGACAAATGGCCATTCTTTATCCACTGGGCATCTATATTGAAGAAAGCCGGAATTATCTGCTGCGAAATGCCGTTGACATCCGTTCCGATGGGAGTATTGTATGTCAAGGAGACATCCCGCAGGGAACGCGGGTCCACCTGATGATCGGCAACAAGGAATCGTGCAAGCAGGCCGCCCGCACCGCCGCGGAAGAGGCCCACCAGAACCTGCTGGGCAAAGAACCAAAACTTATTATCATATTTGAATCGATGTCCCGCCTGAAACTGCTGGGCAGGATGGCGTTCCAGGAGATCGTCAAGATCAAAGAGGTCTTCGGCGCGCGAGTTCCCATCATTGGTATGTATACAAACGGAGAGATCTCTCCCATGCAGTCAACGGAAAGGTTCAAAAGAGCACACCTGCAAAACGAAAGCATCACGGTACTGGCGATCAGCTAAAAACAAAAATGGATATCACCACGCTATTGCTTATTACGGCTATTTTCGGTCTGGGGGCACTAACTTTTCTATTGGTACACAAAAATGGACAGGCGCGCGGGCTTCAGGCGGACCTGCAGGATATGACCCGGACTTTTAACGACCTTGATGAGCAGGCCAAACTGATCGTCCGCACCGACCTGGAATTAAACAAGGCCCAGGAAGAGCTCGACAAACGTCTTAACGGGCTCGACGCCTTGCAGAAAACCTCGCGGCTGATCAGCACCACTCTCGATGAGAACGAGATCTTCAAGCGCCTCGATCAGTCCCTGATCGTTGATCTAGGTTTCGAGAAGAATCTCATCTGTATTTACGACAAGAACCAGACCTTGCAATGCCGTCTCAACGTCGGATTTTCTCCCGAAGACGTCCAATTCGTTGCTGTCAGTCTGGAAAAAGAAAAAAGCCTCACCCAGGCTTTAAAAGAAGGCCGCGCGTTCACCTCCGCCGCCTCTTCCTCCCGCAGGGAGTCTATCGGCAAACAGGATAAAGAATCCATCATCCGGATCTTCGACGTGGAACATTTTGTCCTGACCCCCATCCTGACCCAAAACAATATCTCCGGGATCCTTTTTGTGGGAAACAGTTCCCATGCAGCCGCGATCACCGAAGGTGACGAGGAGCTCGTTTCGGTCTTGGCCAACCAGATCGGGCAGGCGCTGGAGAACGCACGGCTCTTCGAGCAGGCCTACGGCGCCAGCCAGGTGTTGGAATCAAAAGTGCAGGAGCGCACCAAACAGCTGGCATTGGCGCTCGAAGAGGTCAAAGAGATCAACAAGATGAAATCAGAATTTATCTCCGCGGTCTCTCACGAACTGCGCACGCCACTGACCTCCATCAAAGGATACGCCTCATTGCTCATCACGGGCAAGCTGGGCGCCGTCCCTGAAGCGGTCAAGGAGCGCTTGGAAAAGATCAACGCCCACTCGGATAATCTGGTAAAGATGATCAACAATCTTCTGGATATCGCGCGCATCGAATCCGGCCGGGTGGAAATGAAAATGGAAAAATGCGATATCGCCGCGATCATCGAGACCGTGCATGACCTCCTTACGCCGCAGATGAAGGAGAAAAATCTGCAATGGAAAACCGACATCAGCGCGGGTGTCCCGGAATTGATCCTGGACAAACACCAGGTGGAAAGGATTTTCATCAATTTAGTCGGCAACGCCATCAAATTCACGCCGGAGAACGGGACGATCACTACCCGCGTCCGCCACGATCCTCACGAGGCCACCATCGAAGTCTCCGACACCGGCATCGGCGTCTCCAAGGCAGACCTTAACAAACTCTTCGATGAATTTTACCGGGTGGATAACCAGATCAACCAAAACGTCAAAGGGACCGGACTGGGGCTGTCGTTGGTCAAAAAGATCGTCATCGCCCATCAAGGGAAGATCTGGGTGACCAGCGAATTAAACCGCGGGACAACATTTCACTTCACGCTTCCTTTTAAACCCGCGCCGCTGGTAACGGCATAAAACAGGCAGACGACTATGCGCAAAATGAGGATTCTAACGGTCGATGATGATCCTGACATCCTGGATGTCCTGAATCTCACGCTTTGTGACCATTACCAGGTCTTTCAGGCCAGCGACGGGAAAGCCGGGCTGGAACTCGTCCTGCAGAAAATGCCGGACCTCGTGATCTGCGACTACATGATGCCGGTGATGAACGGCCGGGAACTCTGCAAGACGCTTAAAAAAGACATTCTGCTGCGACATATCCCGGTCATTATGCTGACCGGCAAAGGCGAGGTGCAGGACCGCATCAGCGGCATTGAGGCCGGCGCCGATGATTATATGATCAAACCCTTCGATCCGGACGAGCTTCTGGTGCGCATCAAAAGCATCTTGAAACGCACCGTCACCTCGCTGGACGCCAATCCTCTCTCGCATTTGCCCGGCAATACCTCCATCATGGAAGAATTGCAAGCCTGCATCGATTCCAAAAAAGTATTCGCCGTGGGCTACGCCGACCTGGACAAGTTCAAGGCCTATAACGACAAATACGGTTTTGAAAAAGGCGACGAGGTCATCAAGGAACTCGCGCGCATACTGATCAAAGTGGTTCGTGAACAGGGCGGGCAAAACAGTTTTATCGGCCATATCGGCGGGGACGATATGGTCTTTATCGTCGCTGACGCGGTGGCGGATAAGGTCTGCGAGGAAATCATTAAAGAGTTCGATACAAAAGTGCCTTCTTTTTATCCGCCGGAAGACCGCAAGCAGGGATATATCATCAGCAAAGACCGCCAGGGACATGAGCAAAAATTCGGTCTATTGGCCATTTCCATCGGTGTCGTCAGCAACGCCCACCAACCCATCACCCACGTGGCACAGATCAGTGAGATCGGCGCGGAACTGAAAAAATACGCGAAGAGTTTTGAGAAGAGCGTTTACGTGCGGGACAAACGCCTGCGAACTTAAGGCGGGCAACCAATTATATCACCTCCAACTCCATCACAATCCGGAGGGCATTTATCAAGATATTCGAAGGGGCCACAACAATACCCATCCCCGCAAGGGTTGGGGTCACCCAATATTCCAATTGCGGCACGGTTAAAATAGGTATTTGATGAAGTTTGCAGCTTCGGTAAAGAAGTCTTAAGGGCGATGAGAACAAGCGCCACAACGACCCCCAGCAACAGCATGTATTCGATAGCTGTCTGTCCTTTTCGACATAAACGCAAATCCGTCATGAGCGCTCTCCCAGCCCTTTTAGATATTTGACAACATCTTTCGGTTTGTCCGATCCAAAAAAATAACTCGCTGTCGCCAAAATATTCGCCCCCGCCTTGACCGCCTCAGGCGCGGTCGTCTCATTGATGCCGCCGTCGACCTCGATATCGCCGCTGAATTTCCGGCGCAGATTCTCGATCCTTGGAATGGCCGCAGGCATGAACTTTTGCCGCGCGAACCCGGGATTGACCGACATGATCATAACACCGTCGAGATCACCGAACAGCGCATCGACACATAAAGGCGTGCCGGGATTAATGACCATAAAGGCCCTTTTGCCTTTCTCTTTGATGCGCAAGATGTCTTTTCTGGCCTTGGCCGCGTCGATGGAATCGACTTCTTTGGGGAATTGCCCGAGCTCGCGGCATTGGCGCCGTAATTGCCCGTAACACTCCGCCTGGATGGAAATGATATCCGCCCCGGCGTCGGCGAAAGAATCGATATACATACCCGGGTGCTCGATCATCAGATGCGCTTCGATGGGGAGTTTGGTGACGGCGCGCACCGCCTGGACGATGATCTGCCCGACAGTAATGTTAGGGACGAAATGGCCGTCCATGACATCGACGTGCAACATGTCCACACCGGCGTCCTCGCAGCGCTTGATCTCATCACCTAATTTGGTGAAATCGGCGCAAAGGATGCTGGCGTTGATCTTGATCTCTTTGGGCATAATTTAATAAAGCTGATGAAGTTTTTGTGTTATGTTTTATGTGTTATGTATCATAAAACATGACACATGAAACATAACACAAGACTTATTTATTTTGAGCGAAGGAGAGTGCGCGGGAGAGGACTTGAACCTCCACGGGTTGCCCCATACGCCCCTCAAACGTACGTGTCTACCATTTCACCACCCGCGCGTTATTTTAAAACGTGAAGCGTCGCTCGTGAAGCGTGAAACGACGAGATACGCTTCACGAGATACGTTTCACGTCTAATGATGCTTTCACAAATTCTCTAAATAACGGATGCGCCCGGTCGGGCTTGGATTTAAATTCCGGATGAAACTGGCACGCCACGAACCACGGGTGGCTCGACAATTCGATGATCTCCACCAGGTCCTGGCTCGTGTTGACCCCCGTGAACAGCATGCCGACTTTCTCAAACTGCTTTCGATAATCGTTGTTGAATTCATACCGGTGGCGGTGACGCTCCGTGATATTTTCCTTTTTATAAGCGTGGAAACTTTTAGAATCTTTCAACAGTTTACAGGGATACGACCCCAAACGCATCGAGGCGCCCAAATTCCGTATATGTCTTTGCTCTTGCAGCAGGGAAATGACCGGATGAGCGGTCTCCTTGTTGAATTCTGTCGAATTGGCCTCTTTTAGGCTGCAAACGTTTCGTGCAAATTCGATGCAGGCCACTTGCATCCCCAGGCAAATACCAAAGAACGGGATATTTTTCTCACGCGCGTACTGCACGGCGCGGATCTTTCCTTCGATGCCGCGGTCGCCGAACCCGCCGGGGATAAGGACTCCTTGGGCACCTTTTAGCAACCGTTCAACAGTGTTACTTTTCACGTCCTCGGAATCGATCTTGACGATATGCACGCGCGCGTTGTTGGCGATCCCGCCGTGAACCAAGGCCTCGTAAATAGATTTGTACGCGTCCTGTAAGGCGATATATTTCCCGACAACGCACACCGTCACTTCCTTCTGCGGATTACGCAAACGGTTGATGACCAAGTTTTCCCAATCTTTCAGATCTCTCTCTTCGCTTTTAAGATGCAATTTTTTCAGTATCAGATCATCCAAATTTCCTTTACGAAACGACATCGGGACTTCATAGATATATTTGACATCCGGCGCTTCGATGACCGCATCGCGGTCCACGTTGCAGAAGAGCGCGATCTTATCGCGCTCTTCCTTGCTGATATGTTTTTCCGTGCGGCAAAGCAATATATCCGGCGCGATGCCGATTTCCCGCAAACGTCCGACGCTGTGCTGGGTCGGTTTTGTTTTTTGTTCGCCCGCCGATTTGATATAAGGCAGTAACGTCACGTGGATATCCAGCGCGTAGGATTCGCCCAATTCCCAGCGCATCTGACGAATAGCTTCCAGAAAGGGGAGACTTTCGATGTCCCCAACCGTCCCGCCGATCTCCACGATGGTCACATCGACGTCTTTTTCCTTGGAAACTTTCTTGATGCAGCGCTTGATCTCATCGGTGATATGCGGGATGATCTGTACCGTTTTCCCCAGATAATCGCCCCGGCGCTCTTTGGTGATGACCGTATGGTATACCTTGCCGGTCGTGATATTGCAATCCTTGGTGATGTGGGCGTTGGTAAAGCGCTCGTAATGCCCCAGATCCAGATCCGTTTCCGCGCCATCATCGGTCACGTAAACTTCGCCGTGCTGGTAAGGGTTCATTGTGCCTGGATCGACGTTAAGGTAGGGGTCGCACTTGATGATCGTCGTGTTCAAGCCCCTTGCCTCCAGCAGCTTTCCGATGGAAGCCGCCGCAATGCCCTTGCCCAGACTTGAAACAACCCCGCCGGTTATAAAAATGAATTTGCTCATCTTTTCACTATCCCTTCCAAAAGATATTTACTTTTGTTCTTCGGGATCGCCACCGGATACTGTCCCGAAAAACAGGCGTGGCAGAAATCTTTAGAGTTTTTCACAACGGATAACATCCCTTCAAGGCTCAAATATTCCAGTGAATCGACTTGCAAAAATTCGCCGATCTCTTTGACGGATTTGTTGGAAGCGATCAGTTCCTTTTTACTCGGAAAATCGATCCCGTAAAAACACGGCGACTTGATCGGCGGACAACTGATCCTAAGATGGATCTCTTTAGCGCCCGCGCTACGTAACTCCTGAACACGGCTGCGGGCCGTTGTCCCACGCACGATGGAATCCTCCACGACGATGATCCGTTTCCCGTTAAGGACGCTTCGAATTGGGTTTAATTTGACCCGCACGCGAAAATCCCGCAAAAACTGCGTGGGCTGGATGAACGTCCGGCCGATATAGTGGTTGCGGATGATCCCCACTTCCAAAGGAAGTCCTAGTTGGTTCGAATACCCTATGGCAGCGTAATTACCTGAATCGGGGATCGCCATGACAAAGTCCGCATCCGCCGGATGCTCCTTGGCCAGCTGCGCGCCCAATGCCTTGCGGATATTGTACACGCTATCATTAAAAATTTCACTATCCGGACGGGCGAAATAGATATATTCAAAAATACAGTGCGCCCGCTTCGCGCTCTTGCTATTGGGAAGAAAAACGGATTCTACTGTTTTACCCTTGATGAAAACGATCTCACCGGGTTCAATCTCCCGGACAAATTTAGCGTGGATCAGATCCAGCGCACAGGTTTCACTGGCTAGAATGTAGCTGTCATCGATCTGTCCCAGGCACAACGGGCGGAACCCCTGCGGGTCGCGCGCGCCGACGATGGTGTCCTCCACCAGAAAGACCAGGGAAAACGCTCCTTGCAATTGTGCCAGAACGTCCAGAAACCATTTTTTCATGTCGCCGTTACGGCTGCGGGCCAAAAGATGCACAATGATCTCCGAATCGATCGTGGTCTGAAAAATGGCCCCTTCCTCTTCCAGCTTTTTATACAAAGTCTCGGTATTCGTCAGATTCCCGTTATGGGCCACAGCGATTCCTTTATTTTTATGCGTGGCCAGAAAAGGCTGGGCGTTCTTGACATTGCTGGAACCCGTCGTCGAATAACGGCAATGGCCGATGGCCGACTGCCCTTTAAGTTCCCGCATAGACCGTTCGTCAAAAGCGTCCGCGACCAGGCCGGAATTCTTGACGAGGTGGACGTTGCGGCCGTCATACGTGGAAATGCCGGCAGCTTCCTCGCCCCGGTGCTGCAGGGCGTAGAGACCTAAAAAGGCGATCTGTGCCGCTTCCTTATGATTGGAGACGCCTATGATACCGCACATGACACATACCCCCCAACGCTGTAATATTCCTGAAGTGATTGCACCGATAATTCCTTGTTCTTACAGGTCTCCATTCCATTCACGGCTTCCCGCGCGCCCTGGATCGTCGTGATGCAGGGAATATTGTGCAGGATCGCCGCCGCGCGGATCGAGCGCATGTCGTACTGGCTATCTTCACCCGAGGGCGTATTCACAACAAGGGCGATCTCGTTTTTCTTGATCAAGGTCATCAGATTCAATCCTTCCCCTTGTCCCTGGTCGTACCGCCCGACTTCCTGTACCTTGATGCCGTGGGTGCGCAGCGTCCTCGACGTGCCGCGGGTGGAAACAAGCGAAAATCCCAAGCGTTCCAGTCGCTTTGCTACCGACACGATCTCGCGCTTGTCTTCATCACGCACGCTTAAGAAAATTTTGCCTTCCGTCGGCAGCTTCTGGTTGGCGCTGATCTGCGATTTGGCGAAAGCTTCCCCGATCGTGGCACCAATCCCCATCACCTCACCGGTCGATTTCATCTCCGGGCCCAAAACAATATCTACTCCGGAAAACCGCGAAAAGGGTAACACGGATTCCTTGACCGAAACATGCTTTAACTGTTCAATAAGTTTATACGAAAGACGGTATTTCGACAAGGGTTCACCAACCATGACCTGGGCCGCGATCTTGGCCAGCGGAATTCCCGTTGCTTTGCTCACGAAGGGGACCGTGCGCGACGCACGCGGGTTGACCTCAAGGACGTAAATATGCCGTCCCTTGATGGCGAACTGGATGTTCATAAGACCGACGACGTTAAGGGCCTTGGCAAGCTTGCAGGCGATTTCCTTGATCTGTGCGATGAGGGCTTCGCCGATGGTTGTCGGCGGCAAGACACAGGCAGAATCTCCGGAATGGATACCGGCGTTTTCGATATGCTCCATGATCCCCGCTACAAAAGTTTCTTTGCCGTCCGAAACCGCGTCCACATCTAATTCAATAGCATCATCTATAAATTTGTCAATTAAAATCGGGTGACCGCCGGAGACTTCCTTGGCCTCGTCGATGAATTTCAACAGGGATTCTTCGTCATAAACGATCTTCATCGCGCGCCCGCCCAGAACGTACGAAGGCCGCGCCAGGACAGGATAGCCGATCTGGCGGGCGATCCTGACCGCCTCCTCAACACCGTGAACCGAACCGTTGGCCGGCTGTGTCAGCTTCAAGGATTGGATCAACCCGGAAAATTTCTCGCGATTTTCCGCCAATTCGATAGAGGCGACGCTGGTACCAATAATGGGCACGCCCGCCTCATGCAAACGCTGGGCAAGATTTAACGGTGTCTGGCCGCCGAACTGCACAATGACGCCGTCGGGCTTTTCCACGTCCACAATGTTCATCACGTCCTCAAAGGTCAAAGGCTCAAAATACAACCGGTCGGAAATGTCGTAATCGGTGGAAACCGTCTCCGGATTGGAATTGACCATGATCGTTTCGTACCCCAAAGATTTCAAGGCAAAAGACGCGTGCACACAACAATAATCGAACTCGATCCCCTGGCCGATGCGGTTGGGCCCGCCGCCCAAGATCATGATCCGTTTCTTTTTGGCCGCGCCGGAGAGCTTCTGGATCTGCAGGATGGCCTCATCCTCGCTCTCATAGGTCGAGTAAAAGTACGGTGTGTACGCCTCGAACTCCGCCGCGCACGTGTCGACCAGCTTGAAGGTCGCCACAATGCCTTCTTTCTTGCGCAAGGCACGCACTTGTGTTTCAGAAATATTCAAGATCTTGCCTAACTGCGGGTCGCTAAAGCCATATTCTTTGGCCTTACGCAACAATTCAACGGAAAGAGTCCCTTGTTTTTTGACCGCGGCCATCAATTCCTTTTCAAAATCCCAGATCTGCGCGATGTGCGCGATGAACCACACGTCGATCTTGCTCAAGCGCGCGATCTCTTCGATCGTCCACCCCTTTTGCAGAGCATATTTAATATAAAATATCCGCGAGGCATTGGGCTCTTCTAAACGCTGACGGACCTTTTCATCAGGGATATTTGTGTAATCCAGCTTGTTATCCAATCCCGTGTGGCCGATCTCCAGGCCACGCAGCGCCTTTTGCAGGGCTTCCTTGAACGTGCGGCCGATGGCCATCGTTTCACCGACGGATTTCATCTGCACACCTAAAATGTCTTTAGCTTCGGGAAATTTTTCGAATGTGAACCGGGGAGCCTTGACCACGCAATAATCGATCGTCGGCTCGAAAGAAGCCGGCGTCTCACGGGTGATGTCGTTTTGAATTTCATCTAATGAATACCCGACAGCCAATTTCGCCGCAAATTTGGCAATGGGGAAACCCGTGGCCTTGCTCGCTAAAGCGGAACTGCGCGAAACGCGCGGGTTCATCTCGATGACGACCATCCGCCCGTCGGTCGGGTTGACCGCGAACTGAATGTTGGACCCACCGGTTTCCACCCCAATCTCGCGGATAATGGCGATCGACGCGTCACGCATGTTCTGATATTCGCGGTCTGTCAACGTTTGCGCTGGCGCGACCGTAATGCTATCGCCGGTATGTACACCCATTGGATCTAAATTCTCAATTGAACAGATAATGACCACATTATCTTTGTTGTCACGCATCACTTCCAGCTCATACTCCTTCCAACCTTCAATAGATTCTTCGATCAAAACCTCATGGATCATACTGCTCTCTAAACCTAAAGACGCGATGCGTTCTAATTCTTCCATATCGCGGACGATCCCGCCGCCGGTGCCGCCCAGCGTGAAACTCGGACGCACGATCACAGGGAATCCGATCTTTTGCGCCACATCACGCGCTTCTTCGAGGTTGTGCGCGAAACCGCTGCGCGGGACATCAAGGCCGATCTTGAGGATCGCCTCTTTGAAACACTCCCGGTCTTCAGCTTTTTTAATGACTTCGTAATCGGCCCCGAGCATCTTGACGTTATATTTTTGTAAAACACCGCTTTCGTAAAGTTTCATGGCCAGATTCAGCGCCGTCTGCCCGCCGAGCGTGGGCAGGATCGCGTCCGGACGCTCTTTTTCAATGATCTTTTCGACAAATTCCGGTGTGAGCGGCTCGATATAGGTATGATCGGAAAATTCAGGATCGGTCATGATCGTGGCCGGATTGGAATTCACCAGCACGATCTCGAAACCTTCCTCCTTAAGCGCCTTGCAGGCCTGCGTGCCGGAATAGTCAAACTCGCACGCCTGGCCGATGATGATCGGACCCGAACCGAGCAGAAGAATTTTCTTGATGTCAGTGCGTTTGGGCATATTCTACTGTCGCTGGTCGCTAGGGACTAGTTACTGACGACTAGCGACTTTTTGTTTATCCATCATTTCAATAAAATACTTGAACAAATACTGCGCGTCGTGCGGACCCGGCGCCGCTTCCGGATGGTGCTGGAACGAAAGGACCGGGAATCTCTTGTGCCGCATCCCCTCAAGCGTCTTGTCATTTAAATTCATGTCCACCATCTCCACATCCGATGGTGCAAGACTCGCGATATCCACGCAGAACCCGTGATTTTGCGAAGTGATCCCGATGCGATCGCCCAAGAGATCTTTGACTGGATGGTTCGCGCCGTGATGTCCGAATTTTAATTTATACGTTTTGCCGCCCAACGCTAATCCCAATATCTGGTGCCCGAGACATATCCCGAAGATCGGCAACTTTCCAACACATTGACGGACCGTCTCAATGACCGAAGTGACCGCGGCCGGATCGCCGGGACCATTGGAAATGAACAAACCATCCGGATGGACAGCATTGATGTCTTTGACGCTCGCGCTGGCGGGGAACACGTGCACTTCACAGCCCAAACTTTCCAGGATGCGCAGGATATTGCGCTTCATCCCGCAATCGATTGCGGCAACTTTATACTTTGCTCCTTGACCCCACACGTATTTTTTCTTGGAAGTTACCTCTTTGACCCAATCGCTGCCTTCCATGGAAGGCAGCTTCTCTAATTTCTTGGCCAAACTTTTGGGATCAAAATCTTTGGTCGAAATAATGGCTTTCATGGCCCCACGCACGCGCAGATGCCGCGTGAGGGCCCGGGTATCGACCCCTTCGATGGCTAAAATCTTGTTCTCTTGGAGATAATCGATGAGACTTTTGGTGGCGCGGTAATTGGAATGATGGCGGCAGAACTCTTTGACCACGAACCCTTTAACGTAGATATGGTCGGATTCCACGTCTTCATCGTTGACGCCGTAATTCCCGATCAAAGGATACGTCATCACAACGATCTGACCGGCGTAAGATGGATCAGTCAGGATCTCCTGATACCCGGTCATGGCCGTGTTGAAGACGACTTCGCCCGCACTTTCTCCGTCGCTGGAGATGGCTTGACCCTCAAATGCGGTGCCGTCTTCCAAATATAAAATTGCCTTGCCCATCAAAAATACTTGCTAAACGTGAATGAGGATTATTAAGGAAGGGATGCGTCAATGCAGCCTCGTTCAATATAACATTTCAGTAATTTTTGTCAAGGGAATAAACGGTCGGGAACGCGAAAAATCACTGATGAAGAGCAAATTGCGTGCAATATTCTTCCAAAACTTCGGGAGAAATGTCATAGGCCGCGCTTGCGGTGAACCAATCGCTGACCACTTCGCGAAAACGCGCCAGTTCGCGAAAGCGCGCGTGCCAGCGCCGGTCATTAAGCGTCAGATCGAGCAAGGCCAGCGCGCGGATGAGCGCCGCGTCGCGGCTTTTCCGGTCTTTTTTAACTTCCCAGCGCCGCGCCCGGCCCAGTTCGCTGCCGATATTCCCCATTTGCTGGGCTAAGGACATCTGATGCCATCGTTGTGGAGCTATCATCCTATTCCACCAGAGAGTCGACGATCGCGCGCATGCGTTTGCGCAGGGTATGGTCCTGGACTTCCATGGAACGGTTACCCGCGGAAGGCCGGACATTAATAAAAGAAGTGTAATCCAGCCGCTCTTGCCGCGGCTTCTCGACGTAGATATTGAATCCCCAAAGATCGTCGTGGCTGGAACCGTCCTGCAGCAACGCGGCCTGGGCGTCGGCGTGCAGTTCGCCGCCCAGGGCGACAATTTCCCTGGTCACGTCGACAACGCCTTTGATCATTTCCCCGTAATTTTCCTGGGCGAACTTGATCAGCGTGCCGTGATCTATCCTGGAACGGACCAACTGAACGTTCATGACAATATTGTATCTACCCCTCAACGCTTTGACAAGAAGATGTTTCTTGGAAAACATCCGACCTTGACATAAACGGTTTTCTAGATAAGAATCATCCCATGCCCGAACTGCCTGAAGTGGAAACGATCGCGCGCGACCTGCGCGATAAAATTATCGGCCAAAAAGTCAAAAACATCGACGTTTACGACGCGCGGGTCGTCCGGCAGCCCGTGGAGGAATTCACGCGCGCGCTCAAAGGCCGCCGGCTGAACAGCATCGCGCGTCGCGGCAAGGCGCTCGTCATCGAACTGGACAACCGGCACTATTTTGTCGTCCAGCTGATGATGACGGGACAATTGATCGATTCGCCGCGGCCACGCCAGGACAAGCTTACAAAGGTAAGCTTCCGTCTTTCCAGCGGACGATACTTGCATTACAACGACCAGCGGCTCTTCGGCCGGCTGCAAACGGTCGACGATCTTAAACGGATCCCCTATTTCCAAAAATTAGGACCGGAGCCGCTGAAAGGACAATTCTCTGTCCCGTGGCTTGTGGAAAAATTGCGCGGGAAGAAAGTTCCCATCAAAGCACTCCTGATGGACCACACCTTTGTCGCGGGGATCGGGAATATCTACGCTTCGGAGATCCTCTTTCAAAGCCGGATCAACCCCAAACGCCCAGCCCACCGGCTTAACGAGGAAGAGATCGAGACATTGCACGCGGCCACACGGAAAGTTTTAGCCGAGGCGATCCGCTGGCGAGGAACTTCAATGAACAACTATCGCGACGCCAACGGCGAAAAAGGCGGATTCATGGGTCGGATCAAAGTCTACGGCCGGGAAAATCAAGGATGTTCGCGATGTAAAACCGTTCTCACCAAAATTCTCCAGCGCGGCCGCAGCACCTTTTACTGTCCGACGTGCCAGCGCTAGATTGTCGGCGCCCACCGACAATCGGAATACTGTTTTATGCTCCCCGACGAAGACCAAAAATGCCCCTTACATTGGCTTGGTTTTCCCCTGCCAAAATCCATTTTTCGTGGATGATTTTCCTCAAAAAAGAAAACGTTTTCTGGCAGAGATATATCCTTCTTTGGAATAAGAAGTTACGAACTTGTCCAAAAATATTTCCCCTTGCGCAATCGAAAAGATGTGTTATCTTTGAAGACAATATCACACAGAGGGAACCATGATGCAGAAAAATAAAATTATTCTTTTGGCCTTGATCACGTTCATCGGCGGGGTGTTCTCGCATAGCCAGCTCTATGCCCGTATTCAGCCGCCGGTCTCCGATATGCCGCAGACCGTGCGGGACATCCAGTTCGGCAAGGCGTCGTGGTATTCGCGCCAATCGCCGGGGATCAACAAGCGCACGGCCAACAACGAAATATTCAATGACCAAGCCCTGACCGCGGCCATGTGGAACGTGCCGTTCCATCAACTGGTCAAGGTAACGAACCTTGACAACGGCAAATCCGTTATCGTGCGCGTCAACGACCGCGGTCCTCATAAAAGATTCGTCCGAAAAGGACGCCTCATCGATCTAAGCCGCCAAGCTTTTGTCCAGATCGCCTCGCCAAATAAGGGACTCATCAACGTCCAGCTTGAACTGCTGTAAAAAAATCTTCTCTAGCGGTATCGCTCATAAAACTGATTTACGAATAACTCCTGCGGGTCATACACGCGCTTTTTCTCGATGAATTGGTCAAATTCCGGATAAGATCTTCGAACCTGTTCTCTGGAGGGATAAAGCTGATACGGCAGATAATACGTCCCGCCATAGCTTAAGGACAGATCCACCATTTTCCTGGTCCACGCCTGAGCCATTTGCCCGCGCTTTTTATCTAACTTTTGGTTGATATACAAAACTACCGCGAAACAGTCGTTTTTCGCATAAGACAAAAACGACTGTTTATCCGTAGGCACGTATCGAATAGTTACGCTCAGCAAATTAACTTGATCTTCCTTTATAATCTTCCTTAACCCGTCAACAAATACGGAGAATTTATCCACTGGGATAAAATACTCTTGGAGAATGTCAGTATCATTGGGCCAAGAATAATCCAAGAACTTAACGATTGGCCGCATGGCATTGTTACGAGACACGTATTCCACCGCACCCACTTTCGCAACTAGACGTTTCTGCAAGAACCACCTTAGGTTCTTACCCCAATCAAAAGTTCTGGATAAACCTAAAAAGAATTTATTCCTGATAACATCTTTCTCTTCCTGCAGAGTAAATAAAGATTCATCAACTTTGCCCGTTACAGTATAGTCTGTAATGACAACTTCTCTTAACAACGAACTGGGCGCGTTAGAAAGCTTGGCTGAATGCAATCCGACAGCACGGTTTCCAAGAACGCGAACTTTAAAATACTCCGGATATTCTTTATAATCCATTGCTTCGGAGGTCATCTTGTAGATCATGTCCGATGTTAATTCCAGATCAGCATCGACAATAACTCCAAAAAGCCCGTAGCCTCCAATAACCAAACCGAATAATTCAGGATTTTCTTCACGACTTACATTAATAATAGACCCGTCAGCCTTCATAAGATGAAAAGATCTCACAGTTTCGATGATTGGTCCATAATTGGGATCATTGCCGTGTATATTGGGGCCTAAAGATCCACCAACCGTGAAAATGTTAGACGCCTGCATGACTTTTACCGCGCAGCCATATGGTTTAGCGTAAGTCTGGACCTGCTCCCAAGTCACACCCGGCTGAACACGGATGACCTTTTTCACCGCATCGAAGGAAAGAATTTTATTAAATCCCAACATATCCAGAACGATGCAATTAGTGCAAGACTGCTGACCACCCTGGCTATGTCGTTTTCCCGCTATCGAAACCTTTAATCCTTTGGACCTGGCTTCCTGTAACGCCGAACGGATATCTTCAACACTCGAAACATTCACGATCTTATAAACATTGACGGGATTCAAACGGCTGACGTCATTAAAGATCGTGTCTTGCGCGAAAATATCACCCTGAGACAAAGAAAAATACAGAAACAGTAAAAAGATCCTTAGGCAAGACATCTTGGTATCACTCCTTAGACAAACGGACTATTGACTCTTGTAAACCCCAAACGACCTTGGCCATCTTTTCATAATTAAGTGTAGCGGCGCGATCCGTCATCTTATGATAATTCTTGTTTCTTAAGTAAGCTGTGTCCGTGACCATGACGGCCAGATAATTTTTCTGCCAAAATGACCAGTGATCGGAAAAATTTATGCCGGGAACAAAACTGGGGGCGCTTAAAACGCGAGCGGAAAAATATTTGTGTCGTTTGAAATCGTTGTCAAAAAAATTGACGACCTCGCGCGAAGCGAAATTCCCAACGATTGCGATAAAATCAGCCTTATTAGGATAAAACAGGCCTAAAAGAGGCAGATACTTCTGCGAAAACAACCCGTCCGAATAATATCCAATCATTTCCAGAATGACAGCCGCTTTGATCTTAACGGAACTTTCTTCTAAAGTTCGAACAAAGACCGCACTTCCCATTTGTTCAGTCATGAAAAACGGCGGTTCTTCGTTTGTAAAAGCAACAAACATGACTGGGGCCCTGAGGTCAGATTCTTTAAGCAGACGCGCCAATTCCAAAAGTCCTGCGATACCGCTCGCATTATCATCGGCTCCGGGGTTAAAACAGGAATCATAGTGCGCGCCGACCACGATATATTCCCCGGCGAAGTTCTTTTTTGCTCCGACCACAATATTACGATAAGTTTTGCCATTGATCGCATAAGCCCATTCTTGCGGCTTGTACCCCATCTCCTGAAAAGTTGATTTTATAAAATCCGCTGCTTTATTAAGATTTTCATAAAAAACATAATTTCTTGGGCCGATGTCTTTGCTGAGGACCCGGACAGTATTTTCCAGTCTTTTGGGAAGCTCTTGATCGGGAGGGACATTAAAACTTGCGGAAGGCGACGATTTCCAGCCATAAGTAGTCGACATGATCAAAAGAAAGGCGATAATGGCTGCTTTTATTATTTTTCCCAGAACACCGATGACCAGAACCGGAAACTTAGTCGACATTGTTATCGCGCGATCAACCGCTGGACTTCCTTGACACATTGCCTGCTGCTGCAGGGCCTGTATACCAACGACAGACGGCGTTTGATGATGTCCTCGTCCTTGACGGCCATTTCGGTTTCAATAGCGTAGACGACCTGGGCCTTGATGGCCGGCGAGCACGTGCATAGAGGCTCTTTAAGGGCGGGATTGTTTTGGGTAAGCTGCAGAACATCTTTATACCGCACACCGTACAGGTCCATTAAATACCGCACGACGTCGATATTCAATCCGTTTTGCTTGGCAACGACCTGCGCAGTTTCAGTAATTTCTCCGCTGCCGTAAACCGGAAAGCCGTCGCGCGTATCGACCAACGGTCTCGATCGAATAATCTCCTTCAAACAATCTTCCGCGATCTTGCGATACGTCGTATATTTACCGCCCATCACGTAAATGATGTCGGAGTAAGCCTGCTTGATGACGTGATTACGCGAGATCTTCGCGGGCTCTCCCTGCTTGTGCACCAAAGGCCGTAGTCCGGCGAAGATCGTGATGACCTTTTCTTTCTTGAACGTCCCTTGAGGGAATACCCGGCGTAATTCCCGGAACAAATAATCGATGTCTTCCTGGTCCGCGCCGACCGCGTCGGGGTCGGCCGTGTAATCGGTGTCGGTTGTGCCGATCAGGGAATGCCCCATCCAGGGAATAATAAAGAAAACGCGCTTGTCCTGGGTCGTCGGGATAATGAGCGCATGATCACTGATCTGGCCCTGGCAGACAACATGAATGCCTTTGGTGGTGCGTACCAAAGGCGGCACGTTGCCTTCTTCTTTATGCATTACAACGTTCGTCCACGGGCCAACGGCGCAAACGACCTTGCGCGCGGAGATCTCGAATTCCCGTTCGCCGATCCTGTCAAAAACGAGCACCCCGGCGGCCTTGCCGTCTTTTTTCAGGAATGATCTCACCTCCGTGTAATTGGCCACGTGCGCGCCGTGGGCTTGCGCGCTTAACACATTTTCCAGAACGAGCCGCGCGTCGTCCATCTGCGCGTCGCAATACGAAACCCCTCCCAAAAGCCCCTCATCTTTTAATCCCGGCATGGATCCTAATAATTCATCGCGGGGGACAAATCGATGCTGACCGATCTTGTATTGACCGGCAAGACGATCATAAAGCCAAACGCCCAGACGCATCATCCACAGCGGTTTGCGGTCGCCTTGATACACGGGAACAATGAAGGAAAGCGGTTTGACCAGATGCGGCGCGTCGCGCAGTAAAAAGAAACGCTCGCGCAGGGCCTCGCGTACCAAGTCGAAATCGAAAGTTTCCAGATAACGCAGACCGCCATGGATGAGTTTGGTGGATTTGCTCGATGTGCCGGAGGCGAAATCGTTCTTTTCAAGAAGAGCGACCTTCAGGCCGTTAACGGCAGCCATGTGCGCGATCGCCGCGCCGTTGATCCCGCCGCCAACGATGATAACGTCGTAGGTGCCGTAGGTGAACTTAGCGATATCGCGTGGCATTGACCGCTTTCTTCCATCCGGCATAAAGTTCGTTGCGGCGCGCGGCGGACATCTTCGGAACAAAGGTACGTTCCGTTTTGCGTAATCTAATCAAATCTTTCTTGCCCTGCCACAACCCGATCGTCACACCAGCCAAGTACGCCGCGCCCTGCGCGGTCGAATCGATCATTTTCGGACGCACGATCTTGCAACCTAGAATATCCGCCTGGAATTGCATTAAAAAGTCATTTTTGCACGCGCCGCCGTCGACATTCAAGGCGCGGATCTCACGGCCGGATTCTTTTTGCATCAGATCGAACACGTCCTTGGTCTGATAAGCCATCGATTCCAGCGCCGCGCGTACGATGTGTTTGACGTTAGCCCCGCGCGTAAGGCCGCAGATCGCCCCACGCGCCGCGCTGTCCCAATACGGCGCGCCCAAGCCAACAAAAGCCGGAACTAAATACACGCCGTGAGTATCTTTCAAACCGCGAATGACCTTTTCCGTTTCCGCGGATGTTTTGATCACGCCCAACTGGTCCCGCAGCCACTGAACAACAGCCCCGGCAATAAAAACCGAACCTTCTAACGCGTACACAGGCTTTCCTTTATCATCGCTGGCGAGCGTGGAAAGCAAACCATTCTTCGAAAAAATTAATTTCTTGCCTGTGTTAAGGACAATAAAACATCCTGTGCCGTAAGTGTTTTTGACGGTGCCGGGATCGTAACAACCCTGGCCGTAAAGCGCGGCCTGCTGGTCGCCTAAGTCCGCGGCAATTGGAATGCCTTCGCAGAGACCTGCCACACCATTTTTTGTGTATCCAAAAATAGAACCAGAATTGCGCACACGCGGCAAAATTGAGGAAGGAATCTTTAAAATCTTCAAAAGCTGCGCGTCCCATTTCTTGCTGCGAATGTTGAAAATCAGCGTGCGCGAGGCGTTGGTCAGATCCGTCGTGTGGGATTTTCCGCCGGTTAACTTCCAGATCAACCAGCTGTCGATCGTGCCGAAACAGATCTCGCCTTTTTCCGCCCGTCGGCGCAAGCCAGGGACATGTTCCAGGAGCCAGCGGATCTTTGTGCCGGAGAAATACGCGTCAATGACGAGCCCTGTTTTTGCGCGAAACAATTTCTCCAAGCCCTTCGCCTTAAGCGCCTGACAAATATCTGCCGTGCGCCGGCACTGCCAAACGATCGTGCGGTGGACGGGCCTGCCCGTCTTGCGGTCCCACAACACCGTTGTTTCACGCTGGTTGGTAATCCCAATGGCGGCGATTGCTTGAGGCGAAACACGGGATTTTTTTAAGACACCTTTGATGACGGCCACGCAGGAGGCCCAGATCTCCTCGGCATCATGCTCGACCCAGCCGGGCTTGGGAAAATACTGCGGGAATTCCTTATAATCGCTGGCAACAACACTGCCCTGCGCATCAAACAAAAAAGCCCTTGATCCGGTTGTGCCTTGATCAAGAGCAAGGATGTATTGTTTGTTCATAAAATTGTAGTAGGGGCACAAAATTTTGTGCCCCTACTTCTATTTCAAATTCGACACGTTTGCGGTCATAAGATAATTATGCACACCTTGGGCGGCGGCGCGGCCTTCGTGGATGGCCCACACCACCAGCGACTGCCCGCGCGTCATGTCCCCGGCGGTAAAAACCCCGGGAACGCTCGTCATTTTATTTTTATCGGCCTTGACGTTGCTGCGCTGGTCTAATTCGACACCGAAATCCTCAAGCAATCCGTTCTTAACCGGACCCAAAAAGCCCATCGCCAATAATAACAGATCGCACTTCACTTCGAGTTCCGACCCCGAGACTTCTTTCATCGGACTTCGTCCCGTCTGCGGGTCTTTGGGCCCGAATTCCAGACGCACCGCATGGAGCTTTTTTACCTGACCTTTTTCTCCACTTAGTTTCTTGGTCATAATCGCGTAATCACGCTGAACACCTTCATCGTGGGAAGTGGAACTTCTCTCAATAAAGGCCCACTGCGGCCAAGGATTATCGGCACTGCGTTCTTTCGGAGGCCGGGGTAATAGTTCAAAATTGGTCACGGTAAGAGCGCCTTGTCTGTTCGCTGTCCCAATACAGTCACTTCCCGTGTCACCGCCGCCTAAAACTACGACATTCTTTCCTTCAGCGCTGATACGCGCCTTGGCAGGAACTTTCTGCCCGGCATTGATGCGGTTCTGCTGGGTCAGAAAATCCATCGCGAAATATACGCCTTTAAGACTGCGGCCATCAACGGGCAAGTCCCTGGGCTGTTCCGCGCCGCCGCACAGAACAATCGCGTCAAATTTCTCGCGCAGTTCCGCGGCCTTGATGTCCACGCCGACGTTAGTTTTTATCTTGAACTTGACGCCTTCAGCTTCCATGCGCTTGATGCGTCGCTCGATAACCCATTTCTCCAGTTTAAAATCAGGGATCCCCAAGCGGAGCAACCCGCCGATATATTCGCTCTTTTCAAAAACAGTCACTTTGTGTCCGGCTTTATTCAGCTGGTCCGCGCAGGCCAATCCCGCGGGGCCGGAGCCCACGACCGCGACGGTTTTCCCGGTCCTTTTCTTGGGCACTTCCGGTTTGACCCAGCCTTCCTTATACGCTCGTTCGATAATGGAAACTTCAATATTTTTGATGGTGACCGGCGGCGCGTTAATCCCCAGAACACAGGAATTCTCGCACGGCGCTGGACAAATGCGGCCGGTAAATTCCGGAAAATTATTGGTCTTGTGCAGACGCTCGATCGCTTCCTGCCAGCGGTCGCGAAAGATCAGATCGTTCCAGTCGGGGATGATGTTGCCGATGGGACAACCTTCCTGACAAAAAGGAATGCCGCAGTCCATGCACCGCGCGCCCTGCTGTTTCAAATGGTCCTCGGGCATCGGCTCGTAGAACTCTTTCCAATGCTTCAGGCGCTCGACGACGGACTCCTTATGGAAGTCTTCCCTGTTATATTTTATGAATCCGGTTACGTCACCCATTCTTAATTCCCATCTTTGCGCGCGGCGGACCCCGTCACTAACTCTTTCTCATTCGGCAACGCCGTCGCTTCGGCAGCCTGCTCCACAACCCACCGGTAATCGGTCGGATACACCTTGACGAATTGCGGCACGGTCTTTTTCCAATTGTCCAGAATGCGTTTGGCAACAGAACTGTCCGTGTATTGGGCGTGATCCTCGATAAGCTGTTTTAATTCCTGGATATCCGCTTCGTGGGTGACGGGGAAAAGCTCCACCATGCCCATATTGCAACGCGTCTTGAACTGGCCGTCCACGTCCCACACATAAGCGATCCCGCCGCTCATCCCGGCGGCAAAATTCCTCCCAGTGCGCCCCAAGATAACGGCGCGCCCGCCGGTCATATACTCGCAGCCGTGATCACCGACACCTTCAACAACGGTGATCGCACCGCTGTTGCGTACGCAAAAGCGTTCACCGGCAATGCCACGAAAATACGCCTCTCCGCAGACCGCGCCATAAAGAACAACGTTACCGACGATGATATTCTCCTCGGGAACGAAAACCGCTTTTTTCGGCGGATACACGATCAGCTTGCCGCCCGACAAGCCCTTTCCGGCGTAATCGTTCGTGTCTCCTTCCAAAGTGATCGTCACCCCGTGTGCCAAAAACGCGGCAAAGCTCTGGCCCGCGGAACCTTCGAATTTAATTTTTATGGTATCGTCCGGCAGCCCGGCCAAAGCGTATTTACGCGCGATCTCGGAACTTAACATCGTCCCGACGGTACGGTTGGTATTCTGGATAGAATAGCTCAGCTTGACCGGCGTTTTCTTGTCAATGGCCGCGCGGCAATCGGCAATGATACGATTATCCAATGCTTTTTCCAACCCGTGGTCCTGGCGCGGAACGTGATGAATGGCGTCATTCGGCGGCACGTCGGGTTTATGCAAAATGTTGGTCAAATCGATCCCTTTTGCCTTCCAGTGGTCGATGACGTCCCTGGTCTCAAGCATGTCCACGCGCCCGACCATGTCCTCGAATTTACGGAATCCCAATTCGGCCATGATCTCACGTATTTCTTCGGCGATAAATTTGAACAAATTGACCACGTGGTCCGGCGTGCCGGTAAATTGCTTGCGCAATTCCTTGTCTTGCGTGGCGATCCCCACCGAACAGGTATTCAAATGACATTTACGCAAAAGAATACACCCCACCGAAATCAGAGCGATCGTGGAAAAACCGAATTCATCGGCGCCGAGCATCGCGGCGATCACAACGTCGCGGCCGGTTTTCAATTGCCCGTCGGTCTGCACGCGGATACGCCCGCGCAGATCGTTCATGACCAGAACTTGCTGCGTTTCGGCGATGCCTAATTCCATCGGCAAACCGGCGTGCTTGATCGAAGTTTGCGGCGAGGCGCCCGTGCCGCCTTCGAAGCCGCTGATCAAAACGTGGTCGGATTTTCCTTTGGAAACGCCGGCAGCGATCGTCCCGACACCGATCTCGGAAACAAGCTTCACGCTCACGTCCGCCTTGGAGTTGGCATTTTTTAAATCATGAATAAGCTGCGCCAGATCTTCAATCGAATAAATATCGTGGTGTGGCGGCGGTGAAATCAAGCCCACGCCCGGCATCGTATGACGGGTCGCGGCGATTTCCTTGCTCACCTTATGTCCGGGAAGCTGGCCACCCTCGCCGGGCTTAGCCCCCTGCGCCATCTTGATCTGCATCTGGTCGGAGTTGACGAGGTATTCGATCGTCACGCCGAAACGGCCGGCCGCGACCTGTTTGATGCGGCTGCGGCGCCAGTCGCCATTGGGGTCTTTCTTATACCGGTCTGCGTCCTCGCCGCCCTCGCCCGTGTTGGAAAACCCGCCCATGCGGTTCATCGCGATGGCGAGGGTTTCATGCGCTTCTTTGGAAATAGAACCATAGCTCATAGCGCCAGTGGCGAAACGCTTCACGATCTCGGCGGAGGGCTCAACTTCCTCAATAGGAATGGAGTTGCCTTTTTTAAATTTCATCAATCCACGGATGCTGGCAAAATTCGTTTCCTGGCTGTTGACGATCTGCGCGAATTGTTTGTAAAGGTCGTATTTGCAGCTGCGCACCGCATGCTGAAGCATGGCAACGGTCTTGGGGTTAAGCTGGTGATGTTCACCTTCTTTACGCCAATGATAATCGCCGCCTTCCTCGAGCATCGTGTCGTAAACATTTTCCGTCGGATACGCGTTTTTATGCCGACGCAGCGCTTCCTCGGCCACGGTCTCGATACCGATACCACCGATGCGTGAAGGTGTGGCGGTAAAATATTTCTTCACCAATTCTTCACCCAGGCCGACCGCTTCGAAGATCTGCGCCCCGCAATACGACTGGATCGTGGAGATCCCCATTTTGGAGATGATCTTCAGTAATCCTTTGTGGGTCGCTTTCAAAAAATTCTTGTGCGCGTGCTCGCTGTCGAGATTTTCCGGATAAATCTTTTCGCGGATCTCGCTTTCGATGGTTTCAAAAGCAAGATACGGGTTGATGGCGTTCGCCCCATAGCCGATCAACACGGCAAAATGATGCATCTCGCGGGCCTCTCCGGTTTCCAGGACCAAGCTCACCTTGGTACGTGTCCCCCGACGGATCAAATGATGATGCAATCCCGAGCAGGCCAACAACGATGGGATCGGGACATTATCTTTGCTGACATCACGGTCGGACAAGATCAGGATCGTGTAGCCCGCTTCAATCGCTTTGTCCGCTTCACGGAACAATTTTTCCATGGCCGGCTCCAGGCCTTCCGGCCCCTTGACCGCGTCAAAGACCGCTGACAACGTTGTGGTCTTGAGGCTACCAATATCCACATGACGGATCTTTTCCAATTCTTCATTGGTCAGGATCGGCCGCGCGACGCGCAGGCGATGGGCGTGCTCCGGCGTTTCATCGAGAAGATTCCCTTCGCTGCCAAGCATCACGGACTCGTCCATGACGACTTCCTCACGGATCGAATCGATGGGCGGATTGGTGACCTGCGCGAAAAGCTGTTTAAAATAATTAAAAAGAAGCTGCGGGCGTTGCGACAAAACGGCCAACGGCGCGTCGTTGCCCATCGAACCGGTCGCTTCCAGACCCGTTGTGGCCATCGGCTGTAAAAGAATTTTCAAATCTTCCAGCGTGTAACCGAAAGCTTTCTGGCGTTCGAGAAGTGTCTTGGCGTTAAAGCCGTGCACCTTCTTGGGCTTGGGCAAACTTTCAAGGGTCACCAGATTTTCCTTGAGCCACTTGCCGTAAGGCTTGCGGGTCGCGTATCCGCCCTTGATTTCTTCATCGTCGATGATGCGTCCGGCCTGGGTATCGATCAAAAATATCTTGCCCGGCTGCAGGCGCCATTTCTTCAAGATTTTATCCGTCTCGACCGGTAACACGCCGGTTTCGGAAGCCATGATTACCAGATCGTCTTTAGTCAGCCAATAGCGTGAAGGACGAAGTCCGTTACGGTCCAGGACCGCACCGATGTAGCGCCCGTCGGTAAAAGTCATCGAAGCCGGGCCGTCCCACGGCTCCATTAAGCAGGAATGATATTCGTAGAAGTCCTTTTTTTCCTGCGACATGCTTTCGTGCCCGTTCCAGGCTTCAGGGATCATCATCATGATCGCGTGCGCGAGTGAACGTCCGGATAAAACGAGCATCTCAAAAACATTATCGAACGTCGCCGAATCGCTGCCGTGCGGCACAACGATCGAGAGGACTTTTTTGAGATCTTTACCGAAGGCCTTGCTGGCAAATTGCATTTCGCGCGCGTGCATCCAGTTGATGTTTCCGCGCAGCGTATTGATCTCGCCATTATGCGCGATCATCCGGTACGGATGCGCCAGCGCCCACGTCGGGAACGTGTTGGTACTGTAACGTGAATGCACCATCGCCAAAGCCGAGATCATGTCAGGATCACTTAGGTCTGAAAAAAAACGGTCCAGCTGTTCAGCCATCAATTGGCCTTTATAAACGAGCGTTTTATTGGAAAGACTGCAGAAATAATAATAATTGCGCTGATTCAAAACAGAGGCCTGCACCTTGTTGTACAAGCGCTTGCGGATAACGTAGAGCTTGCGCTCGAAGGCATCGGATGCGGTATTTTTCCCCCGACCGATAAAAAGCTGTTTAAAAGCGGGCATAACGGAACGCGCGACCTTGCCTATTTTGGTAGGATCATGTGGCACCTCACGCCAGCCTAAAAATTTTTGGCCTTCCTCGCGGATGATATTTTCGGTCCATTGCTCCATCACATTGCGGTCTTCCGCGCTTGGCGGCAAAAAGACGATCCCCGCGCCGTAATCGCCCAAAGGCGGCAGATCGATGTGCAGTTGCGCGCATTTCTTGCGCAAGAACGTATCCGGCATCTGGACGGTGATCCCGGCGCCGTCACCGGTTTCCGGATCACACCCGCACGCGCCGCGATGGCTCAAATTTTCCAGAACCTGGATGCCGTTACGGATGATCACGTGGGATTTCTCGCCCTTTAAATGGGCAACAAACCCGACCCCGCAGCTATCGTGCTCAAAGCGCGGGTCATATAATCCTTTTTTCGATTTGTATTGTTTAGGAATCATAGCGTATCCATTTTACTTATTTTTTACTGGAATGCAATTGAAAATTCCGCCTTATCGTTCTTCTGTTCAAGCATCTAACTTGTTGGTGAGTATAATGATGCATCATTTAAAAATACGATCTTCCTGCCTAAAATTCCCGATATTTATTCGTGATCGGTAAACGCCAGTCTTTTCCAAACGCGCGGGGCGTAATTTTGATGCCAGGCGGCCCCTGGCGGCGCTTGTATTCGTTGCGGTCGACCATGGCGATGACTTTTTTGACCAGCTCCTTGTCGTTCTTGCGCGCCATATACGCCAAAGAACGGTGTTCTTCCACGTATTCCTTTAACATTTCATCCAAAATATCATACGGGGGTAAAGAATCCTGGTCTTTCTGGTTTTCCCGCAATTCCGCGGTCGGCGCGCGCTCTAAGACGCTTTGCGCGATAACGTCTTTTCCGGCCTTTTTATTGACCAATCGGGCCAGTTGGTACACGGTCGTTTTGGGAACATCTTTGATGACCGCAAATCCGCCGCTCATATCTCCATATAACGTACAATAACCGACCCCTACCTCGCTTTTATTGCCTGTCGTCAAAACCAAACTGCCCCAGCGGTTAGACAAAGTCATCACGATCGTCCCCCGGATACGGGCCTGCAGGTTCTCCTCGGCCAAGCCGAAGGGCTGTTCTCCAAAAACCTCCCGCAATTGTTCCAGATACACAACGAACATCCGCTCAATGGAGATCTCATGGAATTTGATCCCCAGATTTTGAGCTAACGAACGGGCATCGCTGCGCGTTCCAGTGGAAGTAAAGCGCGAAGGCATCGAAACCCCAATGACATTGCCTTTGCCGATGGCGTCAACGGCGATCGCGGCGACGAGTGACGAATCGATCCCGCCGCTTAAACCGATCAAACAGTCACGGAATTTGTTTTTGCGCATATAATCCCGCGTGCCCAGAACCAACGCTTTATAGATCCGCTCAAGGTCCGTTCCTTCCGGCGCAATCTGCTTACCGACTGGCGTTTCCGTCGCATGAAAAATGCCTTTGCTCAACACAACCGCTTTAGACGTTTTCTTCTTAGGTCTTACCGGAACATCCGCGACCACCAGATCTTCTTCGAACGATTTGCCGAAGGCAAACATTTTGCCGCACGGATCTAAAATCATGCTGCCGCCGTCGAAAACCAGCTCATCCTGGCCACCGACCAGATTGGCATAACAAATAAATGCCTTGGTCTGGCGCGCTCTTTTGCGCAATAATTCTTGCCGCTTCTTGAGTTTGCCCACGTCGTAGGGCGAACTGGCAAGATTGATAAGGACGGTCGCGCCATTCTTGACCTGTTTTTGATAAACGCTTCCCTCGATCCAGATATCTTCGCAGATCGTCACGCCAAAGACATGTCCACCCAAAGCAAAAATAACCTCGTCATTGCCTGCGGTAAAATAACGTTTCTCGTCGAAAACCCCATAATTGGGCAGTTCTTTCTTGCGGTAAACGCCTTTTAACCGGCCATCGGAAATGACCGCGGCAGCGTTGTACAGGCGCTTGTCCTTATCGATATCGACGAACCCAACAACGGCCGCGATACCCTTGACCTCGCCGGTCAGCGCTTGCAAAGATTTGATACTATCACGAACGAAGTGTTCTTTTAAAAGAAGGTCTTCCGGCGGGTAGCCGCAGATCGCCAATTCGGGGAAAACAACGATATCCGCGTCCTTCGCGCGGGCGCGCTGGATATATTCGACGATCTTTTGGCGGTTGCCGGGAAGATCGCCGACGGTTGGATTGATCTGGGCTAGAGCAATGCGGAGCATTTGGGGCCTGTCACTTGGTGACCTGGTGACTTTGTGACTGTAAAATGATATCTAAAAAGTTCGAATATATCTTATCAGCAACACCGTGGAATTGGTCTTTTTTCTTCTGGTAATCCTCAAGCATCGTTTTCTTCTTTTGCGCAAAACTCCGGTCGCCCGCCGTAAAGTATTCATCCGACCATTCGCGGATGCTTTTGTCGGTGATCTCAATATGAAATTGCACGCCGTAGGCGCATCTGCCTACGCGAAACGCCTGATGTGGACACACGGATGAGGAAGCCAAAAGCGTGCCGTTAGCGGGAACCTCAAACATATCTTCATGCCACTGGAACACATCGAATTGTCCCTTAACACCTTCAAATAGTGGGTCTTTTTTTCCTGCCGTGGTCAATTGGACCGGCGAAAATCCGATCTCCTTTTCCGGTGAGCTGCCCACGGTGGCCTGGGAAGCCTTGGCGAGCAATTGGCTTCCCAGACAAATGCCTAAAAAAGGAATCCCGCGCTTGAGGATCCCCTGGATAAAAGTATTTTCTTCCTTCAGGAACGGATACTTTTTTTCTTCGTAAACGTTCATCGGTCCACCCAGGATGATCACGGCGTCGAGGTGATCGAACGTTTTGGGAAAAAGGTCTCCCTTATGCAGATCAAGGACCTTGATCGCGAATCCCTCATCGGTAAGAAATTGGCCGATCGTTTCCGGGCCTTCAATTTCGATATGTTTTAAAATAAGTATCATAGGATCAGGTAGATGGAAAAGCCCTTTAGTTCGTGAACTAAAGGGCTTTTCACTTATAGGTTAATTCGCCGATATCATCAATCGGGCGAATTAAAACAAAAACAACATTTCTGAATAGGAAGGCAACGGCCAGGTTTCTGCCGGAACATAACCTTCGAGTGTATCGATGGTCTCCCTTAATTCTTCCATGGCGGATTTGATTTTTTCCGCGTTACCGCTGGGGCTGGCCTTTTCAAGTTTGGCGATTCTGCCCCAGGCGGTCTCGGTCAAATCCGTGACTTCCTTGAGGATCTTGCGGGTCTCGGTGACCTTGCCCTTATTGCTGGTCTCGACGGCTTTAATGGTCTCCGCCAATCCGCCCTGATAATTCAATACGGCCGGCATGATCATATTCTTGGCCATCTGGGCCGCCAGGTCCGACTCATACTTGAGGATCGTGTTGTAAGTTTCCATGTAAACGTCGTACCGGGAAATCAGCTCGGTCTTGGTCAATACGCCATGCCGCTCGAACATAGCGATGACTTTGGCGTCTTTGGTGACGGCGAGCGCTTCGGGTGTCGTCTTCAAATTCGGAAGGCCTCTTTTCTTGGCTTCCTTGGCCCACTCTTCGGTGTAATTATCACCATTAAAAATGACCCGCTTGTGCTTTTTGATAATGCTCTGCAGGAGTTTCTGGACGGCTTTATTGATATTGCCCCCGCCCGCGGATTCAAGCTCGGTGCAGATCTGATCAATGGCATCCGCCACGATCGTGTTAAGGATAACGTTCGGGCCGGCCAGGCTCATTGAAGAACCGACCGCGCGAAACTCGAATTTCGAACCCGTGAAGGCAAAAGGTGACGTTCGGTTACGGTCCGACGCGTGGCGCGGCAAGATCGGCAAGGAATCGACCCCGACTTCGAGCGTCCCACCCGCTTTGGACGACTTGGCCCCGCCTTTTTCGATCTGCTCAATGATATCCGTCAATTGCTCACCCAGATATACCGAGATGATCGCCGGAGGAGCTTCATGAGACCCCAAACGATGATCGTTGGCGGCGGAAGCGACACCAGCGCGCAAAAGCGCGGCGCCTTCATCGACGGCCTTAAGAACCGCAGCCACCATAATCAAAAACCGCTCATTTTCATGAGGATTGCTCCCCGGAGAGAACCAGTTTTTGCCATCAGGCCCGGTTACTGACCAGTTATTATGTTTTCCGGACCCGTTGACGCCGGCAAAAGGTTTTTCGTGCAAAAGACACGCCAACCCGTGACGCTTGGCGACCTTCTGCATGGTTTCCATACATAACATATTGTGATCGACGGCGAGGTTCTGGTTCTCAAAGATCGGAGCAATTTCATACTGCGCTGGAGCAACTTCGTTGTGACGCGTTTTGCTCGGAGCCCCTAACTTCCACATTTCGCGGTCGAAATCTTCCATGAACGCGATGATGCGGTCCTTGATAGCGCCGAAATAATGATCGGCCATCTGCTGATGTTTGGCCGGTTCTTTTCCGTACAAGGTGCGTCCGGTCTGGACGAGATCGATCCTCTGGTTGTAATAGTTGCGGTCGATGAGAAAATATTCCTGTTCGCCGCCTAGGGTCGCGTAAGGTTTCTGCGTGCATTTGATGCCCAAAATTTTGGCCAAACGCTCAATTTGTTTGTTCAAAGCTTTCATCGAGCGCAGCAAAGGCGTTTTCTTGTCCAGCGCCTCGCCCTTCCAGCCGACGAAATACGTGGGGATACAAAGCGTGGAACCCTTCGGGCCTTCTTTAATAAAAGCCGGGCTTGTCGGATCCCATCCGGTATACCCGCGCGCTTCAAAGGTCGGTCTTAATCCGCCGGAAGGAAAGCTCGACGCGTCCGGTTCGCCCTGGATGAGTTCGCTTCCGGAGAATTCCAGAACGACACCGCCTTCACCGTCCGGAGAAATAAAGGAATCATGTTTTTCCGCCGTCAATCCGGTCAAGGGCTGGAACCAATGCGTATAATGCGTAGCGCCTTTGGAAAGCGCCCAATTCTTCATGGCCTCGGCCACTTCATCAGCGATCGAAGGGTCAAGCTTTCCGGCCTCTTTGATCGTTTTGCTCAAAGACGCGTAAGCCTTCTCGGACAAATAGTTACGCATCGTCTTTAAGCTGAAGACGTTGCTGCCGTAAATATCCTGGATGGAATTGACTCCACCGGCAATACCTGTTGCTATCTCCATCGTCGTTTCTCCTTTGTCATTAACAGCCACCTCTGAAATACGTGATCTTGCGCCCATCGCAAATCTCCTTAACTTAATGTTGTTTGGAAACTCCCTTTCAATAAAAAAGTCCTCTTAAGGCCGGAGTTCGGCGTTTTGAGGACTTCATTGCCCTTGATTTTCTTCTAAAAACATGGACACCCGCGTGAGGAGACATCGACGCTAAATTTTCGTCAGTATAAAATCAGCCCTGATTTTTGTCAAGATGTTTTTGCTAGGTACCTTACCCCAACTGATTTGCCTCTCTGCGTTCGGCAAATCAAGCGTTGGGGTTGTTTGACCAAGCCAAAGGCTTGGTCAAACAAAAAAATCCGATATCCCCCAGAATCGGGAACATCGGACGCCTGTGTCTGATGTGAACCTTTCGCTGGCCACCGTCGGCCAACCGTCAACAACATGTAAAATATACCCTGCGCTTTGAATTTTGTCAAGTTTTTAAATAGCCGGGGCAAAAATTTCTTCCAGATCACGGCCGTAAAATCGTTCTTTATTCTGCGTCAAGCCCAAGCTCAACTGCTGATAGGTCAATTGCACCGGCTTCTCTTCCTGTGCCGGCAGATCCAGCCCTAAAAGAAGCGGCAGGTTAGTGATTGGGACGATGTTGATGATGACCGGCAGAAAACCTTCGATATGCATATCCTGAATCGGCTGCATGGGCAAGGGCAGCGGCACGCCGTTCCCATCGCGCTTGATCTGCAGGTCTAACAGCGCCGGATTCAAGTCAATACCACCTTTCACCACTGGCCCCTTGTCGCTCGTTTGCGCTTGCAGCGGCGAGGAAGTGGTAATGATGGTATACCATTTTTTAATGATATTGTTCTCCTCTTCTAACGCTTCGTCAATTTTTCTTTGATATACCGCGGCGGCGGCCGGACCTTCCGCCATTTCCTTGCGCCCTATGATATGCGCGTAAAAATCCTTCCGGGCTTTCTTTAAGAAACTTTTATATACTTCAGACATTCTTTGTTTGAACAAAAATTTCAGGATCACGAAGGGAACAGTGGCATCCTCTTGCCCTACAAGCAGTTTGTTGATGGCCCTGCTGCTGGCGTCTGTATCAAATCCTAGCGCTTTGTGCAGGCGCTCCTTAAAGAGGGGGAGAGGGATCACCTCCGCTTTTAATTCTTTCTTCGAAGTTCCTGCCGGCACCCGGGCATCTCTGCGCAAATTTTTAAGCAATCCTCCGATCTGCTCCCTGTCCTCCAAAGAAAATTGCTGTGGCACGACAAAAGGCTCAACCGTTACCGGACTCAACATCCACTCTTTATATTTCCTTAAAATTTTATAAAACCTCTCGGTCCTGTTGTGCCCCGCTATCCAGACCATCATCTGTTGATCCGCAGGCAATGTTCTGACCAGATCCCTCCATGCCACGCGCGACAGATAGACAGCATCGACTGACGCCGATTCACCAAGCGCCTTTTCCGGAATAAGGGGCGTAAATCTGTCCAAAGACCCTAAAAATTCTTCCACCGCTTTGCGTAACGAAGGGTCCGGATTTTCCCCGAACATCTTTTCAAGATTCCCGGATCCGGCCCCTTTTTCTTTGTGCCTGGAAACATATTTTGCCAGATCGTTGTAACGTTGCGCCCCGGTCTTCCGGGAAGTAAGGAACGTAAAGGTCAGCGTATCAAACAATGGTTGCGGGACAATGTAGCCGGTTGCCCCGACCTTGGGAAAAGTCTCTGCGATGATCTTCTGGTTTCTTTCTGCTATTTTTTGCCGGATGGATTCCGGGCCATCTTCCCTTACCTCTATCTCTTGTTTTTTCCCGACAACGGCTTCTATCCGGTAAATTGCGGGCACCTGCGGTTTTGAAACGGACATATATTCCTGCTCGGTCACAAAGTATTGCGCATAGCTCATGCGCTCCTGTTCGGCAACGGGAAGGGCGGCTAATACCTGATAGAGATCGCTCTGTGTCGCAATGCTCAATGGCAAAATACCAATGACGACAAATTGCGAAAGGACATCCTTTAAAATCTGTCGCTGCGCTTCATCCTGGGGATTCTTCAAAGCCTCTTTTTGCGTCTTTGTCACCAAACCACCGGGGCGATAAAGATGGATTTGCTGAACCGTTTTTCCAAACATCTCGACCGGCCCGGTAAGCGTGAGAACGACTTCCTGTTTGGCATGGGAGAACTGGCCATATGGGACATCTGGAATGACAATATTCGACCTGACCTTGCCGGTACTAAAAAGTTCCAGCACTCTTTCCCGCGCCCGATCCTGTGCCGAGCTTTTTTCCGTGAATCCATGGCTCGACCATATTTCTCTATCAGCGACTGTTTGCGGGGCTGGGACCAAGATCCGTAAAGGCGTTTGGGGGTTCTCTGAGCCGGCATCGCTACGATGGATCAGCTCATCCAGCAATTGCTCAAAAAATACCTCTGGCGTCGGGCTTCCCACTTCTTCCGTTGCCTGCCGATCGGTGACCTCCATCATTGGCGATGAGGCCTTGTCCGTCCCTTGTCCCGCGTACGTCAGCTCTCGTTGAGCAACCGAGCCCGCGGCGGGGGAAGGAACGCCTATAATGCTTTCGAATATCGCAATATCTCCAGCACCTTGGTCCAAGGGATGATAAATATCGTAAACGTCCCCTTCCCCCGAATGGACGATAATACGCTGTATGGAAGCTAAGTAGTATGGATGGATAGAAAAAAAATCGCTCGGGACATTATTTAACGGGATATCAATGATCCCGCTTTGTGGAACAACAAAAAATGTCCGGCTCAATCCTATCGAAGTATTCGGCGAAAAACCTCGGGGAAGCAACTGGAGATAGAATTTAACGCCCGCTTGTTCTGGAGGAAATGTCAGACGTAAACCCTCATATGCGGAAAGGTCGAACCGCCCTTCTACCCAAAATTCCGTAACGTTGCCATATTGTCCCGTCGCTGTTGGTCCTTCGGCGATCACGCCGGGGGGAGGCCGGTACGATGGCATATCGCCGCAGCCCAGACAAAAAACTACCGCAAGCGTCGCTATTGTCGTACCAGCACCCTTCAGCGCTCTCACAACAAGATTCTTCTGGCCGTCTTGAACCGGCGATGAAGCAGTTTCCGGGACAGGATCTCCCTCATTGATAAACGTAACACGTATATTCTCAAGAAACGGCTTTCCATCGGGACCTATGGTGACAACGGGCTGGCCGGTTTGCAGATCTTTCAAGTTTATAAGTTCTGCAAGGGTGATCGGGTAAGACGTCAAATTTTCAATAATGACATTTTGACCTATCGTGACGCCCGTAGAATCAACTTCGCCCGCTGATACTTGAACAGCGGGTGTTTTTATTTCCAAAGTCTCCCGCAGGATTTGCTGGATTTGCCGGAACTGATCTTCCGGAGATAAAGTCGACGGCGCGATCTGGGCCGGATCGATGTTTTGCTCCCGGGCCGCTTTGTATAACGGCTGCAATTCTTCTTGTAAACCAGCCGCCGCGTCAGCCGGTGCGTTCGCCAAAAAAGAGGCCGCGATGGCCAGAAGGATCGCAAAATTTTTTCGAGAGAGTTGAATTTTATCTTTAACTAGAACTAGCCATTTAAAAAAATAAACCATCACAATGAACCCCACAAGACCGCCCCCGACCGTTGCCCAGGTCTTAATCTTCTTGTCGGCGCGGTGAAATTCTGCAAGCTGCTTCTGGGCTTCGTCTCTTACTATCTGGGGATGAACTCCTTCTGTCAAAAACTCAAGCGCATAAAGGCTGTCCGTAAGTCCACCGCGAAAAAGCAAAGGATACACGATTTCTTCCCGTATCTGGGCCGCCACCGGCCAGCGGCTCGTGTCCGTTAAATCACTGATTCTGATATACGCCCATACGAGATCGTACATGTTAGGGACAGTGGCCAAAAGCCGAAAAATAATCTCCTCCTGCCGCTGTTGATCCTCGGTAATGGTAAAATAATTCACCAATAGATCCACATTGCCGTCAAACAATCCCAGTTCATAAGATCGATCAATGTAGCGGCGGACACTGGTGATCTCCTCATCCCTCCATTGGTCTCCAGAAGACACCATTCGATCAATTAAATAGTTAAAGGCCTCCTGGAGTTTTGTTCGTGCGCGCGCATCCGGGATATTAAGCTCTCTGGTGATTTGATCACGCAGAGCCTTTTGCATGTCAAAGAAATTTTGAACAGCGTCTGGCTGCGACTCTTTAACTGGGACCTGGGAATCACCACTTCTAACAACCGGAATAAACTTAAAAGATACATCCTTTTTCCCGTTAGCGGATACTTTTATCCGATGGATAACAACGCTTTTGGCATGGGGATTTTGCTGTCTGAATAGAGCAAACCCCTCATTTAATAATCCTTGTTCTTCCGGGCTTTGTTCGCGGATCCATGCATCAACTTTAGATACCTCGCGCGGATCGAGCACAAGTTCCTCTTCGAAGCTTGGCACCATTAATATACGGGCGGCGCCCTGGAAATCACCTGGCTTGTTATCTTTTGAGATGGATTGTTCTTTTTTAAGGGGTTCGGAGGATGGCTGGTTATTCTGCGCAAGCAATGGCTGGGCGCCTTCTCTTACCACAATCGCTGGCCCGATATCTTCTTGATTGGCATTGTCGACAAATTCGGCTATAACGCTTTCTTTATCTCCTTGCGTCGCCGCGGCGACCAGATCCTGGGCATTCGCCGGGGCGAGCGAACCGAAGCCAAGCAATGTGCCTAAAGCAAACGTTCCTAATATTTTTAACCCTAACCCCCACTTCATTCCACCGGAGAAGTATTTGCGGGGGATGATCTCTTGCGTGGCCGGGTCAACGTCTTCCTTGATAAAGTTGTACACGCCCTTTTTGAAGGACTCGATATATTGGTCGTAGATCTTCCGGTTGATCTCCTTGTCCTGCGTGTCGATCCCCTTGGTCTTGTTCTGGTTGACGTACACCTTCCCTAATAAACTGTCCTTGAGCCGCTGTTTGTACCACGTGGCCAAAATCAGGGCGCTGTAGATCTGGCGCAAATTGGCAAAATTCTTGCCTTCGTTGACCTCGGCTTCAATAGCCGGTATCACAACTTCCCGTATCACTTGAGTAACCTCCGGGCTATTGAAGCCGTCCCGAGTCTCCTTTGCTTGACTCCCGGAGACGAGGGACTTCAACTGCGCATGCGCTTCATCCCTCGCCGCCTCATCTGATCCGACATCGGCTCGGGACTCCGCATTGCTTCGCAATGCGTCGTAATCTTCCTCCAGCATCACCTTCAAACGGCTCTTGATGACAAAGGCGCTCGGCCCCTGTTCGTAGACCAATGCTTCATCGGGGACGATCCAGACTTTATTGAAGGTATTGACGGGGATCTCGGTCGTGCCGAATTTTTCCCGCGCTTGTTTGTACACCTTATTCCAAAATTCCTTGCCCAGCTCTTTCTCCGGGTACATTAGGGAAGCGGTCAGCTGCTTCAAAAGATAATCCTGCGCGAGCATGTCGCGGCCCATCTCGGTTTTGCCCAGGCCTTCAGCGATCATACGGTCTTTTTCATACGGAGAAAGGTTGACCCACAGCTCATCTTCGGGCACCGTCAGGGAGGCCATGAAATACTTGATCATCTTCTTGTATTCTTCCTTCAACGGCTCGCCGGAAAGATCGCTTTGGCCGCGGTCCATGATAAAATCAAAACGCAAAGGATTGTCGGGATGGATGGTGACACCGGTCATCAAGGCCGGCATAAACCCTGGGCTGGGCGGCACCATCGTGCCGGGGACAGGAAGATCAAGGACGGTCGCGGGGACAAATTGCGCCGAGGCGATCCCCGGCGGCAGAATAACGCTGGAAAGAAATGTCAGCGCGATAAAGCTGCATAAAATTTTGTGGGATAACGAAGCGTGTGTTCTCTCTAAATAGGTGATCATGGAATCCTGGTTTATATGGTAATTGTGCGATGTCCTGCAGAACTACGCGTATAAACTTTCCGGATCCCGCTCTTGGGGGAAATGTTTATAACTGCAGAGGAACAAATTGGTTGCCCCGATTCGCAAAATATGACAAAATTCTCCCGGATTTTTTAGTGCATATGAAAACCAAAAAGAATCCGGGACAATTTTGCCATGCTCATCGGGGTTCTTCATTCTGCGGCTTATAAGTCGCAGAATGAAGAAAGTATGCCACATTTTTAGGAGATGTCAAGGTATGGGGGGGTTCCGGCCTTCAAGCGGCCTTCTTCAAAAATTTGTCGATATCCCCTATTTTCTTAAGCCGCAGCAGGCGGCCGGTCCTCTCCATCGCCTCGTCCAAATCGATGCGCTGGATGGCCGCGCGGATCCTGGGGATGTAAGAAGAATCCAAACTAAAGCGCCGCAGGCCAATGCCCAGCAGATAAAGGACGTAACGTTCATCGTGGGCCATGTCGCCGCAGATGGAAGCCTCTTTGCCGCGGCGGTCGGCGGCATTGATCACCTTCTTTAAAGACCGCAAAATGGATGGGTGGTGCGGCAAATAAAATTCGGCGACCTTTTCGTTGGTGCGGTCGACTGCCAGCATGTACTGGACAAAATCGTTGGTGCCGATAGAAAAGAAATCAGCTTCCTCGGCGAGGTCATCAATAATCTCCAGGACAGACGGCAATTCGATCATCAGGCCGATCTTGGGTTTTTTATGACAAACGACGCCTTCCCGGGACAGATCTTTGATACATTCCAGGACAACGGCTTTTGCCTCCAAGAATTCATCCAGGGAAGAGATCATCGGGAACATGATCTTCAGGTCCGCGCCCACGCCTGCCCGAAGGATCGCCCGCACCTGCTGGATAAATACGTCCTTATGTTTTAAGGAGAACCGGATCGAACGCATGCCCAGAAACGGATTCTGCTCTTTGCCGTAATCATAATAGGAAAGGATCTTGTCGCCGCCGATATCGAGCGTGCGGAAGGTCAGCTCCTGGCCGTCGAGCGCGTCCACGACCTTTTTATAAACGATATATTGCTCTTCTTCCGTCGGAAAATCCGAACGAACGATAAAAGGGAATTCGGTGCGGTAAAGCCCCACCCCCTGCGCCGCGACCGCTTTGGCGTGTTTTAGGTCGCCCAACAGATTGAGGTTGGCCAAAAGCTGGACGTGCGTACCGTCTTTGGTCTTCGACACCGTTTTCTTCACGGCCGCCGGAGGCTTCGCCGTTTCGCGCTTCTCCTTTTGGCCTTTCGCGAACAGATCCAGAACGCTTTTCGAAGGATTAACGTGAACGAAACCTTCTTCGGCGTCCAAAAAGATCTGCGTGTCGGCCGGCAACCGCAAAAGCTGGGGCGTTTCGGTAATGACCAGCGGAATTTCCAGCGAGCGCGCGAGGATCGACAGATGCGAGGTGATCCCGCCGCTTAAAAGAATGATCCCCTGGACCCCTGTCGAAGATAATTTCAAAAGCTCCGACGGATAAAGTTCCTGCACGATGATGATGCCGCCTTTGTGGTCCTGAAATCCTTCCCGGTCCCCGATAAGATGCAGCAACAGCCTCTTGCCGATATCCTGGACGTCGTGGCGTTTTTCGCGCAAATAATCGTTGGGCAATTTGCCGAACATCTGCACGTAATGTTCCACGGTGCGGGCGATCGCCTCCGGCGGCGGTACTTCTTTGCGGATCAGGTCCATCATCGCCCCCACGAACACCTCGTCCTTGAGCATGAGGATCTGCGCCGCGAAAATAAGCGATGCCACATCGGCGAGCTTTTCCTCGATCTGCCGCTGCATGGCCTCGAGTTCGCTTTCGGTCCGGCGCAACGCCGCCTGAAAATCCGCGAGGCTGTAGCGTTCATTTTTGGCTGCTTCCATCAATTGTTGCAACGAATACCGCTCGTCCCCGATAATGGCCGGACCCACGGCCATTCCGGTGGACCCGATCCGGCAGGGAATGCGGCGCAAGTCCTCGCGGACAGATTCAGATGTTTTGTATTCACGTTTTTCCTCAAGGCCGATCAGGACCTTGGCCATTTCGATGGTGTTGGCCAGTTGCGAGGCGATTGCCCGCACCGCCTGGACATCCTCGGCGTCGAAATAATCCTTGCGCTTGTTCTGGATGACCAATACCCCGATGCGTGTTTGTCCGCGCGCGATTGGGACAGCCAGAAACGATTCATAAACTTCTTCACCAATCTCCGGGAAATAGCGATATCCTGGCGCCTGGCTGGCGTTGCGTTCGCAGATCGGGCGCATTTCTTTCATGGCCATTCCGGTCAACCCCTCGCCGAGCTTCATGCGAACATTACCGATGGCCTCGGGCTTCAGGCCGCGGGTGGCTTTCAGAAGCAGTTCCTGCGTATCGTCGTAATAAAGATAGATCGAGCAGACCTCGGAGCCCATATGTTCGGAGACCATCTCGACGATCTTTTGCAAAAAGGCCTCCAGGCTCGTTGTGTCCACAAAAAGGCCAACCAGCTCGCCGATGTCGCAAATAAGTTGTGTGTGATTTCTCTTCATAGCTTTAAATGAAATAGTAACTAATCATAAATAGTAAAGCCCAATTCTCCTCCACAGGATAATTGGGCTTCTCTGACCGATTCTTTTAAACGTATTAAAGAATGTTGACGTCCTTGTCAACGATGATCCTCATCTAAAAACAGGGGAAGTATAAATCCGGCTTGAATATTTGTCAAGTTTGTTATTTGCCCTGGCGTAATTCGTCCATCAAAATAACGGACTCGGCGATCTCTTTCATCGAACGGCAGGAATCCATGCTCTTTTTGTGGATCAGCCGGTGGGCAGCCTCTTCGCTTAAACTATTTAAGCGCATCAAAATGCCCTTGGCGCGCTCGATGAGCTTGCGGGTCTCCAACGCTTCTTTGGCCTTGATGGCCTCTTCCATCAGTTTCGTATTTTCGATCGCGACCGCCGCCTGGTTGGCCACCATTTGCAGGACGTCGATCTCTTCGCGGATAAATTCGTGCGGGTCCTTGGTATACACATTGATAATGCCGATCGCCTTGTCCTTGACGACCATCGGCACCGACAGCATTGAAGTGAGTCCCTCTTTGGCGGCCAGGTCGCGGTAGCTGTATTTCTTTTCCTCACAAACGTTGTACACGGTCAAAGGCTTCTTTGTTTTGATGACCTCGCCGCTGATGCTCGAATCCACCTTGACGTTGGGTTTTTTCTTGTACTCCTCGCTCAAGCTCTGGGTGGCCCGGATCACGAGCTCCTTGCCTTTTTCATCGAGGATCATGATCGAACAAATTTTAGAATTCATCATCTCGGCGGTGACGACCACAATCAGGTTCAAGATCTGGTCGAGATAACTTTCCGAGGTGATCGACTGACTGACTTTGACAAGACTGTCGAACTGCAGCGCTTTTTTCCGGGTATCCTCGTACAAACGGGCGTGCTCGATGACGCCGCCAATTTGCTGGGCGATGATGGAAAAAAGCTCGACGGTATTCCTGGAATATTCGTGCGGTTTGCGGTGCTGGATGTTGACGACCCCAATGGATTTCCCCTTATAGATAATAGGAAGCGACAAGAGGGCTTCATACTTGTCCTCGGGCAGAACGTCGAAATGTTTAAAACGCCGATCTTTGTACGCGCTTTGCTTGATGGCGACCGTTTTGTTCTCGCGGGCGACCCATCCGGCAACGCCCTCCCCGGCCTTGAGGACAACTTTCCCCAATTCCTTCTTATGCGCGGTCTTGGAGGCCATCAGGATCAATTGTGTACGGTTCTCATCGAAAAGATAGATGAAGATCGAATCCGCGCGGGTCATGTTGTTGAGCGCCTTGACGACCTCATCGAGAGTCAGCGTCAGATCAAGCGCGGAATTGGTGATCTCAACGATCTTGCGCAGGATCTCAAGCTCCTGGGCAGGGCTGATATTGAGCTTTTTGTGGACTGTTTTGGCCATACAGTGCGTTATTGTAGCATAAAGATCATCGCCGCCAAGAAGTAAATTAAGAAGGACAAGCTAATTGAAGAGAACAAGCATATAATATTCTTGACAATATTAAGTTTATTTCTATATTAGTTATATTCACCACACCTTTAAGGATCACGAAAGTCATATTTTCTAAATAGCATGTCTTCTTTTTTCTTCTATATTTTTGCCATCATCCTGGTCCTGGCAAGCCTTGCCGTCGTTCTGGCGCGCAATCCGCTTTACAATGTCCTGTCATTGGTCGTCGTCATTTTTGCTTTGTCTTCCCTTTTTATGATCCTGGAAGCCTTTTTTGTCGGGATCATCCTCTCGCTGGTCTACGCGGGTGCTGTTCTGGTCTTCTTCCTCTTTGTGGTCATGTGCCTGAACCTTAGTACGCCGACATTGACCACGGTCCAACAAAACCGTTTCCAGCTGCTGGGGTGGCTGGCGGGATTAATGTTGCTGGCGGAATTTTTCCTGGCCACCAAGGCCTTTTTAGCGGCGCAGGCGATGCAACCCGTCTCTGAAATCCGCGGGACGATCGAAGCTATCGGCAAGATCCTCTTTGCCGATTATCTTCTTCCCTTTGAATTAACGTCGCTTCTTTTATTGATCGCGATCTTCGGGATCGTTTCATTGGCCAAAGGAGCCCTAAAGACGCAATGATCGGACTGGGACACTATATTCTTTTAAGCGGCATCCTTTTTTCGATCGGTGTCGTTGGTGTTATAACCAGCCGGAGTGTGCTTAAAATACTTCTTTCTTTGGAACTCCTCTTGGCCGCGTCCAACCTTTCGTTTGTCGCCTTCTCCAAATTTAACGGCGATTATACGGGACAACTGATCGTATTTTTTGTCATTCTCGTCGCTGCCGCCGAGGTGGCCATCGGGCTGGCGATCGTCGTCTTGATGTTCCGCCATTTTTCCACGATCCAGGCCGATGAGTTAAAGGACATGAAATGGTAAACCCTCTTTTGGCCTGGACAGCCTTGTTTGCGCCGCTGGCCGCGTGTGTCATCATTACGCTCTTTTTTCTGCGCTCCAAAACTCCCAGCGCATTAATAGCAATCGCTGGCATATTGACCTCATTCGTGTGCACCGTTTTACTGTTCCTGCAGATATTCCATACGCATCCCGCGGTTGAATTGCAACAATCCTTCGCCTGGATCCATACGAGCACGTTAACCATTGACTTCGGAGTGCTAATCAATCCGCTGGCGATCATGATGCTTATGGTGGTCACCGGGGTGGGAAGCGCCATTTTTATCTACTCCAAAGGGTATATGGCCGAGGACCCCAGCATGCCGCGCTTTTTCGCTTACCTTAGCCTTTTTGCTTTTTCCATGATCGGGATCGTTCTGTCCAATAACTTCATCCAACTGTTCATCTTTTGGGAATTGGTGGGACTAAGTTCCTATCTTTTGATCGGTTTCTGGTACGCGAAGCCCTCCGCCGCCGATGCCGGGGTCAAGGCGTTTGTGGTCAACCGTGTCGCGGATTTCGGGTTTTTATGCGGGATCATTTTATTGTGGAGCGTTTCCGGCGTCGGTGGGGAACGAACTTTTCTTTTTACGGATCTGGCCGGGACCATCCCTGGCTTAGAAAATTCTCAACTTCTCTCAACAATAGCGCTCTTGATTTTCTGCGGTGTCGTCGGAAAATCCGCCCAGGTTCCGTTGCACGTCTGGCTTGTGGATGCCATGGAAGGCCCCACACCGGTCAGCGCCCTCATCCACGCGGCAACCATGGTCGCGGCGGGGATCTATCTGCTGGCCCGCACGTTCTTTCTTTTTGAACCATTGACCGCGGTCTTAACCGTGATTGCGTACATCGGCGCGATCACCGCCTTTTTAGCAGCGACGCTGGCAATTGCGGAAAATGACATCAAAAGGATCTTGGCCTATTCAACGCTTAGCCAATTGGGTTTGATGGTCATGGCTTTAGGATTGGCCGGGCCGCTGCAGGGAATGTACCATTTGACAACCCACGCCTTTTTTAAAGCGCTGCTCTTTTTAGGCGCGGGCAGCGTGATTTACGCGCTCCATCACGAACAAAATATCTGGAAGATGCAGGGGCTTTTAAAACAGATGCCGGTGACCGGCTGGACATTCTTGATCGGAACGTTGGCGCTGTGCGGAATTTTTCCATTAAGCGGATTCTGGAGCAAGGATGAGATCCTCGCCCTGGCCGCGGAACATAACACCGTCTTATATTGGGCCGGAACTTTAACCAGCTGCTTGACCGCCTTTTACATGGGCCGCTTGTTCTGGACGGCATTTGGGGGGAAAGATGATCACGGCCACGCGCATGAATCTCCGGCAGTCATGACGATTCCCTTGATCTTTCTGGCGATTCTTTCCATCATGGGTGGCTTGATCGGCATTCCGCATTTCATCTATCCCGAAGCGGCGCATCCTGAATTGAACATGCCGGTGGCCATGATCTCTTCGGGTGCCGCCATTTTAGGATTGGTCGTCTCGTACCTCATTTATGGCAAACGCCCCAGCCGCGATCCGCTGGAGACAAAGCTGGGATTTATCTATCCTGTTCTAAAAAATAAATATTATTTTGACACGGTCTACGGCTGGTATGTGGATCGCGTGCAGCAAGGCGTTGCCATAACTTTCGCGTGGTTCGAAGAAGTTTTCATTGTGCGCTTCGGCGTTCACGGCTTAACGGGCGCGGCGAAAGCCACCGGCAATGCCCTTCGCCAACTGCAGACCGGTTTAGTGCAATTCTATGCTCTGGTTTTTGTCCTGGGCGTCGTTTATCTCTTTTTTGTAATGGTGACTCGGCTATGATCATGCCCCATCCGCTTTCCTGGATCCTCGCATTGCCCACGTTGGCGTTGGCCGTTCTTTTCCTAGTCCCGTCGGATAAAGTTGCTTTGGTCCGCCGCATTTCCAATATCGGCGTACTCTTGCCGTTTGTTCTATCCGTTTGGGTTTTTGCTGCCTATGATCATACACTCGGCGGCTTTCAATTCATCGAAAAAACCCCCTGGGTCGTGCCCTTCGGGATCTCCTATCATTTGGGTTTGGACGGGATCAATGCCGTGCTCATCCTGCTTTTGGGGCTTTGTTCTTTCGCCGGTGTTCTCGTCACACAATCCGTCAAGGAACGGGTCAAAGAATATTACATCCTGCTTCTTTTGATAATCATCGGCACCTACGGCGCGTTTCTTTCGCTAGATATCTTCTTTTTCTATTTCTTCCATGAAGTGGCAACAATCCCCGCCTTTTTGCTCATCGCGGTGTGGGGATCGCAGCGTAAAGAATATGCCGCCATGAAATTGACCCTGTATTTAACCGCCGGCGCTTCGGTGGCCCTCGTTGGTTTATTGGCCCTGTATCACGCGCTCGGATTACAAACGTTTGACTTGATCCAGATCCAACAACATTTGGCCGCCAATCCTTTGCCGGTTGCCGTACAACATTGGATCTTTCCTTTGATTGTCGTCGGGTTTGGGGTGACGTTGACGCTTTGGCCTTTTTATACGTGGGCTCCAGTCGGATACGCGGCGGCACCGACGGCTGTCAGTATGCTGCATGCCGGTGTCCTCAAAAAACTGGGTGCTTACGCGATTATTCGTTTTGCCATCCAGTTGATGCCCGATGCCGCGCACACCTGGATGCCGGTTGTGGCCACACTCGCGGTCTTTAATATTCTTTACTGCGGGCTGATCGCGCTCACCCAGCGCGACATCAAATATATTTTAGGATACTCGAGCTGCAGCCACATGGGATACATTCTGCTGGGTCTCGCCTGCATGGATATCATCGGTCTTAATGGTGTGGTCTTTTTGATGTTCGCCCACGGTGTCATGGCAGCCCTGGCCTTCGCCTTAATTGGTTCTATCGAAGATCAAACGCGCACCCGCAATCTGGATGAGCTCGGCGGGCTTACCAAAGCCATGCCCTTTATCGCGACGTGCTTTGCCATGACCGCGCTCGCCTCCGCGGGTGTCCCCGGCTTCGCCAATTTTGTCGCCGAGATCATGGTCCTTTTGGGCGCCTGGGACCATTACCGCTGGCAAACTGTTTTGGCGGTTTTAGGGATCGTGATCACCGCCGTTTACATGCTTAAAGTGATCCGTCTGGCTTTTCAGGGGCCGCTTGATCCCCGCTGGAATAAATTAGTCGATGCCCAAACGCCTTTGCAAAAACTGCCCTTTATCCTGTTATTGGGGGCATTGCTCGTTGTGGGATGCTGGCCATCCTTGATTTTAAAAAACATTGAATCCGGAACAAGCCCGGTCTTAAGAAGCTATGTTTCCAACCATTAACTGGAACTTAATTTCATTAGAATTGCTCATCACCGCAACCATTGTCGTGTTGGTTTTGGCTGACATGTTTCTGCCCAAGGATGCGCGCAAAGACTGGGTAGGCATTTTAAGTTATATCGCCCTAGCCGTCATCGGCGGATTTTGGCTCACCCAGCGGAATCTCGTCGGGCAAACATTTAGCGGCATGTTCGTGATGGATTCCCTGGCATGGTTCTTCAAGGGATTTTTCCTGCTGACGATGTTTTTCGTTTTCGCGATGACACAGCAGTTCTTCACGGCCATGGCCGGGCGCCGCAACGAATTCTATCTGTTGCTCTGGCTGGCATTATTGGGCATGTGCCTGGTCGCCTCATCCGCGGATTTTCTGCTTCTTTTTATCGCCATTGAGATCCTGACCATATCCTTGTATGTCATGACCGCGTATCTAAAAAGCGACAAACATTCCCTGGAGGCGGGGATGAAATATCTGATCCTCGGCGCTCTGGCTTCCGGATTCTTGCTTTTTGGCATCAGCTTTCTCTATGGTGTTGCCCACTCGACACGCTTTGCTGTGATCCAGGCCTATGCCGGCACCCACGCCATGGACCCCGTGATGTTATTCGGGTTGGTCCTTATTTTCGCGGCCGTGGGTTTCAAGATCGCTTCCGTTCCCTTTCATCTGTGGGTCCCGGATGTTTATCAAGGGGCACCCACCCCCGTCACGGCACTTTTATCCGTCGGGTCAAAAGCGGCCGGATTCGTCATTTTGATCCGTCTTTTCTTCGGGATCTTTGCGGCCTGGCATGCGCAATGGAGTTTCGTGCTGGCAGTGCTTGCCGCCGTGACGATGTGTTACGGTAACCTGGGGGCCATGTTCCAGACGAACATCAAACGCTTGCTGGGGTATTCGAGCATCGGGCACGCGGGGTATCTTTTGATGGGCGCGGCGGCAGGAACAGCGCTGGGCGCCTCCGCGATCAACTTCTATCTTTTAGGATATTTGTTCACGAACCTGGCAGCGTTTCTCGTTATCGTTTTATTTTTTATTGCCGTTAAAAGTGACGAGATCGCGGATTACGCGGGGCTGTCCAAACGCTCCGGTCTTTTGGCCGGCGCGCTTTTGATCGCGCTCGTTTCATTGGCGGGCATGCCGCCCTT
>Ga0080064_1001373_pt1 | contig 49677 bp, 37 predicted proteins | sample Subgrocontami54m_FD_69260 | JGI IMG/M metagenome (GOLD analysis project Ga0080064, IMG submission 69260) | Subsurface groundwater microbial communities from S. Glens Falls, New York, USA - GMW46 contaminated, 5.4 m (SPADES assembly) (version 2) ...
TAGAAATGATTGCACGGGTGTTCCCTCTGTTGGGTCGAGGCGATACGCAAAACACCTCCATTTCCAGGGAAGGAACACCTCTTTTCAAGCGTTTTTTTTTCGGCGGCTCGGCCGCGGTAGGTAAAACTCGCATGTGCAATGCAAGTCATTTTTCACCTGTGCGATGACGAGGTCGAACGCATGTCTGAACTCCCTTGAACCGGTAAGAATGTCTCCGCGGTGAGCCTGGGTGATTCCCAAATCGGCGCAAATCGCACCAGCGCATTGCCAAATCTGAGAATATCGCCGTGGTCTGGTGCGATTTCGGTAGTGATTTTGACCATTGGCTTTACAGATCGTCTTGGCATTTTGTTTGCTTCAAGGTTTGTCGCGTCGCCGGTTGACTTGAGGGCGGCGACTGCTACAACGTAGCCTTGTAATTTCTTTCACGAACAGCCCGTGTTGCAAGGACCGACCAGCCATGGCGGAACCCAACAGTGCCAGTGCCGGGACTGCGGCGCCGGCCAAGACGGAAGGCAGTTCGGCGACGGCGACCGCTACCCCCCCAGCCCCCCCTTTGAAAGGGGGGGCTGGGGGGGTGCCGGCGCCCGCCAAGCCAGCTGCCAAACCGGCGGCCGCGAAACCCGCCGGCCCGTCGCGGCGCATCTTCATCATCACGACCTTTTTCGGCTCCTGGTTCGCCGTCGCCTGGACCACGTTCACGGCGTCGATGCTCGCGATGCTGCTCGGCACCGTGCGTTTCCTGTTTCCGAACGTGCTGTCCGAGCCGCCCAGCGTCTACAAGGCCGGCGGCGTCAGCGATTACGAGGACGCCAAAGTCGATGACAAGTTCAAGGAATTCGGTTTCTGGGTGATCCGTGCGAAGGACGACCGCAACCGCGACATCATCTACGCCTTGTCTACCGTCTGCACGCACCTGGGCTGCAATCCGAACTGGCTCGACGCAGACAAGAAATTCAAATGCCCCTGCCACGGCTCGGGCTTTCGCATCAGCGGCGTCAACTTCGAAGGCCCGGCGCCGCGGCCGCTCGAACGCCACGCCATCCGCGAAACCGACGACGGCGGGATCGTCGTGGACAAGTCGCGGAAGTTCCAGAAGGAAATCGGTCAGTGGGACGATCCGGATTCGTACATTCTGTTGTCATAATCGACGGTTAGCCGCGACGCGCCAGCGGAGCGCTCCGCTGGCGCGTCGCGGCTAACCGAGAAGGAACCTGATTCATGGCACTCGGTGATTTCATCCGCAATTCGCAGGTGTGGAAGAGCATCTTCCGGCATCCGGCGCCGCGCGATCGGCGCAACCGGATCGTGGTGATGCTGACGAACGTGTTCTTGCATTTGCACCCCGTGTCGGTGCGCAAGAGCGGCATCGCCCTGTCCTACACCTGGTGCATGGGCGGCATCACGTTCTTTTTGTTCCTCGTCGAAACCGTCACCGGCGTGCTGCTGATGTTCTACTATCGGCCCACGCTGGAGCACGCGTACAACGACATCCTTTCGCTCCGCGATGTGGACACGCTCGGCATCCTCCGCGAGCTGCATCGCTGGGGCGCCCATGCGATGGTGATCAGCATCTGGCTCCACATGTATCGTGTGTTCCTGACCGGCAGCTATAAACCTCCGCGCGAATTTAACTGGGGGGTTGGTGTCATCTTGCTGGTGTTAACGCTGCTCTTGAGCTTCACCGGCTACCTGTTGCCGTGGGATCAGCTCGCCATTTGGGCCATCACGGTCGGCAGCAACATGGCCCGCGCCACCCCGGGCATGGGATATGAGGGCCCCGGCTCGAAGTTCCTGCAGATTGGTGGCGTCGAGCTGATTCACTCCGGCAGCGACGCCCGGTTCTTGCTCTTGGGGGGGCGCTTCGTCGGCGAAACGGCGCTGCTGCGCTTTTATGTGCTCCACTGCGTCGCCATCCCGTTGGCGGCGGCCCTGTTAATTGCGGTCCACTTCTGGCGGGTCCGCAAAGACGGCGGCATCAGCGGGGCGTTGTGATTTCTTTCTCCCCTCTCCCCTTTGGGGAGAGGGGCCGGGGGTGAGGGGCAGTGCCGCCTGGGGCGTGTATTTTCCGTCGCGGCTTGGGACCGCCCCTCACCCCTAACCCCTCTCCCCAAGAGGGAGAGGGGGACAAGACCAAACGGATTGCACTATGCACGATCATCACGGTCTGGCCCCGTCCTACGAAACCGGCCTGGGAATCTACTATTTCCTGGTCGCGCTCATGAATCTGGGCTTCGCCGCCTATTTGTACCAGCAGAAAAACCGCACGCAGACGCTCATCTGGACCGCGGTTTCCGGCGTGTTCGTCGTCCATGCGGCCGCCTATTGCACACACCACGGCTGGCTGATGCCGGAGATCATCAAAAACTTCGTCAACGACGTCATGAATCCGGTCAGCTACTTCGTGCTCGCGGTGGGCGGTCTGGCGGCGTTTTTTTACTGGCGCAAGATCTTCACCGAGCCGGTCGTCGCCTGGTCGATCATGCAGGTCGGCCTGCTCTTCTCCGGTTGGGCGATGACCGACGACACCTTCAAGGCCATCATCACCAAGCCCGACAACGTGCCGATCGTCATGCTGATTTTCTGTGTCGGCTTCTTCACCTGGGTGGCGATGCGGCAGGCGGTCATCAACGACGATCGCTTGGCCCGCGGCGAGCCCCCCTTGGAAAAGCTGGAAGAAGAAAAAGTGCTCGTGTGGCCCGACCTGGTCTACACCGAGCTGATCTGCATGGTGATCTGCACGTTTGCCCTGGTGGTTTGGGCGGTCGTGCTGAAGGCGCCGCTCGAGCAGCCAGCGTCGTCGTCGCGCATTCCGAACCCGTCGAAGGCGCCGTGGTACTTCCTGGGTCTGCAGGAAATGCTCGTCTACTTCGACCCGTGGATGGCCGGCGTCGTCTTGCCCACCTTCATCATCATCGGCCTGATCGCGATCCCGTACATCGATTACAACCAGAAGGGCAGCGGCTACTTCACGTTCGTGCAGCGCAAGTTCGCGGTGACCACGTTCATGTACGGCTTCATCGTGTTGTGGGTGGTGCTGATCGTGCTCGGCACGTTTCTGCGTGGACCGAACTGGAACTTTTTCGGCCCGTTCGAGCAGTGGGACCCGCACAAAAGCGTACCGCTCAACAACGTCAACCTGTCGGATTATTTCTGGCTGATGGGCCTGGGGCAGGCGATGGAAGGCAAGGGTTGGCTGGCGCGCGAGGCGCCGGGCATCATCGCCATCCTGGCGTATCTGCTGCTCTTGCCGCCGCTGTTGGCGAAGACGGTGATGCGCAGTTACTTTATCAAGATGGGTTTCATTCGCTTCTTTATCTTGGTGACGTTGATTCAGTTCATGGCGCTGTTGCCGATCAAGATGGTGTTGCGCTGGACGATCAACCTGAAGTACATCGTGTTCATTCCCGAGGCGTTTTTCAATATTTGAGCAGGAGTCATTGGTCATTGGTCAATAGTCATTCGAGATTTGCCAGCCGCCGATCGACGATTGACTAATGACCAATGACCAATGACAAATGACGAATGACGGGGTCGCCATGGCCGCTACCGACCAAAGTTATCGCAACCAGTACACGCTCGACGTCGTCTTCGGCGTTTCGTCGATTTTGATGCTGTTCAGCGTGCTGTGGATGTTCGTGCAGGATTACAACCGCGAGTACAAGGCGGAGCAGCGGCCCTTCCGCGACGTCGAGGTGGCCCTGGCGCAGCGGCTGGCCCTTGACCAGATTCCGACGACGGCCGAATTCGATGCCGCCGCCGACGCGGTGGAAAAGGCGCGACAGAAGCGCGCGAATGACGACCCGGAGATTCGCGAGTGGCGCGCCGGCATCACCGAGATGCTTGCCGACAAGGAACGCAGCGAAATCAAGTATCAAGGCATCAAGTCGGACCTCGAATCGCGGCTCAGCTTCTACGATCTCGAAGTCGAAAAGAACGGCGTGTCCGAGCTGGCCAAACGCTATCGAAAAGAAGCCGATGTTTTTACCGTTGAACTCGGCAAGGCCCAGGCGACGCGCGATGATCTCGTCAACGCGATCCGTGAATTGCGCGCGAAGGCTGATGAAAAGGAAAAGGACCTCACCGACAAGCTCTCGGCTCTCAAGAAGCTGAACGACAAGTTTGACAGCCAGGTGAAGATCGCCATCAACAAACAGTGGGGCTGGGGCGACGCCATCCGCATGCTGCCGATCATCGACGGCTTCGCGGCGCCGATCAAGATTCACCAGATTACCAATAACGACGTAACGATCAATTACAACTTCATGTACGTGACCCGTTTTGACCGGTGCATGTCGTGCCACCTGGGCATCGATCGGCCCGCGTACACCAAAGAAAACCTGCGCAGCTTGATCGATATCACTTCCGCGCAGGATTCGAAGTTGAAAATAGCCAAGGCTCGCTTGGAGGATCGCAAGAACACTCTGGCGGGGCTGCCCGACGCCAAGGCGGTCCCCGACCCGGAGCAACTGAAGCTGAAAACACTGTCGAAGCACGTGCTCACGGAAGGCCGCATCACCGAATACGCCGCGCACCCGCGGCTTGATTTGTACGTGGGCGCCAACAGCAAGCATCCGTGGGAGCGGTTTGGCTGCTCGGCGTGCCATTCGGGACAGGGCAGCGCCACCGATTTCGTCAACGCCACGCACACGCCCAACGATTCCGCGTCCAAGGCAAGCTGGATCAAGGAGCACAACTGGGAAGCGATTCACATGTGGGACTTCCCCATGCTGCCCAAGCGCTTCACCGAATCGTCGTGCCTTAAGTGCCACCACCAGGTCACCGATTTGTATGCCTCCGATGGCCGCATCGAGGCGCCGAAAGTGCTGCGCGGCTACAACCTCATCCGCGAGTTCGGCTGCTTCGGCTGCCACGAGATCAATGGCCGCAAGGACAGGCGCGACATCGGCCCGGACCTGCGCGTCGAGCCGAGTCCGCCGCTGGAAGACATGTCGCCGAGCGAGCGCGTGAAGGCCGAGAGCGATCCGGACAATCCACCGGGCAAGCTGCGCAAGGTCGGCCCCAGCCTGATGCGCATCAGCGAGAAGACCAACGCCGAGTGGATGGCCAAATGGCTGCGCTCGCCGCGCGGCTTCCGCCCGGATACGAAGATGCCGCACTTTTACGGCGTCAGCAACAACGACGCCAAGGCCCTGGTGGGCACCGGCCAGGAGAGATTCCCCGACGCGGAAATCTGGGCGGTGACGCAGTACCTGCTCGACGTCAGCCGCGAACATTTGCAGGAAGCCGCCAAGTATCGGGGCGACGATGCCGCGACGCGCAAGGCCGACGAGGACAAGCTCGCGGCCTTGCAAGCCAAGGGCAAGCTGACCGATGCCGAAGCCAAGGAATACGACCAGGTTCAGCGGCGCATCCGTCTGCGCAACACGCCGAAGCTCGAAGAGCCAGCGCCGAAAGGCTATCAACCAAACGCAGAGAGAGGCCGGAATCTGTTCATCGAGCGCGGCTGTCTTGCCTGCCACAGCCACAAGGGCACGGACGAAGTGCAAGGGGACGTGCCCAAGATCGGCGAATCGCCCAAGTTGAACTTTTCGCCGGCGGTGCATGGCGAAGCGCAGTTCGGTCCGAACCTGAGCCAGGTGGCCGAAAAACTGGGCAATACCAAGGCGGCGCGGATTTGGTTGACGCAGTGGGTCCTCGATCCGCACGTGCACAGTCCGCGCAGCCGCATGCCGGTGACGCACCTGGAACCGGCGCAGGCCGCCGACATCGCCGAATGGCTGTTGACGCAAAAGTCGCAGGATTTGGGCAGTGATTGGAACAGTATCGCGGTCGCGCAGCCCGAGCCGCAGACGCTTAAGGACCTGGCGAAGGTCTATCTGGACCGCATGCTGTCCAAGAGCGACATCAAGGCACTGCTCGATGGCAAGGAACTCTCGAAGACCATCAAAAACGATTTACCCAAAGATGAGAAAGAGCTTGCCGACAATTACAGCGAAACGGCATTGAAGCGTTACCTCGGCAAGAAGGCAGTCGGCCGGCAGGGTTGCTATGCATGCCACGACATCCCGGGCTTCGACAATGCCAAACCGATTGGCGTCGGCCTCAACGATTGGGGCAAAAAGCCCGCGGATCGTCTGGCGTTCGAAGATATTGCCAATCATCTGAAGCACAATTACTACTTCGTCGAGTCGCTCACCGACGAAGACGGCAAACCCAACGCACAACCCAAGGGCGGCAAGCTGCCCTATGAGAAGTTTTTCGCCGACATGCTCGACCATCACCATCGCAGCCGCGAGGGTTATCTGCACCAGAAGCTGCTCGAACCGCGCAGCTATGACGACGGCCGTATCAAAGCCTGGGACGACCGCGCCCGCATGCCGCAATTCCGCTTCGCCCGCATCCACAAGAAAGCGGGCGAAACGGATGCCGACTTCGAGGCGCGTCAGTTCAAGGAAGAGGCCGACGCGCGCGAAGCGGTGATGACGTTCATCCTCGGCCTGACCGCCGAGCTGGTGCCGACCAAGAGCATCAACCAGCCCACCGGCGACCGTCTCGCGGAGGTCAAGGGCCGGCAAGTGCTGGATAACTTCAACTGCGCCGGCTGCCACTTGATCCGGCCCGGCGTCTACGATTTCAAGCTTTCGGCCGAAGCGAGCAAGATGATGTCCGGCCGGGGCGTAGCGCCGTCGGACCATGCCTTTCTCAATCATCACTTTTGGACCGGCGCTTTGCCGGCGACCACCGACAAAGTAACCGCTTACGGCATCGTGCCCAGGAAGATTCCCGACCCGAACAACCCCGAGGACGAGGATGCCGCCAAGCTGCGGTTGAGCATCAAGTTGTCGTATGCACTGCGTTTTCCTGCCGGCGGCAAGCTGTTCGACATTCCGGCCGCGGCGAGCTTGGGCGTGCGCGCCGGCGACATGATTAGTCCGCCGCCGGAAATCGTGCGCGACAAAGAAGCGCTGGAGCGTTATTTGCACGAACGCGGTCAGTACGGCGGCGCCTTTGCCGATCTGCTGACTCGCTATGAGCACGAAAAGGATAGGAAGACGAACATCCGCGACCCGGATGGCGACAGTTCGCGCGGCCGCCTGCTTGGGCCGCCGTCGCTGATCGGTCAGGGCGAGCGCACGCAGCCGGAATGGCTGTACAAGTTCTTGATGAATCCCTACCAGGTCCGCGCGCTGACCGTGCTGCGCATGCCGAAGTTCAATCTCGCCAAGACCGACGCCCAGGCCTTGGTCGATTACTTCGGCGCCGTCGAGCGCATGCACAACACCGGCGTCGGCGCGACCTATCCGTTCGAGATGATTCGCCAGCAAGACGCGGCCAACGACGCCTTCTGGCAGCAAAAGTCCAAGGAATACGTCGCCCGACTGAAGACGACCAAGGCGTCCGACGGCAAGACGTCGGTCCTGGATCAGCGCGTCGCCGAGTTGACGCCGGTCTGGCAGCAGATTCTCAAGGATTACGAGGCGAAGCAGGCTGACGCCAAGCAGAAATTCAGCGGCTGGGAAGCGCGGGCGAAAGCGTCGAAGGCGGCCGAGGACGCGGCCAAGAAGAAGGCCGATGCCGACCCGAAGCTCAAGGAGCAGCACGAACAGCAGAAGGCGGTCGCCGAGGCCGACGAGAAGCAGACGGGGATTTGGCAGCAGGAAGCCGATCGGCTGACCAACCTGGTCGCGTCCAGTTCCGTGGACAAGCAGCGGGCGACCTGGGAGAGGGAAGAGGCGTATATCACCGATGCCTATCGCATCGTGATGAATCGCGCGTTGTGCTTGCAATGTCACTCGATCGGCACGGTCGAGACGAAGAACGAAATCATGGGCCCCAACCTCACGAACGCGGACCAGCGCTTGCGGCCCGGCTGGGTGGAGCGCTGGATCGCCGACCCGCAGCGGTTCTTGCCGTACAAGTCGTCGATGCCGATCAACTTCCCGCCCGATAAGCCCGGGCAGTTCTCGGAGTTGTTCGCCGGCACGTCGCTGGAACGCATCCAGGCGATCCGCGACGTGATGATGATTTTGCCGCGGGCGTCTGCGCTGCCGGTCAACCGCTACTGGGTGCTGCCGCCGCCGGGAGAGAAAGCAGGAGAGAAATGATGAACCGCCTATTTGCGATCGTTGTTGTCGCCGGACTGCTCGGCGGCGTGATCATGGTGCCGCAATCGCCTGCTCGCGCGCAAAACGGCGACTGGGGCAACGTCAAAGGCGCCATCGTGTGGGGCGGCGACAAGGCGCCGGAGCGCGTCGCGCTGAATCTGGGCATGAACCCCGACAAGAACGCGTGCCTGAAGAACGGCCCGATTCTGGATGAAACCTGGATCGTCCATCCCAAGAACAAGGGCTTGCGGCACACGTTTGTGTGGTTAGCGCCGAAGGAGAAGGATGCGCAAATCCCGATTCATCCTTCGCTGAAGGCCATCAAGGTAAAAGAGATCATCATCGATCAGCCGGTGTGCATGTTCATCCCGCACGCCATCGCCCTGCGCGAAGGCCAGGCGCTGGTCGCCAAGAACAACTCCGGCCTTTCCCATAATTACAAATGGTCGGGCCATCCCGACGTGAACCCCGGCGGCAATGTGCTGCTGCCGCCCAATGCGGAAAAAGTCATCGATGATTTGAAAGCCGACCGACTGCCCGTCAGCGTCGAGTGCGGCATCCATCCGTGGATGCGCGGCTGGGTGCGAATCTTCAATCATCCGTACTACGCGGTCACGGATGAGAACGGCGGCTTTGAGCTGAAAAACGCCCCGGCCGGCGAGTGGCAGCTCATGGTTTGGCACGGCTCCGGCGGCTGGCTGGGCGGCGCCAAAGGCAAGAACGGCCAAACGATCACCATCAAAGCCGGCGGCACAACGAATCTCGGCAACCTGGCGTATCCGCCGCCGGCGAACTGACCCTTAGGGCAGGCGGCTCGCCTGCCCGCTTGGTTGTGATTCAGCATGTGCGCGCGGCATCGGACCACTTGGCTTGTTGTCATTTCGCTCTTGTGCGGCTGCAGCAGCGACGCGCGCCCCCCGAAGGCCGCCCCACCTGTCCCGCAGGTTGCTCAAAAGGAAACGAAGCCGGTGGTCGAGACGATCGATCTGGCAGCCGAAATCAAGGCCGCTTCCAAAGCGAAAGTCGCGGCCGAACCGTGGGGCACAGTCAAGGGCCGCATCGTCTGGGGAGGGCAGGAGATTCCGAAGAGAGTGCCGGTCGTCGTAGCGCCGACGCACAACGATCACAGATTCTGCACCAAGGACGGCGAATTCCTGGACGACGATTGGATCATCGATCCTAAAGGCAAAGGCCTCAAAAACGTTTTCGTTTGGCTGGCGCCGGCGGAGGCGGAAGGCAAATTGGCGATCCATCCCGCTCGGCAGAAGATCGCTGAAAGCGAAAAGAACGTCGTCATCGATCAGCCGATCTGCATGTTTGTGCCGCACGCGCTGGCCATGCGTGAGGGGCAGAAACTCGTCGTCAAGAATAGCGCGAAGGTGCCGCACAGTTTCAAATGGGCTGGCGGCGACACAAATCCAGGCGGCAACCGGACCATCGTGCCGGGCGACCAACTGGATTTGGAGATCAAAGCCGACAGCCGCTTGATTTTGCTCGGGTGCGCCTTTCACTTGTGGATGAAGGGCGCCATTCTTGCCCTCGACCATCCGTATTTCGCCGTCACCGACGAGCAGGGCCGCTTTGAAATCAAGGACGCCCCCGCGGGCACTTGCCAGTTGATGATTCGGCACAGCACGGGCATCTGGCTTGGAGGGGCCAAAGGCAGAAGCGGCAAGGCGATCACGATCGAGCCCGGCGACAACGATCAGGACACCCTGGAATATCCGCCGCCGCAATGAGCGACGGTAAAGTTGTCACGACATGCCTTGGCATGGATGTTGCTAATCGTGACTCATCATTCAAATCCAACACGAGGAGATGCACATGCAAAGACTGATTGCAGGTATTCTGATTCTGCCGCTCATCGCATTGATCACCGGTCTGGCCGGCTGCGGCAAAGAGGACACGCCCAAGCCGGTCCCGCGCAAGCCGCTCGCTGTCAACGCCGATGGCAACAAGGTGGTGCCCGCCAAGCCGACCATCAAGCCCGGCACGGCGAAGGTGGTTGGCAAGGTCGTGCTCGTCGGCGATGTGCCCAAACTTCCCAGCCTCGAAGCCAGAATGCTGGACCACAAGTCCGACGGCAAGTTCTGCCTGAGCGGCCCGGAGGCGGAAAAGGCCGACCAGACGTGGCTGATCAAGGATCGCGGCGTCGCCAATGCAGTCATTTGGCTGAGCCCGCCCGCTGACAAAGACTTCGAAGTCGTCAATACACCGGGCGAGGTGGTCCTCGACCAACCCCATTGCGTGTATATCCCGCACGTGCTCGCGCTCAAGCCGGGCCAGAAGCTGTTCATCAAGAACAGCGCGAACGTCGTCCACAATACGCAGCTCAAGGTCGATCCCTTCGCAAATCCCCGAACTTTCGAGAATGCCATTCCTTCGGGCAAATCAGCGGTTGTCGATTTTCTGAATCCGCAAGACGATGTCATCAACATCGGCTGTCAGTTCCATCTCTGGATGGGCGCGAAGCTCTGGGTGAAGGAGCATCAGTATGTGGCCGTGACCAAGGCAGACGGCAGTTTCACGATTGACAATGTGCCGGAGGGCGTCGAGCTTTCGGTGGTCGCCTGGCACGAAGGCGCGAGCCCGAATTACTTCTATGGCGCCGGCAAGAAGGGGCAAAAACAAACCTTTAAGGCCGGCGAGAACAAGCTAGGCGATATCCCCGTCAAGGCGCCGTAAACGGGTTGGGAATGAACGAGCCCACGGCCATGTTCCGTGGGCTTTTTTGTTGGCCTTTGTCGACCGTGCGGATAACGTCAAAGGTTCGTCGAAGGTTTGCGGAGTGCGTTCATGACCAAACTGATCCTCGGATGTTCTGGACAGCTTGGCGCCGCCTTCCGCCGATTGCTGCCCGACGCCGTCGCTCTTACGCGCCAGCAGGTTGACCTGGCGCGACCGGAGATGTTGCGGGCGCTCGTGCAGCAAGCGAAGCCGGCAGTAATCGTCAACTGCGCCGCCTACAACGCCGTCGATCAAGCGGAGCGCGACGTGGCCGGCGCCTTCGCGATCAATGCCGTTGCGCTGCGCGAGTTGGCGCTGGCCTGCCGCGACGCGGACGCCACGCTGGTGCATTTCAGCACGAATTACGTGTTCGGTCAGGACGAAGCGCGGCGGACACCCTATCGGGAGTGCGACGCTCCGGGGCCGCTCTGCGCTTACGGCATCAGCAAGCTGGCGGGCGAGTATTTCGTGCAGTCGATTTGTCCCAAGCATCTCGTGATTCGCACTTGCGGCTTGTTCGGACCGATGGATCGTGCGGGGCCGCCATGGAACTTCATCGAGAAGTTGCTGGAACGAGCGCGGCGCGGCGACGCGTTGCGCGTCGTCAACGACCAGATCGGCACGCCGACCGCCGCATCGGATCTTGCGGCAGCGACGCTTCAGCTGGTGAACGCCGGCGCCGCGGGCTTGTATCATTTCACCAACGACGGTGCCTGCACCTGGCACGAGTTCGCCTGTGCCGCCTTGCGTTTCGCCGGGATTAATCGTGATATCGAGGCGGTCACGAGCGACATCTTCAACGCTCCGGCGCGCCGGCCGGGCTACAGCGTGCTGGATTGTTCGCAATATGATCGATGCGGCGATGCGCCGCGGCGGACGTGGCAAGCAGCGCTGGAAGAGTATTTGGCGCGACGAGCCAGCGCGTAGCAAAGCGCGATTCTTCAACTCAACCCCAACTTCTTCAGCCGGCTGACCAGCGTGCTGCGGGCGATGCCGAGGGCGCGGGCGGCTTCGGCCTTGTTGCCGTCGGCGGCGGCGAGGGCGCGGACCAACGATTCGCGCTCCAGCCGTTCCCTTTCGCCGCGCAGTGACACGTAGTTGCGAACGCCGGCGAATACGGGCGCGCCGTCGCCGTCGCCGAGCGCCGGTTCGGCCAGTTCGCTCACGCTCTCTTGCAATAATTCGGGCGGCAGTTCGGCCAGCGTGATCGTGCCGCTTTCGGTGATGACGACGGCGCGCTCGATCACGTTTTCGAGCTGGCGGATGTTGCCGGGCCAGGCGTACGATTTGAGCAGCACGACGACGTCGTCGTCGAGCTGGGTGACGTCCTTCTTGCAGCGCTGTGCGGACAGGTGCATGAAGTGCAGGGCCAATTCCGGAATGTCATCCGGACGTTCACGCAGGGGCGGCACGCGGATCGGAAAGACATTGAGGCGGTAAAACAGGTCTTCGCGGAAGCGGCCTTCGCGAATCAGCTTTTCCAGGTCCTGGTGCGTGGCGGCGATGATGCGCACGTCCACCTGCACCGGCTCGGCGGACCCCACGCGCTCGATGGTCTTTTCCTGCAGCACGCGCAACAGCTTCGTCTGCACATCCAGCGTGATGTCGCCGATCTCGTCCAGGAACAGCGTGCCGGTGTTGGCCATTTCGAAGCGGCCGACTTTATCGCGATGGGCGCCGGTATAGGCCCCCTTGACGTGGCCGAACAGCTCGCTTTCCAGAAGGCTGGGCGACAGGGCGGCACAGTGGACCTTGACGTACGGCTTGCCGGCGCGGGCGCTGGTGTCGTGCACCGCGCGGGCCAGCAGCTCCTTGCCCGTGCCGCTTTCGCCGCGTAACAGGACGACGGCGTCGGTGGCGGCAACTTTGCGGAGTAGGCTCAAGAGCTGCTGAATTTCGTGGCTGGCGCCGACGATACCGGCCGGGGCTGGTGCGCCCGCTTCCGACGGGGTCGCGGCAGGGCCGACTGCGTCGGCCGGTGCGGGCGGGACGATTTGGCGCCGCAGCTGGCCTTGGAGCGCCAGGATGCGGCGCTGCTGCTCGGCAATCTTCTGCACTTTTGATTGAAGCTCCTGGTTGAGCTGCTCGATGATCCGATGGCCGGTGGCGCTTTCCAAAGCGACCACCGTGATTTGCGAAAAGGCCGCGAGCAGCTCGACATCGTCCGTGCGGTAGGGCGCTTCCCTTCGGCCGAGAATCAGTATTGCCAGCAAGCGGTCTTCATGGAGCAAAGGATGCGCGATATCGCCGCCGAGAAATAAGAGCTGGCGCTGGGCGGCGCTGAGGGGCGCCGCCCGTGGCACGAAAATCGGTTTGCCGGACTGTATGGCCTCAATCAGCGGAAAACCCGGCGACAGCTCGTCGAGCGGCGGCGCGGCGCCCAGCGTGCCCGCCAGTCGGAACAGCGACGACTCGCCCTGCCGCAGGTAGACGGCCCCCTGCGCGACGCCGAGCAGTTCGCCCGTGGCGTGCAGCAGCTTGCGTGCCAGCGCCGGCGGATCGACGAGCTGCTCGACGGCCTGGCTGAGCCGCTGCAGCGTGCGGTCGAGCTGCGTCTTGTCGCGCGAAAAGCGGCGGTCCAGGGCGCGCTTGAAGCGCACGCGGGCCACGTCGAGCACCAGCATCAGCAGCAAGGCCGTTGAGCTGACCGTGAGCGCTTCGCCCAGCGACGGTCGGGCGATGAGTTGGTTGATCATGAACGTGCCGACGAAAACGACCGCATAGTAGAGCGGATCGGCAAGGAAATAGCCGACGCCGGAGCTGATGATCTGGTCGAGTTCCATCAGGCGATAGCGCGTGATGCTGATGGCGAAGGCGACCGTGAAACAGAACGACGCGGCAAACATCGGCCAAGTCGCCCCGCCGGCGGCGAAGGCATCCGGGTCCCACATCGCCAGGTACAACGAGTAACTGATCGGCGCCAGCGCGAGCACGGCGCAGTAGAAGATCCACTTCACTTGGTTCTTTTCGGTCGGGTCGGTGACCGTGCGGAAGCTGTGCAAGAGGGCAATGACGCTGCCCAAGTACCACAAAGCCGCCACCCCGAAATAGGTGTAAATGGTCCAAAGCAGCGGCCGATAACTGTCGTCGGTCGCGTCCTGGCGTTCGATGTGCCAGCGCAACTGAATGTAGGCGATCACCATCGCCGCCAGGAACGCGAGCGGCACGGTGTAAATGGTGGCCAATGTCGCCCACGGATGGCGCTCGTGAATCGGCTTTTTGCGCGGGAAGATCAGATAGAAGTGCAAACTCGCCGCCGGCAAGAGCACGGCGCAGACCATGAAGGGAATTAGCAGCCACCAGGTAGTGGCGATGTGCGTCCAGTGGTATCCGCCCATGTAGGCGCCGAGGGTAACGACGCACAACCAATAGAACTGGGCTGCTGCCGGATCTCCGGGGCGCTGCCAGAACACGAGCACGCCCACGACGAACAGGCTTACCTTCAACAGGAACCAGAGCAACGAGGGAATTTGTTGCTCAAGCGGAATATTGCCGAGCACGCACTCTGCCGATTTGAGTTCGGCTGTGGGTGTGGGCTCGGTGCGATACCAAATGCGAATCAGGTCTTCCTTTTTGTCACCGTTCCATTCCCGGCGCGCCCAATCGGGAAGCCGCTCGGCCAGCCGCAATTCTTCCGCCACGGCGGATGGCGCTTTCAAGACATCAACCCAGGTCCTGATCTCTTTGCCGCCGATCTTTGCCAAGAAAAGCCGTTGAGGGAGGTTCGGATCAGAACGGACAAACGGATACGGCGGGCGTAATTCCGTGCTGAAAACGCTGCGAAGGCCAAGGTCGGGGATGACTTGTACCGAAAAGAGGATAATGAGCGCGTAGACTAAGATGAGCAATCCTGGAAGAATAAAAAGGAGGCGTCGGTAGTTCTGTCTATTTGGCATGTCAAGAATCAGCGCCGATTCTTCGTCGATCGCTTGAGTAATGCTGAAGACTAGCGTAAACGAGCGCCGATTTCGGCGCTGAAAGTCCGTCAATCAGGTTATGGCGCACGTTGGCGATGGACAAGGGCAACAAGCGTTAGGGCCTTCCTGATCCGTAAAGGCAATGACTTAGGGCTCACGCGTTTCTAAATCGGCCAGGCATTGGCGTTGGCACGAATATTGCCTTAGTGTATGGTGAACATTTCTGAGGATGGCAGGGGAGAGAAGAGGCGTGCAAGCAACAACAAATTGGCTTTCCAGCAGTGGTGCCTCGTTTCGTCCAGGAGGCGGCGACGCGGGCTACGCGCAGCTCACCCATTATACCGCTGAGTATTGCGAATGGGGTGATGGCCCGCCGCTTGTTTTGATACCAGGGATGGCTGGAGGTTTCCAACTCCTAGGCCCGCTCGCCAACATCTTGGCTCGTGATTTCCGCGTAATCACCTATCAACTTCGTGGCGAAGACAATTGCTTTGCGATGCGGCGCCCGTTCGGCCTGACGGACCTGGTGAATGATCTCGGGGAATTCATTCGTTGGCGCGGGCTGGAGGCGCCGCCGGTTTTTGGCGTGTCGTTTGGCGGGGTGATTGGCTTGGAGTTTGCCGCTCGGTTTCCGTTGCGTCTGGGCCGATTGGCGGTGCAGGGCGTCGGCTCGCGGTTCGAATCGGGTCTGATCCAACGCATCGCCGGCACGGTGTTGAGCCGCATTCCGTTGCCCGCCGACAATGCCTTTGTGAATCAGTTCTTCAACTTGCTATTTGGCGCTCCGCAGCAAAAAGACGGGCTGTTCGATTTTGTTACCCGGCAATGCTGGCAAACCGACCAGAGCGTGATGGCGCATCGCTTTCATCTGGTCGAATCGTTCAACTTGGATGCCAAACTGAGCCGGATTCGCGTGCCGACCTTGATCATGAACGGCCAGCGCGATGTGTTGGTGTCGCGGGAAACGATGCAGGCCCTGGGCGACGGCATCGCGGGGGCGCAGCTGTTGCGTTTGCCCCGGTGCGGTCACTTGGCTTTTGTCACTCATCCGCAGGTCGTCGGCGCGCACGTCAAGAATTTCATGGTTTCGGTGTAACCTGGTCCAACCCAGGCGAGAGGGTGCGTTGACGCGGATGCAAATCCGGCAGCGCACCCTTTTATTTTGGCGATCTTCCTTGCGGGCAGAGGCAGTTTCGCCGTAAAATCTTGTAAGGCAATCGTTTGGACGCGACGCCCGCCTCCCTCCTTTCCGAGACCTATCCGGTGAACATCGCCAACTCCTTGCCACCGGGTTTGCAATCGAAGTTGAGCCAGTTAGAACGGCGCATTCGGACAACCCGCCGGCTCCGCGGCTTGGCTGGGTGTGCCTTGCTGCTGACCGCTTTGTTTTTCGCGGCTTATTTGATCGAGGTGCTGGTCGGCTGGAGCGTGCCGGGGCTGCGCGGACTCAACTTGAGCCTCTTGGGCGTTGCAGCGTTCGGCGCGGCCGCGATCTTGGTGAGCGGCTGGCGATCCTTGTCATGGCAGCAACTGGCTGCTTTGGTTGAGCGCCGTTACCCGGAACTCGGTGAACGCCTGGCAAGCACCGTGGAGTTGCAAGATGCTGCATCCGATCCTCATGGGTCTGCCGATTTGATCCACTGGCTGCGCGAAGAAACGGTCGAGCGGTCCGCTCCGCTCGATTTCTTGCAAGCATTTTCGGTGCGCGCTACGCGCAAGCTGGCGTACGCCGCGGCTGGATTGATGCTGCTCGCGATCGTGCCGTTGCTGGGGTCCGACACGTATGCGCGTTTCGGCCGGCGCTTGCTGCTTGCTTGGTCGCCGTCCGTTTATGGTTACACGCTCACGGTGACGCCGGGCGATCAGTATGTCGGTCGCGGCCGCTCGGCTGTGGTGCAAGTGCATGTTGCAGCCACTGAGGATGGAGCGCGTTTGCCGGCTGGTTGCGTGCTGGTTTGCCAAGAAGGCGCCGCCGCGCCGCGCCGCCTGCGCATGGAGTCGATCGAGAGCGGCAAATTCAGTTTCACGTGGCCGCTGGTGCAGGACTCGGTGCGCTATCACATTGAGGCCGGCGATTTGGCAAGCGCGAACTATCGACTGGAGGTGGTTGATCCGGTCGCGCTCGCACCGGGCGGTCTGACGGTGAAAGTGACGCCGCCGCCGTACGTGAATGCCGAGGTCATGCCGATCGCGGAGCACGTCGGTCACGCACCGTTCACGGCGCTGCAATATAGCCGGGTCCAATTCACTTTCGCATTTGACCGGCCCGCGTACAAAGCGACGATTCGTTGGCGAACAACGGAATTTGCGCCCGACATTTCCTTGGTTTTGACAGGCGATCAAACACGGACGACCTGGAGCGAATTGTTGGCCGATGCCGGACCGCATGCCGCGACGCTGGTTCTTGAAGGGGAACACGGCATCGTCAGCACCTATCCGTTGCCTGCATGGTCGGTGTGGACGGACGACGCGCCCTGGTTCAGCGCGGCGCCGACATTTTTTGGCAGCGGTGGGCGATCCAAGGCAATCGCGGTGGACGATGTCATTCCCATCAAGACCGTGGCCGAAGATCAAGTCGGGTTGGGCCGCGTCGAAGTCGAGTATCGCATCAACGAGGGGGCGGCGCAGTATTCGGTGCTGGCGGATAGCAATGGCCGACAACGCGTGGAGGCGGAGGAGCAATGGCGTCTTAGCGGGCTCGTCAAAGTGGGCGACGATGTCCAATGGCGGCTGCGCGTTGCCGACAATCGCCGGCTCATGCGTGACGAACTGCCGCTGCTTGACCAAGTTCTGCTGCCGCGCGATCTGCTGCCGAACGTCACGTATTTGCCGAGCAAGGAAGGCAAGGAAGATCGCTGGTGGTCATTCAAGGTCGAGCGGCAGGCCGAGCCTTTGACCAAGCAAGTAGCGTTGGCCCAGCGCGATGATTTTCACGATTGGATTGAACGCATCAAGAAGCAGCTCGAGCAAGAGCGGCACCAGGTGCAGAAAGTGAAGTCGGCGAGCCATCAATTGCCGGTCTTGTCGCAGGATCAGGCGAGCATGCTGGCCGAAGCGCAGCAGCAGAATCAGTTGAACCAACAAGAATTGCGTGCCCTGGGACAGAAAGCAAGCCAGGTCGATAGCTTGCAGAGTCTCGCTCGGCTCAGCTTCGACATCGCCCAGCGCGAATTGGGCGACAGCGATCAAGCTTTGGCCGCCGCCAAGGCCAAGAATCTCGCCGCCGACCAGCGCGAGCGTGAATTGGAAAAGGCGGACCTGGCACTCTTGTCAGCACTCAAGCGCTTGGGCGATCTTCAAAAGCTGAACGAACTGCTCGCCCAGGAACGGCTCGACGTTCAAGAATTGGACAGACTCGCGGCCCATGAGAAAGAGCTGGCAAAAAAGGCCGACGAACTGGCGAAGCAACCGAATCCGGATCAGAAGGAATTGGATCGGCTGCGTGCCGAGCAGGCCAAGATCGCCGAACGGCTCGCGGAACTCGCCGAGAAGAACCCCAATCTGCAGCAGGCGGCTCGCCAGCTTCGCCAGGCCCAAGCCCAGAAGCTCGCGAAAGACGCCCATAGCTTGGCAATGAACCAGCGCAAGCTGTCGGAAGCGGCCGAGGCAAAATGGCAGGCCGAGTTGAAGACGAAGTTCGCCGATTTGGCCCAGCAGCAGCATGCATTGGCGGACAACGTCGAGAAGCTGGGCCGCGATTTGAAGTCCCAGCCGGCGACCGCGCTCTTGGAAACGCCGCATCGTCCCGCCCAGGGCGCTGCCGATCAGTTGCGCGACGGTCAAATCGAACCGGCGCTCGCCCAGCAGCAAACCGTCGAAGACACGTTGCAAGCATTGGCCGAGCAGCTCGACAAGCCGCTGGTGCTCGGCCGCGATCCGCGCAGCGCCGTCCAAAAACTTGCACGCATGCAAGACGAATTGCTCAAGCAATTGGAGAAGCTGGGCGAAGATTTCGCGCGGTTGCCGGTCGAGCAGACACGCAAACGGTTAGCGGAGATCACCAAAGGGCAAACAACATTGCACGACGCTGTCGGCAAACTCGAGGTGCCCAAGAGCGCTCTCTCAACGCGGAATTCGATCGAGGACATGACGGGCGCAGCGGCCGATTTGCTGGAGCACAAAGACACATTGCCGGCATTTCTGAAGATGGAGCAAGCGCGGGACGCGCTGCAAGCCTGGGCGCGCGGTCTGCCGGAGACGGCGCCGCCCCCGCCCAGCGGCAAGGAGAGCCCGGAAGAACGGTCCGCACGCAAACAATCGAATCAAGCGCGGCAGCTCGCCAAGGAACAGCACGCGTTGCAAGAGGCGGCGCGCAAATTGCTCGGAGATTTGGCCAAATCGTCCGGGAGTTCCGCGGAGCACGCTCAACAGAAGGACAATGTGGACAAGCTGGCCCAGCAGCTCGCGGAGCTGTCGCAAAAAGCCGGTCCCGAAGCGAAACACGCCGCCCAGGAAGCCGCCCACGCCGCACAATCGGCCCAAAAAGCGATGGCCCAAAGCAAATCCGAGAAGGAAAAGGGCCAACGGGATCAAGCCAAGCAAAATGAAACGGAGTCGGCCCTGCAGTTGAGCATGGCCGGCAAGAAGCTCGACGAGGCGGCCCAGGCGATGCAAGCGTCGCCCATTGCGAAAGAGGATCCGGATAGCGCGGCCTTGCAAAAGTCGTTTCAAGACAGCCAGATGAAACTTGACCAGGCTCGGCAACAATTGCAGCAGCAGCCGAAGAACGCGGCGGCGGCGATGCAGCAGGCCGCCCAGGCAATGCAGCAGACGGCGAAACAAGCACAAAAGCAAATGGTGGCGTCCAAAAGCCGGTCGATGGGCGGCAGCACCCCAGCGCAGTCGTATCAGCCCGGCGGACCGAGCGGCGCGGCCGATGGTCTAGGCGAGCAGCTCAAAGCGCATGCCGGCAAAACCTGGGGCGAACTCCCCGGCGAACTGCGTACGCGCATCGTGCAGGACCTGCGCGCCCGCTACGGCGACGAGTACGGACCCATCATCCAGCGCTACTTCCAGCAAATCGCGGATGTACCGGGGATGAAGAAGAAGTAGATAAGCAAATCGATTCAATCGGCATGTCACTGGATCGCGGTCTGCATCAGGGTTTCGTGGATGGTCGCAGTCGCCGGTTCGCCGGCGCGGTATGGCAGGCGGATCTCGAAGGAGCTGCCGGCCGGGCTGCTGTCCACGTGGATCGAGCCTTGCAGCAATTCGACGTAACTCTTGACGATGGCCAGGCCGAGGCCGCAATGGGGCGTGTCGGCGTGGCGCGACGGATCGGCGCGGAAGAAGCGTTCGAACAGGTGCGTCTGCGCTTCCGGCGTAATGCCGATGCCGGTGTCGCGCACGGCGAGCAGCACCTGGCCGTTGTCGCGTCCGACGGTCATTTCAATGCTGCCGCGCGGCTTGTTGTAGGCGATGGCGTTGTGCAGCAGATTGAGCACGATCTCGCGCAGCTTGCGGGCGTCGGTCAAGGTGACGATCGGCTCCGCCAAGCAAGCGGTCAGCGTCAGGCCTTGTTCTTGAGCGAGCGGGTGGACCATGTCGGCGCATTGCTGGGCAAGTTCGCCGACATCGACGGCTTCCAATGAGGGCCGTTCCACACCGGCGTCGAGCCGCGCCAGGGCCATGAGCCGTTCCACGAGGTGCGACATGTGTGCGCCGCTGATCCGGCATTCGGCGAGGATGTCGCGGTACTCCTCCGGCGAGCGATGCTTGCGCAGGGCAACGTCGAGCGTCGTCATCAGCGCAGCCAGGGGTGTGCGCAATTCGTGAGAGATGTCGGCCGCCGCTTGCTTTTCGCGCTTGAACGCTTGACTCAATTGTTCGAGCGATTGGCGGAGCCGGTGGGCAATCGGCCGCAATTCGCTCGGCAATTTGTGCGCTTCCACCTGAAGTTCGAAGTTCCTCTCCGAAACCTTGCTGACGGCATCGGACAGACGAGCGAGTGGTGCAAGCCCCAGGCGCAATACGAGGTAACCGCCCACAATGATGCCGACGAAAGTGAGAGCGCTGATCCACAGCAGCCGGCGGCGCACGTGCAGCAGCGCGCTCTGCGTTTCCTCAGCCGAGTGTGCCAAGCGTGCATCACGAGTGGCTGCGAACTCGCGAATTTGCTCGCCGAGATTCGCGGTGTCGCTGGCGTACTGGATGAAGAAGGGGGTCGAAAACGGCGTCGGACCCGAGCCTGGTTGCTTGGGCGGCGCCGGCGCCTTCTTGGCGTTGAATTGCCCTTTCCCGCCTGGCTTGCGGTAGGGACCGCCAAAGAAAAACTCGATCTTGGTTTTCAAGGTCACCCTGCGCAGCTTACGGCCGTCAAGTTCGATGTCGTCGTACTCCTCGTGGATTTCCTCGGCACTTGCGCGCGCCGCATCGCTCAGCGTCAGCCAGTGATCCTTGAGAGATTCCGAGCGCTGTGCCGGCACCCCATTCTTGCGGTACGTTTGGAAGACTTCCAAGTGATGCTCTTCGTCCATCGGCAGCGGCATCACGGCATCGACGGCCGTCGCAGGGATCTGCAGCTCAACGAGCCGAACGCTCTCGCGGAGTTGAAAACTCATCCAGATTGCGAGATTGGGCCTGAAATCTCCCGGCGGCACCGGCTGCACAGCCAGAGGCGCAATCCACAAGGGAGCGGTGATCCGGCTGACGGGATTTGACCCGGCGCCGACGGCGATTGACAGATAGACCGAAAGCGTTTGGCTGGGCATGGGGACAAAGCGGACTTTGCTTGCCAAGCGTTGGGCCTGCCGCAGCAGCCGATTATCGAGCACGGCGCGCGCTTGTTGACATTGCGCGTCGAACTGCGTGCGAATGAGGTTCTCCGTGCTCGCCTGCTTGTCCTGGAGGGTTTGGGAAGCCGTCTGATACGACAGCGCCGACACGCCTCCCAGCGCCAGCGCGATCAGCGCCAGGAAATAGACGATCAGCGACAAGCGGATCGATTTCATGTGTGCTTTTCCGTGTCGTCTTCGCCGCGGAGCATGTAGCCTTCGCCCCAGCGCGTCAGGATGAGCGGCAGCTCGAAGCCCTTGTCGATCTTGGTGCGCAGGTAGCGGATGTAGACGTCCACGACGTTTGACGTATTCTCGTCGTATTCGTCGTACAGGTGCTCCCAGATCATGGTGCGCGTCACCACCTTGCCGCGATGATACGCGAGAAACTGGAGCAATGCAAATTCCCGAGGCGTCAAATGAATCTGCTGACCGGCGCGCTTGGCGGTGCGGGCGGCGGTGTCGATTTCCAAATCATGCACGCGGATCATCGGGTCCTTGATATCGTGCGTGCGGCGAATCAGCGCCCGCAGCCGGGCCATCAACTCGCCCAGCTGAAACGGCTTCGTCAGATAATCGTCGGCTCCGATGTCAAGGCCCTTCACCTTGTCGTCGAGCGTGTCTTTGGCGGTCAGCACCAGGACGTGTGCGTTCATGCCGCTCTTGCGCCATTCCTTCAGCAGCGTCAGGCCGTCCTTCTTGGGCAGCATCAAATCGAGAACGATGACATCGTAGCTGGCGCCGCGGGCCTTGAAGTCGGCTTCCTCGCCGTCCTCGGCCAAATCGACGGCAAAACCCTCTTCCTCCAGGCCGCGCCTGAGCGATCTGGACAAAGGTTTATGATCTTCAACGAGCAAAACCCGCACGTGTCGACTCCGCGGGACAACGATGAGCGCTGACGATACTGCTCGAAATTCTACCACATGCGCATTAAAGTGTCATGAGAGACAATCGTCCGCCATGCGCAGCCGCTCACGAATTGCTGGATGATCGTGGAACAGCCAGACCACGAGCGGGTGCGGATCGGGATCGGATTTGTTGAGGCGTGCGAGCTTGGTGAAGGCGCTGCGGTAGGCGACCGAGTTGTGCGTCCGATCCAGCGCGTAACGATCGCATTGGCGCTCGAAGAGACGGCTCAGCGCATTTTGGGCAGGACTGAGGAGCAATCCGAAGAGTGACAACACGAGCAGCAACAAGGGCAGGGCGGCGGGGTCGTGCAGACCGGCATACTCCAATTTTGGCGTCGCCCAGCGCAGCAACACATCGACGAGCCAAAATCCAGCCAACGACAGCACGACACGCACGGCGATCATCTTCGGAAGATGCCGATGCACGTGATGGCCGACTTCGTGGGCGAACACGACTTCGATCTCCTCCGGCGTAAATTGTTCGAGGAGCGTATCGCCGAGCAGCACGCGCCGCGTCCGCCCCAGGCCGGCAAGGGCGGCGTTCGCTTTCTTGGTTTCCTCACTCAGGTGCAGGCGATAGACGCCTTCGACGGCTAGGCCGGTGCCGTCGCTCAAACCGCGCAACCGTTCCAAGAGGGACGTATCGTCGAGGCGCGTCACTTTGTAAAAGATCGGCAGGATGAGCACGGGCAACAGCTGGCCGAGCGCGAGTGTCACGAGCAACCAACCGAAGGTCGCCCATAGCCACCACCATTCCCCGCTGATCCATAGGACGGCGTAAAGTCCCGAAAGCAACAGCCAACCGAGCACGCCGCCGACGAGCCAGCCCTTGACGCGTTGCCAAATCCAACGGCCGAGCGTTTGATTGCTGAGCTGATGTTCATGTTCGACGACGTAGCCCGACCAGAAATCGAGCGGCAGCGACACCATCTCGAGCGTGACCACGAGCGCGGCCGCCGTCAGCCAAAGTTGCAGCCAGCGCTGGTGCGGCAGGTTATCCTTCAGCCAATTGCCCAGCGCCGGGCCAAGGAAGAGTGCGCATACGCCGAGCCAAACGAGCGCCGTAATCGTGCCGATGACACCGGCAAGCAGCTTGAGCTTCTGATAGCGCTTGACGGACGGCGAAGCCGGTTCGAGGTCGAGTTTCGGTGCGGTTGTTGTCATTCATTCGCCTTGTTGCATGGTGGAGGCTCGTTGACTATTGTAAGAGTCCAGCTTGTCGGACCCGCCCAAGAAAAGGACGCATATAGGTTCCGACTTACTTCATCTGCGGGAGAAATCGTGGCTGTTACACCGCGAGTCATCGGCCTAAAGTTGTGCCGCAAAGTCGAAGTAGATCCGGCGAAGCGGGAAATGTCGTTGCGTGGGGTTTTTCAATCGATTCGTTTTCCGCGATTTCCGGCTGGCCCCATTGCATGCACGGTTGTCGCAGAGTTGTACGGCGGCCAGGGTGAAGGTAAGATGAAATTGGTCTGCACCGATGCAGAATCTGAAGAGGACATCTATTCATATGCGCGGTGGCACGTATGCCTGCCTGAAGGGAAGGTTGCATGGCTGATCTATGAACTGCCGAACTGGATCGTTCCTCGACCTGGAAGATATATTCTGTCGTTATTCTTCGATGATTCCTTGGTGACGTCACGAAGCATCGAGATTTGGAAGGCATAACATGCACAACGATCAACGGGAACACGGTGTCGCAGACGATGGCGGGGAAGCCTTGGTCGGCGATATTATCATGATGGATCAGGGTCAGGAATGGACGATGTTTGACAAGACCGATGCCAACGTGCTGCGCGTCAAACTAGATTATGGCCGGAGCGGGTTGCACGTCGAATTGCCAGCCGATCGAGTGGTCGGCCCATTGGCGATCAAAGATGCAACGCCGCTTCCCAATCCGGAACAGGCGATTGCCGACGTTCTCGTCAAACCGACCGGTACGCCGCCGCTCGCACAACTCGCCAAGGGCCGCAAAAACGCGTGCATCCTGATTTGCGACATCACGCGGCCAGTGCCGAACAAGCTGATCCTGCCGCCGATGCTGCGCATCCTGGAAGAACAGGGCATCGCGCGCGACAACATCCTTATCCTCGTCGCCACCGGCTTGCATCGCCCCAACCAGGGCAATGAACTGGAAGAAATCGTCGGCCCCGACATCGTCAAGCACTACCGCATCGAGAATCACTTCGGTAAAAAGCTCAGCGACCACGAATTTCTCGGGGTCACACCCAACGGCGTCCCGGCGTACATCGATCGCCGCTACACGCAGGCCGACCTGAAAATCACCACGGGCCTAATCGAGCCGCACTTGATGGCAGGCTATTCGGGCGGCCGCAAGGTGATCTGCCCCGGCATTGCCGCTCTGGAAACGGTCAAGATCTGGCACGGGCCGAAGTTTCTCGAACATCCCAAGGCCGACTGCGGCTTTCTCGACGGCAACCCCGTCCACGAAGAAAACACGCGCATCGCCAAGATGGCCGGCTGCGATTTTATCGTCAACGTCTGCATCGACGGCCAACGCCGCATCACCTGGGTCGGCGCCGGGGATATGGAGAAAGCGTGGCTCGAAGGCGTGCGCTTTGTCGAAAACGTGGTGCGCGTCTCGGTGCCGCAAGCGCTGGACGTCGTGGTCACCAGCGCCGCCGGTTATCCGCTCGACACGACCTGGTATCAGGCGATCAAGGGCCTGACCGGGGCGCTGCCGATCGTCAAGCAGGGCGGCACAATCGTCCTGGCCGCGAGTTTGACCGAAGGCATCGGCAGTCCGGAGTTCGTGAAGCTGATCGACGACAACGCCGACCTCGCCGAATTCAAACGCCGCATCATGGGCAAAGACTACTTCATCATGGACCAATGGCAGCTCGAAGAGTTTGCCAAGGTCGTCGCCAAGTGCAAGGTGAAGGTGGTCACGCAGGGATTGCCCGCGGCGACGCTGAAGAAGTGCAACGTCGAGCCGGCGGCCAGTGTGGAGCAAGCGGTCGCGGATTGTTTGCAGGAATACGGGCCGACGGCGAAAGTGGCGGTGATTCCGAAGGGGCCGTATGTGCTGCCGTATGTGGCGTGACACACATGCTATTACGGCGAAAATGCCACGCGTTCATACACCTCCGCCAGCTTGAGCTTGCACTTAATCGACGCGATTTCGACCGTCGCTTCCAATCCGGTTGTGAGACGATAGTTCCAGCTGCCGTCGGCTTGACGGGTGAAATGTTCGATTTGCGGCTTGTCCTGGGACACGAGCAAGTAATCGGTGAGCGTCGGATTCCAAGTCTGGTAGCGCGTGAATTTCTCGCCGCGATCAAAGGCCTCGGTCGAGGCGGAAAGTGCTTCGATAATGACCTTGGGGTTCAAGATGACATCGCGGAAGTTGTCGTGGTATTGCGGTTCGTCGCAGATGACGACGATGTCGGGATAGGAGAACAAGCCGCGCGAAGTTTCGCCCGCGGTTAGGATTGGGCCGCTGCAGACCTTGGTGTCTTTGGTTCGCGCTCGGCACGGGCCTCCCTTGAGTTGGTTGCCAAATGAAATTACCATATTCACCGTGATATCGCCGTGTTCACCGCTTTCACCGGCCATAGCGAAAACTTCGCCGTCGAGAAATACATGGCGCTCTTCCGAAGCGCGTTCCATCGCCAGGTACTGTTCAACGGTCAAGACTTGCTTTGGTTGAGGTTTCGGCAGTGCCATGGATTCGCTCCAATCTCTCGAATCGAATGGTGGTGGGGACTCCAAAAGTCCAAACTATCCTACTGTTTGCAAGTGGCACATCGTAGTCTATTCACGTGCCGACGGTTCAAGCAACGTCGAGCCGACTCTGTCACCCACGCGGCCAAAACGCTCCCGTGCGCTCCCGATAGGCACGATAATCCTCCCCAAATCGATCCAACAGCTTTGCTTCTTCGATGCGCATCCGGATCGCCAGCAAGGTGAACACGACGACGCCGGCGATGAAGATGTATGCATTTGCGGCGACCAGGGCGTTGGCCAGAATCGCCAGGCCGACGCACACATAAAACGGATGCCGCACCCACCGATATGGACCGGTCGTCACCAGCGTGTGATGTTGCCGAGTGACCACGGTGTCGGTCAGGTTCTTGCCGAGGTGGTGCAGCGTCCAGAACAAAAGAGCCGCAACCAAGAGACCCAGCGCGGCGCCCGCCCAACGCAACCATGCGGGCAACGGCAGGGCCGCCCACGCCATCCAGTGCGGCTCGATAACGAACAGAATCAGCGACAGCATTCCGGACAAGCCGACAACGCGAATCGAAATCAACAGCAACAGGCCTTCCTGTCGGCGATCGAGCTTTTCACCGGTTCCATGGGCGCGGAGGCGATGATAGGCGGCAATCGGCACGACGAGCACAATGCCCGCGAGTAGGACCCAGCGAAAAACGGCATCGTCGTTCATCTTACAGCAGCTTCATCCAGTTCCAGTCATAATGCCTGCTCAGCAGCACCAGCAGCGTGACAAGCCCCACGGCAAGTCCCCACTTCATCCAGCCGAGGCGACGCTGAAAGGCCGGTTCCAAATTCGGATCGCGCTCCATGCGCCGAATGAACTCGACGCGGTCGGCGATCGTCGAATGCTGCCACCACGAGAAAAAGCCGGGGCGTTCGCGCGGGATGCCGTTGAGATCGGCGACTTTTTCCAGGGCGGTGATGAACGCGGCGGACGTCGCCGTCTTGCAGCCGAAGATGTCGGCCTGGCGCTCGCAGCGGCGCGACAGCCAGCCGAACACGACGAGAATGTAAAGCGCCACGACCGCCAGGATGATCCAGACGCCGACGGTGTGCCAGGTCGCCGCGCCCACGAAGCTGCTCAGCCACGTCGGCGTATCCAGGTTGACCAGCCACGCGGCGCCGGCGCTCCACAATCCGCCCAGCAGGATCAAGCTCGTCACGATAAACACCATGTAAAAGAACATGTGATGGTGTTTCATGTGGCCGACTTCATGGCCGAACACGGCTTCGATTTCGTCCTCGTTCAATTCATCCAGCAGGCGATCGGTGACCACGACGTAGCGCAACCAGGGCAACACACCGGTGACCATGGCGTTGGCGACGCCGTGCCGCGTGTTCCAGACCAGCACATTGGCAAAGCGAAACCGCAGAGTGTGCGCCTTGTCGAGCAGGCGCCGGCGCAGCGGTCCGTCCGGCAGCGGCGTGAGCCCAAGGAAAAGACGCAGGAACAACGGCATGACGACCAGCGCGACGGCGAGCAGGCCGATGCCCGCGCCAGCCATGAGCAATGACTGTTTGGAGTCGCGGGGCACGACCAAGAGCAGGCTTTCGTGCAACACAAGCAGCACGATCGGCGGCAACACAAACAAGAGCGAGTGCCGCGCTTGCAGTCCGAAGTACGCCCAGCGGCTCAAAAACGACGCCAGATGCGGATAATGCAAAATGTCCGCGTTCAGACGATCGACATCGTAATTGCGCAGCCAGCCCCAGGCCAGGCCGGCGAGCAACGGCATCAACATCACGACCTTGAAGCCGGGGATGGGCAGCTCCGGTTCCACCGCCTGAATGGTGTTCCCCCAGCCGAGAACGTAAAGAGCCCCGAGAAAGAACCCGAACAACGTGATGGTGTGCCAACGTTTGAAGCGCACGTGGCGACGGATGATCGCCGCACGCTCTGCCGGCGCGCGCCGCAGCGCCCGGCAGGTCAGCAGGTTGACGAATTCTGCGACAAGCGCCAGCAAGCCAATGCCCGACAAGGTGACAAAGCAACTGAGGCCCGGATCGAGCCCGAGCGGGCTGGGCCAGGCATCGTGCAGCGTGATGAGCAACAGCAGTAAGAGCAATAAAAGCGGCATGACGGGCAGGCGTCCTCGGTCGATGTTCCGATTTGCAATTGTACGTCATGGAACCGGTGCGGCACAGAGCGACTTATTCAGCCGGCGCGCTTGCGCGCCGTGGACGCGTGGCTCCCACGGCGAGCAAGCGCGCCGGCCAAGAGGCTGTTGCAATACTTCCGAAGTCTTGCCATCGTTGCGTGCTTTCTTCAATCGCTGCTGCGACTTCGGAAGTATTGCAACAGCCTCTGAATGAGTTCGGTCTGTTTCCTCTTGCTATCCCTCGTCCATGCGGTACGCTGGGAAGCATTCCCCGTCGTTCCTCATTGAAGGAGTCCCGCCGTGCGTCGCTTGCTTGCCGTCCTCGTCATCGCGCTCGTCATCCAACCCGCCGCCGCTCAGACGACGAAGTCGCGCCAGAAGCTCTACATCACCAACAGCGCCGGCAACGATGTCACCATCGTCGATGTCGCCACCAACAAGGTGCTCGGCACGGTCGAAGTCGGGCCGCACCCGCATGGCATCGCGGCGCCGGCAACGCAGGATCTGGTCCTTATCACCATCGAAGGCGGCAAGGTCGGCGAGCTCGTCTATCTCGATCCGATCACCGACAAGGTCACCAAGCGCATCAACATCGGCCCGGCGCCGAATCAACTCGCCGTCACGCCCGACGGCCGATGGGCCTACATCCCCGTCAACGATGGGCATTATGAAGTTGTCGATGTCCCCGCGGGCAAGATCGTCGAACGCATCTTCACCGGCGGCCGGCCCCACAACACGCTCTGCTCCGCCGATGGTCAACGCATGTATCTGGCGCCGATGGGCAATCCGAAAAAGGTCTCCATCGCTGAAGTGTCAACGCACAAGATCATCGCCGAAGTGCCGTTCAGCAACGTGGTCCGGCCGGTCGCGGTCACCAAGGACGAGAAACGCCTGTTCGCCGAGGTGGACGGACTGGTCGGCATTGAAATGGCCGACGTGCCGTCGCGCAAAATGATCAGCCGCGTGGCGGCACAGTTGAACGACGAGCACAAGAAGGTCGGCAGCCGCAGTCACGGCCTGGCGATCCGCCCCGACGAAAAGGAGATTTGGGAATGCGACGTCGAGCACATGGAAGTCCACGTCTACGACATCACCGGCAAAGCCCCCAAACAGATCGCCACGATTCCGATGGGCGGCCGTGTCTATTGGCTGACGTTCAGCCCTGATGGTAAGATGGCGTATATCTCGGTGCGCAGCCGCAATGAAACGGCGGTAGTGGACACCGCGACCAAGCAAATTCTCGCGCGCGTTCCGGCCGGCAAGGAACCGAAGCGCTTGCTGGTAGTGACTTTACCGGAAAAGTAGTGATCAGCGGCGCCGCGTTTCAGGGCGCCCCCCGGGGGGGGTGAAATGAAACGCGGCGCCGATGGGCGGCGCGAGCGCAAAACGGCAAGCGACCCAGGGGACCAGGCAATGCGACGGATGGTTCAAAGCGGCGTGTTGTTCGCACTTTGCGTCCTTTGTCATTGCCAGAAGCCGAGCGTCGCGGATATGCCGGCGCGACCTGAGTCCCACCGTAGCCCCATCGACATCGCGATCTTGGACGAAGGCCGCCGCGCCGTTGTCGCCAATCACACTGCTGATTCGATCGCGCTGCTGGACGTGCGACGCGGCACGATTCTGGACGAAAAGCCCGCTGGCCGTCGACCCGCTGCCATGGCGGCGCATCCCAGCGGCAAGCTGGCCGCGGTCAGCAATCATTGGTCGCACGATGTCGATCTGTTCGCGATCGAAGGCGACAAGCTCGTCAAGCAGACAACCATCGCCATCGGCCCGCTGCCGCGCGGCGTGCTGTTTTCCAAGACAGGGGAACATCTCTTCGTCGCCGTGGCCGGGGCGGACGAAGTCGCGATGATCGACATCGCCGATCATAAGGTCGTGCGGCGCTGGCCGGCGCCGCGCGAACCGCGCCAGCTCGCCCTGTCGCCGGATGGGAAATGGCTCGCCGTCGCTTCAAGCCGGTCGGCCGAGGTTCGCTGCTGGAACCTGCAAACCGGCCAGCTCCATTGGGAACGATTGATCGACGCCGCGTTCAATCTGCGCGGCCTGAGCTTCACTCCGGACAGTCAAGCGATCATCTGTGCCCACGTCGTTCGCCGCGATCTGCCGGTGACGCGCGGGCACATCGAGGAAGGCTGGATCATCGATAGCCGGTTGACGCGCTTGCCTCTTGCGGCCGATGCCAAGCCGCCGTATTTGCAAATGGCCCTCGATGTCCGCGGCGAGGCAATGGGCGATCCGCACGGCCTGGCGTTCAGCGCCGACGGCAAATTATTGGCGGTCACCGGCTCCGGATCGCACGAGCTGATCTTGCTGCACACCGACAACCTGCCCTGGAACACCGATCCCGGCGACTTCATCGACGGCCGGTTGCTCGACGGCGTCCAACATCACCGCGTGGCGCTCGGCGGTCGTCCCTTGTCGGCGGCGTTTGCGAATGACCGTGTCGTTGTTGCCAATTATCTGAGCGACGCGGTCGATGTGATCGACGTCAAACACAATCGTCTGGAAAAAACGATCGCCCTGGGCGGCCCCAAAGAGCCAAACCTGGTGCGGCAAGGCGAGACGCTTTTTTACGATGCCAAGCGCTCGCACAATCAGTGGTTCAGTTGCCACACTTGTCACACCGACGGGCACACGAGCGGCCAGAACTTCGACACGCTCAATGACGATTCATTCGGTACGCCGAAGTTGGCGCCGACGTTGCGCAACGTCGCCAAGACCGGCCCCTGGACCTGGCACGGCTGGCAGAAGGACCTGGGCGCCGCGGTCGCCAAGTCGTTTACCGACACCATGTATGGGCCGGCGCCGACCAAGCACGAGGTCCGGGCAGTCGTCGCATTCCTGGAGACCCTCGAGCCGCCGCCGTTGCCGAAGAAAAACGATCCGGCGATCACACGCGGCGTGGAGATCTTTACGGAGAAAGCCCGCTGCGCCCGCTGCCATCGGCCGCCGCTTTACACTTCGCCTGAGGTTTACGACGTAAAGCTCGAAAGCGGCGGCAGTCCGTATCAAGGTTACAATCCGCCATCGCTGATCGGGCTGTCGGATCGCGGCCCATTCATGCACGACGGCCGGGCCAAGACGCTCGAAGAAGTGCTGCGTACCTGGCACACGCCGCGTCACATCGGCGGCGCCGCGCTAACCGAGGACGAAGAACGCGACCTGCTGGCATTCCTGCGAGCGTTGTGACCTCTGAGAGTTTGTGAAAAAATCTCTCGCAAAGTCGCAAAGACGCCAAGCAACAAGAAAGATAGCCATGAATTCTTGGGTATTCTTGGCGCCTTTGCGACTTTGCGAGAGACGGTTTTGATTTTTTCACATGCTCTGACTCCTGATTCCTGACTCCTGACCCCTGCTTATGACCCCCGTCGTGATGATCGCCGGTGACGGCATCGGCCCCGAAGTGATGGCCGCCACGCAGCAAATCCTGGCGGCGGCCGGGGCGCGCATCGACTGGATCGAGGCGGTCGCGGGACTGGGCGCTGTCGAAAAATACGGCGAGCCGCTGCCCGACGCCACGCTCGACCTCATCCGCAAGCACCGCGTCGCTCTCAAAGGCCCCTGCACGACGCCGATCGGCAAAGGCTTCCGCTCGATCAACGTGCGCCTGCGCAAAGATCTCCAGCTCTATGCCAGTATTCGGCCCGTTGCATCGCTGCCCGGCATCAAGGTGCCGTATCAAAATGTCAACCTGATCGTGGTCCGCGAAAACACCGAAGGCCTGTACGCCGGCATGGAGCACTACGTGGTGCCCGGCGTCGTCGAAAGTCTGCGACTGGTGACACGCGAGGCGGCCGAGCGCATCGTGCGCTACGCCTTCGAGTTGGCACGCAATCAAGGTCGCCGCAAGATTACGGTCGCGCACAAGGCCGACGTGCTGCCGCTCAGCGACGGCATGTTCCTGGCGGTGGCGCGGCGTGTTGCCGACGACTATCCGTTCCTGGAGTTCGAGGATTTGCCGATCGACCGCGTCGCCTTGGAATTGGCCCTGGAGCCGTCGCGCTTCGATGTGTTGGTTATGGAAAACTTGTTCGGCGACGTGATGAGCGATTTGTGCGCGGGCCTGGTCGGCGGGCTGGGCCTGGTGCCGGGGGCGAACATCGGCGCTCGTTACGCCCTGTTCGAAGCGGTGCACGGCAGCGCCCCGGACATCGCCGGCAAGGGCCTGGCCAACCCGATCGCACTCTTGCGTTCGGCGGCGATGATGCTCGAATACATCGGCCAACGCGAACCGGCGGCGCGCATCGAGGCGTCGGTTCGCGCTACGTTGCAAGCCGGCGAAGGCTTGACGCGCGACCTCGGCGGCACGGGCACGACGGCGACGATCACGGGAAGCTTGATCGCGCATTTGTAAGGCAGCGCATGCCCCGCTGGCGGCTTAGCGGGGACGATGCGATTTCGGTCACGCTAAGCCGCCAGCGGCGAGCGCAGCATGTTGCATGTTCCCCTCATCCAAGGCGGCGGCATCGGCCATGACCTAGTGCCGGCCGTGCAGCAAATCCTGGCGGCGGCGGGCGTCGCCATCGCGTGGGATGAATACCTGGCCGGCGGCGAGGCGATGGCGCTTGGCAAGGAGCCGATGCCGAAAGCGATGCTCGACGCGGTGCGGCAGGCCGGCGTCGCTCTCAAGACCAAACTCCAGCCGGCGCCGCGCGACCCGCACTTCAATTGCAACATCTTGTTGCGGCGCGAGCTGGGCTTGTTCGCCTCGGTGCGACCGCTCAAGAACCTGCGCGGCTTGCCATCGCGCTTTCAGAATGTTGATATGCTCGTCATTCGCGAGCTGACCGAGGACCTATACGCGTCGATCGAGCATGAGATCGTTCCCGGCGTGGTCCAGAGTATCAAGGTGGTGACCGAGGCCGCCAGCCGCCGGTTTTTCCGCTTTGCGTTCGAGTGGGCCAAGTCGAATGGGCGCAAGACGTTGCATTGCGTGCACAAGGCCAACATTCTCAAGCTGGCGGACGGTTTGTTCCTGGAGTCGTTTCGCGCCATCGCCAGGGACTTTCCCGGCTTGGAGGCGAAGGAGATCATTGTCGATAACTGCTGCATGCAGATGGTCTCCAAGCCGCAGCAGTTTGACGTGATGGCCATGGGCAATTTGTACGGCGACATCGTCAGCGACCTGGGGGCGGGCGTCGTCGGCGGCATCAGCACGACGCACGGCATCAACGTCGGCGACGGCGTGAAGGTCTTTGAATCATTCCATGGCGGCAGCCGCGCGACGATCGGCGTCAACCGGGCGAACCCTTTGCCCCTGCTGTTGCCGGCGCTCGACTTGCTCCAAGCCCTTGGCCAGCAGCTCGCAGCAGGTCGGATTCTGCGGGCCGTGGAAGCGGTTTTGGGCGAAGGCCGAGTGCGCTCGTGCGATCTGGGCGGCCAGGCGAGCACGACGGAAATGGCTGAGGCGATTATCCGCGCGTTGTGAATCATTCTGAGCGATGGTTGAAAGGAGCCGATTGTACCGCTTATGCCGCGCGGCCGACGCTCCATGCGGGCTGAAATTCAACCAGCGAAAAAATCCCGCAACCTGAACCCTTGACACCCTTTCCTGCGGGGAAGTAAACTCCATAATGTCATCATCCGCAGCCGACCTCCCTCATACCGGCTGGCGGCGTCCGATGCGGCGCCGATGTTCGGGAGAAGCGTTCACGTGAAAGCTCTGATCAGCGATATCCACAGCAATCTCGAAGCCCTCCAAGCGGTCTTGGCGGATATCGCGCAGCACAACGTCACCGAGATCTACTGCCTGGGCGATATCATCGGCTATGGGCCCAATCCGCGCGAGTGCATCGATCTGGTCCGGCAGTGCAAACTTGTCCTCTTGGGCAATCACGATCAGGGCGCGATGTTCGATCCGGACGGCTTCAATCCTCCGGCCGAGCGCGCCATCTTCTGGACGCGGGCCCAACTCGAATCGCCCGCGGATACCCGCCAGAACAAAGAAGACCGCTGGGAGTTTCTCGCCGAGCGGCCGCGCGTCTTCAAGGAAAACGGCTTCCTTTACGTGCATGGCTCGGCCCGCAATCCGCTCAATGAATACGTCTTTCCGGAAGACATCTACAACCAGCGCAAGATGGACCGCATCTTCGCTCTTGTCGAGAAGTACTGTTTCCAGGGGCACACGCACGTCCCCGGTGTCTTCACCGAAAACCCGCAGGACGAGTTGTATCAGTTCCAGTCGCCCGAAGACCTCAATTACGAATTCAAGCTCGACGCCCGCAAGGCGCTGATCAACGTCGGCTCGGTGGGCCAGCCGCGCGACGGCGATTGGCGTGGCTGCTACGTCTTGCTGGAAGACAACACGCTCTACTACCGGCGCGTGGAATACGACATCGAGTCGACCATTCAAAAGATCCACGACGTTCCCGAACTCGACAATTTCCTGGGCGATCGCCTGCGCGACGGCCGCTAACCTGCACCTTTTGCCGCAGCGCCCTATCCTAGACTGGAGAAGATGGGGTATTTTTGTTCAGAAGCTGTTTCAAAACGGGGACTGGCCCATTTGCTTTGTGGGGCCTGTCCCCGTTTTGAAACAGCTTCTTAGCCGCGGATCGAAGATCCGCGCCGGTCTGCGACCGGCGGCTAAGGGACTGTTTCACAACAGTTATGAAGAAACCCGGTTTCTTGGAGAAACCGGGTTTCTTTGAGGTTGCGAAACAGTCTCTAAACGAGAACGCCGTGGCGGCGAATCGCATTATGTGGGTGTTGAGGGTTGGCGCTGACCAGAAATCCGGAGCGGTCCGTTCATGCAGAAGAATTTCGCGGTATTCATTGTGGTTTGCATTGCCATCATCATGGGCTGGCTGTGGGTGCAGCAGCAGATTTGGCCGCCGCGCCCGCGCGACCCGAATCAGATCGCGAAGAACGACGGCGCCAAGGATAAGAAGGATGCCGACAAGAAGAAAGTTGAGAAAAAAGACGACGACAAAAAGGGCGACGAGAAGAAGGAAGTCAAGCCGCCCAAAGTGCAGCCGGAGCAGAAACCGGAAATCAAAGCCAAGCCTGAAGTGAAGTCGGAGCCGGTGCCGCAGACCGTTCTGCTGGGTGGTGATAACACGCATTTGCAGGTGTTGCTGACCACCCACGGCGCCGGCGTCCAAAAACTGACGCTCAATCGCTTCAAGGCGGCGGACTACCTCGGCAGGCCGGTCAAGCGCAATCTCGACCTGATTCCGGAAGATTCGTTCATGCCGTCGTTCCTGATGTACCATTTCGCCGACGCCGGCGCCGATCATCCGGTGCTTGGCTTGGGGGCGAAAACCTGGCAACTGGACGGTCAAGACAAGCGGCCCGACGGCACCGAGGAAGTCAGGTTCTCCGTGCGCGTCCTTGGCTCGGAGCACATCAAGATCACCAAGACGTATCGCCTGGCTCCCAAGGATTATCATCTCACGTTGCTTTTGGAGATCGAACGCGACAAGCAAGGCGGCGACGCCAAGGAACACAAATTCCGCTACCAGCTTACGGGCGCCCACGGTTTGCCGATTGAGGGCGAATCGTACACCAGCACGTTCCGCAAGGCGATCATCGGCATGCTGAACGACAACGGCACGCTCATTCGCGAGTTGGACAACGAAGATTCATATCGCATCAGTCACCGCGGCGGCGGCGATCGCGTCCCGCGCGGCAATCGCATGAACCAAAAGCTGCAATACGCCTGCGTCGCCACCCAGTATTTTGCGTCGGGGATCGTCATCGATGATCTTCAGCCCGACAAGGAAGTCGATCCCAAGAGCATTCTCGCCTGGGCGCGACCGACCTTGGAAACGACCGAGACCCGCGGCACGATCAAGGGCATCGTCGGCGACACGCTTTGGCTCAAGGAAGCGGTCGGCCTGCCGAAGCCTTTTCAACTATTGCCGCACGTCAAGCTGCACATTGAGGAAAGCAAACTCAAGGACGGCGATCAGGTCATGCTCAGCTTCTATGAAACGCCGCCGCCGGACGGCAAGAGCGTGGCCACCTGGATTCGCCGGGGCCAATCGCCGCGCCCGTTCCTCGACGACATCACCGTGCGCGTCAACAGCGAGGAGATCCTCCTCCGCGCCGGCGACAAGGTGGCCCATCAGTTCCTGCTCTATCACGGCCCGGTCAAGACGCGGCTGCTCGGCCAGTTCTCCGGCGAGGAGAGCGTCGATGACAACCTCGTCGACCGCTACACCGACAAGCTGCATCTTAGCACGCTTACGGATTACCAATCGCAGTGGCCGTTCGGAACATTTGCCAAATTCATCGGCTTCACCTGGCTGCTCATCCAAACCACCAAGCTCATGCACGGGCTGCTCTACGTGCTCAATCTCGTGGTCTTCGGCTACCACGGGCTCAGCATCATCTTGCTCACGGTCCTGGTGCGCGGCCTGATGTTCCCCATCAGCAAGAAGCAGGCCCTGTTCAGCATCAAGATGCAGGCCGTCGGGCCGGAGCTGAAGAAGATTCAAGAGAAGTATAAAAACGATCCGCAAGGCAAATCACAAGCGACGATGGAGCTGTATCGCAAGCACAAAGTTCATCCGCTGGGCGGCTGTTTGCCGATGTTCTTGCAGTTGCCGATCTTCTTGGGCTTGTACTACGCGCTGCAGGAAAGCATCAGCTTCCGGCTCGCTGGCTTTTTGTGGATCGAAAACTTGGCCGCGCCGGACATGTTGATTTGGTGGAGCGAATCGATCCCGTTTATCAGCGATCCGGACAGCCAGGGCGGGTTCTTCTACTTGGGGCCGTTCTTCAATCTGCTGCCCATTTTCGCGGTCGGGCTGATGTTCATCCAGCAGAAGCTGATGACGCCGCCGGCGACCGATGAACAACAAGCCATGACGCAGAAGACCATGCAATTCATGATGATCTTCATGGGGATCGTGTTTTACAAGGTGGCGTCGGGCCTGTGCATCTACTTCACCGCCAGCAGCCTGTGGGGCCTGGCGGAACGCAAGTTGTTGCCCAAGAAAAAGACGGGTGAAGTGGTGGTCGCCGCGCCGCCGCCCAACGGCAAGGCGTCGTCGGCAAGGGGCAAAGCGAAGGCGCCGGTTAAGCCGGACGGCAATGGCACGGTGCAAAAGGTCAAGGATTGGTGGGCGAAGCTGCTCGAAGATGCGCGGAAGAAGTAGGTTTGTAATCGCCTGACCGGCGCCAACGCAGCAATCACTTGAACAGTGCGGCGCGAAAGGTTACGATGCCCATATGGAATTCGAGTGGGATCCCGATAAGGCCGCTCGCAATTTTGCCAAGCATGGTGTTGCCTTCAAGGATGCAGCGACTGTCTTCGGCGATCCTTTGGCGATGACCTACTTCGACCCTGACCATTCGGAATCCGAAGATCGCTTTTTGACGTTCGGCCACACGGATGCAGGTCGGTTGCTAGCGGTATCGCACACGGACCGTGACGCGAATATTCGCATCATCAGTGCTCGACCGATGACGCGAAAAGAGAGAAAGCAATATGAAGAAAAAAGATAAGACGGCAAAGCAAGACGAAATTCGTCCCCAATACGATCTGGCGACGCTCAAGGGTGGCGTCCGCGGAAAGTACGTCGATCGCTATCGCGCGGGCACGAATCTCGCTTTGCTGGCGCCGGAAGTCCGGGCGGCGTTTCCAACCGATGAGGCGGTCAACCAAGCACTGCGCACGATGATGCAGCGCCAACCGGCTTGACCAGATGGTGAATCCTCAATGCTCAGCCGCGGTTCTCATCTTGCCGTTTTAATTGCAGCCGGCCTAACCTTGCCGCTGCTGGCCCAGACCGCGCCCCCCTATCGCATCGAATTCAATCCGAGCCAGGATGTCATGCTCTTGGACAGAGACGAGCAAGGCAACACCGGGCTGTTCATCAATGTGCGTTTCACCATCACGCTGGAAGGCGGAACGAAACTTGAAGATTTGACCGGGGCCGATTACAAGCTCAAGATCGAGGAAGACGGCCATTTCATGGCGGAACGCGATGTGCCGCGCCCCAAGCCGGTCGAGAATCTCAGCGCCGTGCTGGCGCTCGACACCAGCGGCAGCATGAAGGAACGCAACCGCATGGTCCAGGCCAAGAACGCCGCTCAAGAATTCCTGCGGCGCTTGCCCGGCCGCGCCGATTGCGGCCTGATCTTGTTCGACCACGAGATGCGCCCGCCGGTGCTGGCGCCGACCACCGATCGCAGCGGCCTCTTGAAACAGATCATGGCGGTCGAGCCGCGCGGCGGCACGGCGTATCTCGATGCTGCGTTCCATGGAATCTCGATGCTGGCGAAAGCGCCGACCGGCCGTGAGAAGGCAGTGGTCGTCATGACCGATGGCGTCGATCTCAACAGCCAGACGCCGCTGGACCTAGTCATCAGCGAGGCGCTTAAGAAGAAAGTGCGCATCTTCACGATCGGCATCGGCGAACCGGGCAAACAGGAGCGCGTCAATTCGGTGCTGGTGCTCGACCATTCCGGCAGCATGAAACCGCCGGCCGACGATCTCGATATTCTGCCGAAGATCAAGGCGCTGCACCGGGCGGCGTCGCGGTTTGTAGAAATCATGCCGGCGACCGGTTTTGCGACGATCATCCCGTTCAGCACGGAAGTGAGCCGGCCCAAGGCTTTCCGCAATGACCGGGCGGAACTGACGAAGCAGATCCAGGATTTAGAGGCGTCCGGGGAAACGGCGCTGTTCGATGCCGTGTACGCAGCCATCGGCACGCTGGAGGCGGACGGTTCACCGGGCAAGCGCGCGGTTGTGGCGATGACCGACGGCGTCGACAACAGCAGTCGCCGCCGCGTCGAGGAAGTGATCGAACGTGCCCAGGAAGCCAAGATACCGCTTTACCTGCTTGGCTTCGGCCGCGAGGGCGAGCTAGATCAGAAGACCATGGCGCGGATGGCGACGTCCACGGGCGGCCGCTATTATCACGCCAAGAACCAACAGGCCCTGCTCGATATTTTTGAGAACCTCTCGATCGAATTGCACGACGACGGCATCGACGAAATCGCTTTGAAGAAGCTCGCCGGGGAAACAGGGGGGTTCTACTTTCCGGCGAAAAAAGTCGAGGAACTGCAGCTGATCGCCAAACAAGTATCCGAGCAACTCACTCAGCAGCGCTATACGGTGACCTTCAAGAGCCGGCGCCCAATCAACGACGGCACGGCCCGCAACGTCGCTTTGAAACTGGTGCGCCGCGGCGAAGTCGTTTCCAACGCGGCCGGCGCCAAGGTCGAAGGCCCGGAACAGGTGGTGACCACGGCGAAGGGCGGCTATCAGGTCCACGGCGTCGTCATCGCGGAGATGAATCACCTCGTCTATCTCGGCTTCCTCCTGGTGATCTGCTTGCTCATCGCGTTGCCCGCTATGCTGAGCCGCGTCACCGGTGCGTCCTCACGAGGAGGCTAGCGTGCTCAGCGGCGGCCGGCGCTTGCCGGACTTGGAAGACACCATCGTCGCCCTGGCCAGCGCGGCCGGTCCCGGCGCGCGGGCGATCATCCGCATCAGTGGCAATGCGGCGGTGAAGATCGTTCAGGCCGTGATGCCGTCATTCGAGCGCGATCCCACCGCCGGTCGTCAATGTCGCCAAGCAGCGATCGTTTTGTCCGGCGTCCACTCCGCGCTTCCTGCCGACGTCTACTTTTGGCCGGCGCCCAAGACGTACACCGGCCAGGATCTTGTCGAAATCCACACGATCTCCAGCCCGCCGCTCGTCGAATTGCTAATCGCGGCATGCTTGAACGCCGGAGCGCGCGCGGCGCAGCCGGGCGAGTTTACGATGCGTGCCTTTCTGGCCGGCAAGCTCGATTTGACGCGGGCCGAAGCGGTGCGCGGCGTCATCGAGGCCACGTCGCGCGATCAATTGAAGGAAGCGTTGACACAGCTTGCCGGCGGCTTGGCGCATCCGCTTCACGATTTGCGTGAAGAGCTTTTGAATCTGCTCGCCGACGTTGAAGCCGGGCTCGATTTCGCCGACGAGAACATCCAGTTCGTCGATCGCACCGCGCTCTTGCAGCGCATCACCAAAGGATTGGCCTTCATCACGCTGGTTCGTAAACAGATGGAACAACGGGCGCTGGGGCATCGGCCGTTTCGTGTCGTCATCGCCGGTTCGCCGAATGCGGGCAAGAGCAGCCTATTGAATGCACTGGTGGGCCAGAACCGGGCACTGGTCAGCGACGTCGCCGGCACGACGCGCGATTGGCTCGAAGCGACGCTGACGATCGACGGCGTGAAGATTCAACTCGTCGACACCGCGGGGCTGGGCGCTGCCGTTGACGCGATCGCCCGCCAGGCGCAACAGTCCGGCGGCGAACAGGCGCAGCAAGCGGATTTGGTGCTCTGGTGTTGGCCGCCCGGCGAGCGTCGAGAAACCGAGCGGACCGGCATCGCCTCCTTGCATTTGGCGACCAAGAGCGATCTCGGCCCGACGCATGCGGGGTTGTTCGCGGTCAGCGCCGTCACCGGGACCGGGCTGGACAAATTGAAGCAGGCGCTCGCGCAGTTCGCCAAGAAGGGCAACGGCGACGCATTGCCCGCGAGCCTGAGTCGTTGCCGCCATCATGTGGACGCGTGCTTATTGCACCTGCGGCAAGGACATCGGCTCGTCCTGGAAGAGGAGCCGCCAGAGCTGCTGGCGCTGGAGCTTCGCTTAGCGCTCGAGGAGTTGGGCGCGATGGTCGGGGCCGTTTACACGGATGATCTTCTGGACCGCGTGTTCAGCCGCTTTTGCGTTGGGAAGTGAGTACGGAATTACCAGCCCGCAGCGCAAGCAAGGGCGCCCTTGCTTGCGCTGCGGGCTGGTTGGGGATTTGTTGAAGATGTCGCACCAATTCACCCTGGGCCTGATCCAGATGCGCTGCGAGGCGGAGCCGCGCGCCAACCTCGACAAGGCGGTCGCGCGCATCGAACAGGCAGCCAAGGGCGGCGCGGACGTCATTTGTCTGCCGGAACTGTTCCGCTCGCACTACTTCTGCCAACGCACCGACCCGGCGCTGTTCGACCTGGCCGAGGAAATACCCGGACCGACGACGCAGCGCCTCGGGCCGCTCGCCAAGGCGCTGGGCAAGGTGATCGTCGCCTCAGTATTCGAGCGGCGCTCGTCCGGCATCTATCACAATACGGCCGCTGTCTTCGACGCCGACGGTGCGCTTCTGGGCCTCTATCGCAAGATGCACATCCCGGACGATCCGCTCTATTACGAGAAATACTACTTCACTCCCGGCGACCTCGGCTTCAAAACGTTTGCGACGCGCTACGGCAAGATTGGCGTGCTCGTGTGCTGGGACCAGTGGTTTCCCGAAGCGGCGCGGCTCACGGCACTGCAAGGCGCCCAAGTGCTCGTCTATCCCACCGCCATCGGCTGGCACCCGCGCGAGAAGGCGGAATTCGGCACGGCCCAACATCAAGCCTGGGAAACCAGCCAGCGCGCCCACGCCATCGCCAACGGTGTCTACGTCGCGGCCGTCAATCGCGTCGGACACGAAGGCCCCAAGGATGGCGGCCTGGAGTTCTGGGGCGCGTCGTTCGTCAGCGATCCCTTCGGCGCCGTGCTCAAGCGCGGCTCGCATGACCAGGAAGAGTTGATTCTGCAAGCATGCGATCCGGGACGAATCGAAGAAACGCGGCGCAACTGGCCGTTCCTGCGCGACCGGCGGGTCGATGCTTATGGAGAGATGACGAAGCGATGGTCGGTATGACCCGCGGGAATCGCTGCGCTCATCCCGCGGCTTGGATGAAAACGAAAAAACCCCGCTGAACTTCCTTTGGGGGTCGAACAGCGGGGCCGGAACAGAGAAGAGGCCAAAACGAACCAGGTAGATCGTAATTGAAGCAAGTATGAAGTCAAGCTAATTTCGGTCCTTTTTCGAAATTGGCGCGAGATTTTGATCGGAGGACCGGTCAGTTCGTAACTTCAAGCTGTCACGAGAGATAAGGATAGATTTCGACGTGTCATTGGCGCCGGTGTTGGCCGATGAGGGACAACCGCAGCCGCCGGAACAGCCGCGTGCTGCCTTTTTCCAGGCTCGCCAGCTGCGGCAGCTGAGATAAATGCCTGCCAAGCCGACGAGCGCCAGCACCGTTGCCAGTTGCCAATTCATGACCCGCCTCCACCCCTGCCAATCTGGAACACGAGCCACGCGCCCAGGTACGCCAGCCCGGTCATGTATGCGAACGTGAACACCGGCCAGCGCCAGCTATTGGTCTCCCGCCTGATCACCGCCAAAGTCGAGGCGCATTGGCAACACAGCGCGAAGAACACCATGATCGACAGCGCCACCGGCACGCTGAACAACTTGCGGTTGCTGCCGTCGTCCCATTTTGCATCTTGCAAGCGTTGGCCCAATTCCGCGCGATAATTCGCGTCGCCGGAATCGCCTTCGCCTTGCTGGAAGATCAGACCCATCGTGCCAACCATGACTTCGCGCGCGGGAAAACTCGCCAGCGCCGCCATGCCGATGCGCCAATCCCAACCGAGCGGCCTGACGATCGGCTCAAGTTGCTTGCCCGCCCGGCCCAGAAAACTTTGTGCTTTCCAGGCTTGCTGCAGCTCGTGAATTTGGTCGTTCATCACATTCGCTGTGTCGCCTAAAGCCTTCCGACGTATTTCCGCATTTTCGCCGGCCTGGTCCTTGAGCTCACTGATTTCCTTGTCGAGCTTCGCGCGCGAATCCTGCATCTCGGCCACGAACACGTCGTAACTTTGGCCTTCGGCATTGGTGGACGGAAAATACAGCAGCGCCCAGACGACGATCATGCTCGCCAAGATCAGCGTGCCGGCGCGGCGGACGAACATCCAGCTTGCTTCGACGGCGCGGCGCACGATCAGCCGCAGCGACGGCGTCTTGTACAGCGGCATCTCCATGACGAACACCGGTGTCTCGCCGCGCAACAATGTGCGCTTGAGCAGGAATGCGATCAGCGGCGCCAGCACCAGACCGATGCAGTACATGCCGAACAAAGTCAAGCCGGGAACCCACCAGATCAGATCGCGCACGGTCGCGTCGTCGGGCGGCTTCAAAAAGGCGCCGATCAAGAGCGCATACACGGGCAGCCGCGCCGAGCAGCTCATGAGCGGCGCGACCAGGATCGTGGCGAAGCGGTCGCGGCGATCCTCGATCACACGTGCCGCCATGATTCCCGGCACGGCGCACGCCACCGACGACAGCAGCGGGATGAACGACTTGCCGCTCAGCCCGGCGCGGGCCATCAACCGGTCCATCAAATACGCCGCCCGCGCCATGTAGCCGCAATCTTCGAGCACCGCGATGAAGGCGAACAGAATCAGAATCTGCGGCAGAAAAACGAGCACGCTGCCGACGCCTTTGATCATGCCGTCGACCAGCAAACTGCGCAGCGGACCGGGATCGAACATCGATCCGACCCAAGCGCCCAGCAAATCCTGGCCGCCGCTGATGGCCTTCATGAGCGGCTGGGCCCACACGAAGATCGATTGGAATACGACGAACATCACGGCGAGAAAGGCCAGCAAACCGCAGATGCGATGGGTCAATACCGCATCGAGCCGGTCGGTCCAGTTGACGAGGCGTTGGTCGGGCCGCTGCAGGCAACCCGCGGTCGCTTGGCGAATCCAGCCGTAACGCGTGCGCGCCTCGACAGCGGGCACGGGACAGCCGGCGCTGGCGAGACGTTGCCGGGCTGCGCGAATGTCCTCGGCCAGGTGGTCGTGTTGGCGCTCGGTGAGTAGTCGTTCGGTGTAGCCGCCGACGTCGATGAGCAAACGGCGCACGAGAAAGGAAGGTAGGTCGTCGCCCAAGCGCCGGCTGATGGCCCCGACTTCGTCTTCAAACGCGTCGGGAAACGCCGGTCCGTGACTGGGCACCGGCGCCAGCAGTGTGCGGGCGATCGCGGCCTTCAATTCGCCGATGCCCTTGCCCTTGTTCGCTTGCAGCGGCACTACCGGCACGCCGAGATTGCGCGACAATTGCTCGGCGTCGATGGTCATGCCCTGGTTGGTCGCCACGTCGATCATGTTGAGCGCGACGATGACGGGCACGCCGATCTCCAGGACCTGCGTCGTCAAATAGAGATTGCGCTCCAGATTGGAGGCATCGACGATGGTGACGACGACGTCCGGCTTGGCCTCGCCTGGCTCGCGCCCAAGGATCACGTCGACGGCGACCATTTCATCCGGGCTGCGGGCGGCGAGACTGTAGGTGCCGGGCAGATCGATAATGTCGAACGTTTGCCCGTGCCAGTGGAACTTGCCCTTCTTGGTTTCAACGGTCACGCCCGGATAATTGCCGACGCGCTGATTGAGCCCGGAGAGCGCGTTGAAGAGCGTAGTCTTGCCCGTGTTGGGATTGCCGACGAGCGCGATGGTGGGATGATGCGGCGGCATGCGGCGAATCGATGTTTAGCCCCGGTTCGGAGAACCGGGATGGCGCTCGTCCCGGTTCTGCGAACCGGGGCTAAGAAGCTGTTTCAAAACGGGGACAGGCCCCCCAGGGCAAACGGGCCAGTCCCCGTTTTGAAACAGCTTCTAAACGCTATAGGCGGGACACGGTGATGCGGGCGGCTTCGGTGCGGCGCAGGCTGAGGCGATAGTCGCGCAAGCGGATTTCCATCGGGTCGCCCAGCGGTGCAAAGCCGATCACTTCGACTTCTTCGCCTTCAAGGAAACCCATTTCGTAAAGGCGCTGAGCCAGGCCGTCGCTGCCGTGCATCGTTTCAACTCGGCCGCGCTGGCCAGCACGCAATTGATCAAGGGTGGACATTTCGCGTCTCGGTTATTGAGACTGAATCTCAGTTTTATCTAGTGTACCTGGAATTGAGATGCTGTCAAGTGGTTCGACGGAAATGATTTACCGCTTGCGGCTTAGCGAAACGATCCGCTAGGGAACGGGCCGCAAATAACTTCCCGATTTGTGCCGGGAGGGCGGGTTTTCCAACCCGCCATCGTCGTAGTTTGCGGCGGACAGGAATGTCCGCCCTCCGGGAAGTTATTTGCGGCCCGTTCCTAGGCCGCAAGTGATGTTTGCTGCGAGCGAAAATCATTGACCTGCTGCGAGCGAAACGCAAATGATTTCACGATCATTGCGCGCGTAGACCGACCGGTTGGCGAACGCCGGGTGCGACCAGATCACCTTGCGACCTGCCGGGCCGGCCATCGTGTTGCTGGGCTCAAGGATTTTCGCGCGGCTGATCTCTTCGTAACCTTTGGGCGTGAGGTTCGCGAGAATCAAATCGCCCCGCTCGTTGAAAAGCACATAGCGGTCCTCGTTGCGAATGGGTGTCAGGAACGCGTTGCCCCAGCGCACCGACTTGCCGGTGGTGGCTTGGTGCGTTTCCCAAATGCGTTTGCCGGTGGCGGCGTCGAGACAGCGCAACTCGCCGTAGCTGCACACGCCGTAGATGTAGCCGTCCTTGAGATACGGTGTCACCATGATGCTGTGCAAGCCGTCGGTCTCGTCGGCGTGTTCGCCGCGGCCTTGGCCTTGCCAGACGACCGTCGGCGGTTTGGCGCCGTGCGTTTTCAACATCAGCGGACCGTCGTAGAACGCGGTAAAAAAGAGCTGATCGCCGGCTTGGCGCGGCGTCGGAATCGACAGGTTCGCCTTGAGCATTTTCTTGGCGCCGTATGGCGCCGTCCAAAAAGCGGAGCCGGTCTCAGGATTGAGCGCGCTGATGCCCAGCGGATGCCACATGATGAGCTGGCGCTGGCCGCCGATTTCATAGATCATCGGCGGCGCATAGCCCGGCTCCTTGGACGAGATCGCCTTCCAGATTTCCTTGCCGGTGTCTTTGTCAAACGCGACGGCGACCGAGTTCCTGCCGCCGACCAGGCAAATCAAACGCGGACCATCGACGAGCGGATGCCCCGCGAAACCCCAGAGCGGCACGCCCGTGTTGTATTCCTGGGCCAAATCCTTCGACCAGACAACGGCGCCGGTCTTGACGTCGAAGCAATACAAGTGTCCCATGGCGCCGAGCGTATACACCTTGTCGCCGGCCACCGCGGGTGTGGTTCGCGGCCCAGCCGCGTAACTAATGGTGTACGGGCAGTCGTACTCGTACTGCCACAGCACGTTGCCCGTCGCTTCCTCCAGGCACAGCACGCGTTCCTTGCCCTCGACCCGGCTGCGGCCGAACGAGTTGTCCGGGTTCTTAACCCCTGCGGCCAGCACGCGGTCGGTGATGAAGACGCGGCCCTGGGCCACCGCCGGGCCGGAATAACCTTCCCCAATCGGCGTGCGCCAGCGCACGTTGGGTCCGCCGGCCGGGAACTTCTTCGCGATGCCGTCCTCGCGCCAGACGCCGTCGCGCTGCGGGCCGAGCCATTGCGGCCAATCGTCGGCGCATGCCGAGCCGGCCATGAGAAACCAAGCGGCGACTACGAGACCCCACGGGCCGGATTGCAAGCGACGCACCATCCTGGACTCCTTGTTGAAATTGGAGTGCGGCGCTTTACGCCGCTTTGGCTTTTTTCACTTTGCCCATCAACAAATCGGCGCCGAAATGGAGAAAGCCAAAGCGGCGTCAAACCGCCGCAGTCCAAATGGCAGAACGTTATCACTATAGACGCCGCGGTGGGGAAAGTCAGTGAATGGAAAAACGTGGGGCAGACATTCTTGTCTGCCGGCAGAGTGAATGGAAAAACGTGGGGCAGACATTCTTGTCTGCCGGCAGACAAGAATGTCTGCCCCACGTACGGCACTTCATGCATCAAGCCGCAAGAAGAAAGTACGAACGGCGCCGGCGTAGACGATGACGTAGACGAAGCCTGGATGATCGGTGAAACGCCGCACCTCAAGCTGGTGGTTGCTCGTGACGACAGGTGGTTCACCGACCGCTTTGGCGATTTCTTCAAGATTGAAACGATCCTTGGCAAGAACATACACGACCGCGGCGCGCGGCTCACCGTCGCCGCGGTTGACGAATTCCAAGCGTGGAATCTTGTGCCCGCGCCACCGCGCAATCGAGCTGCCGTTGTAATGATCGAAGTTGAATTGCTGGGGGATTTCAACCGTCAATCCGTCCTGCGCCGCAAACAACTCGACAATATCATTCGCGGTGACAATTTCTTGAAGCGATACGAATTCATGAAAGATCTGCAGGGTCAGAACAGGCTTGTCCGTGTACCAAACATACCCGCCGATGCTCAGTCCGACGACCAAGCAAGCGGCCGCCGCCGACAGCCACGGCACGCGCCGCGGCCGCCGCTGGTGTTCGAGCGCGTAGAGAATTTTGGAGGGCAAAGCGGCGGGGACAGGGACATTCTGAATCGCTTTGCCGATGACTTCGTCCACCCGGCTTTCCTGGTTCGACCACGCCAGGCAAGCGGCGCACTGTTCCAGGTGAGCTTCGAGCGCGGCCCGGCCGTCGGCATCGAGTTCGTGCGAATCCCGGCCTTGCAGCACGATCAGCAAACGGGCATGGATGCAGTCCATCACGCGCCCTCTCTTTCCACGAGCACCACCGCGGCGGGTTGAACCGCCGGCTGAAGCAATCGGCCGCGCAGGTGCGCCTTGGCCCGCGCCAGCCGCGACATCACCGTGCCCAGGGGAATCTGAAGCTGCTCGGCGATGTCACGATAACTGAAATCCTCGAAATAGAACAAGAGCAGCGGCGTGCGAAAGTCCTCGGGCAGCTCGCCCAGTGCTTTTTGCAGCTGCGCCGGCTCAATATCGGGAAGCGGATCGGGCAGCCGCTCAGGGATTTCGGCCAGGGCCTCGGGCGACAGCGCTTGCATCCGCTTGTTGGAACGCAACTTGTGCAAATAGGCGTTGCGCAGGATGCTGAACAGCCAAGCCTTGGCCCGCGAGGCGTCGCGCAGCTGCGCCAGGCTCCGATTCGCCTGGCAAAACGCTTCTTGCGTCAGATCTTCCGCATCCTGTCGGCAGCCCGACAGGCGGTACGCGAACCGGTACAGGGCCTGATAATGGTCCTGCACAAGCTGCTGGATCGATTGCTTGCCGCCGAGCCAAGCCATGCACCCGCTCCTGGTGGTTTGATCCAACCGGGCCGCGAATATTCCCGGATTCCTTGAAAAAATGCGGGAAAATCGCAGATGCCCCACTGCTGAGGATTACGGATTCATTATAGTCGGCGTTGCCGAGGCGGGGCGAACGGATCCATAGAAGCGGCTTTGGTCGACCGCCAGGGCGCCGTGCCGCCTGCCAACGCGCCGCAACGTCAACCACTTTTTCCTTGCATTGGCGCTCTTTTATGTGCATAACCGCTTGTCTGTAAGATTTTCGGGAATATCCTACTGCCATATGCATCCACCTGATGAGGCGTCGGTTGCGTGTTCCGATGCTGGTTTTGGAGAAGCGATAACATCTGCTCGGAGGTAGTTTCCACCATGAGAAAGCTGCTCGGATTGCTGATTTGCGCCAGTCTGGTCGCGGTACTGAGCCTGGGCTCGACCGGCTGCACCAAGAAAGAAGAACCCAAGAAACCGCCGGTAGGCAAAGCGGGCGGGTCCGCCGACAAGAAGCCGGTCGATATACCTGCCGATGGGGACAAGAAGCCGGCCGCCGACGACAAGAAGCCCGCTGCGGACGACAAGAAGCCCGCCGCCGATGACAAGAAGCCCGCTGCGGACGACAAAAAGCCCGCCGCCGACGGCAAGAAACCCGTTGCGGACGACAAGAAGCCCGCTGCCGATGACAAGAAGCCCGCTGCCGACGGCAAGAAGCCCGCTGCCGACGACAAGAAGCCCGCTGCCGATGACAAGAAGCCCGCTGCCGACGACAAGAAGCCCGCTGCCGACGACAAGAAGCCCGCTGCCGACAAGAAGCCGGCCGACAAGGAATCGTTCTTGAACCGCGAGGAATCGCCGTTCACCTACGCGCAGCTCACTGCCATGCAACAACCGCGCGTCGAATTGGCTTTGGCCCCGCGCTATGTCCGCTTCAGTTTGTAGTGTCATGCAAAAAACTCCCGAAGTCGCCGCGACTTCGGGAGTTTTGTGTTTCTTCTTCCCCACTCGAAAGGATGGACTTCCATGAAGCAACTTCTGTCACTGCTCGTATGCCTCGGCCTGGTCATCGGCATGAGCACGATCATCGGCTGCGGCGACGACAAGAAGCCGGCCGCGGACAGCACCAAGAAGGCCGACAGCACCAAGCCGGCGACCGACACCAAGCCGAAAGCGCCCTAGTTTGCTTTCCCTGTTGTTCACGAGCCGGCCATCTCCGCATGGCCGGCTCTTTTCATTCACGATGCCAACTTCTGTCAACTCAGGAGTCTCGCATGTCGCGCTGGTTGATTGTGCCGCTGCTGCTGCTGACGCTCTGGCCCCTGGGCTGCGGCAGCGAAAAGGAAAAGAACACCAACAAGGACCAGGACAAACCGAAACCCCCGGAGAAGAAGGCAATTGCAAATTGAAAATTGGCCATTGAAAATTGCAAATTCAGTAGTTCCAAGAACAGGTAAGAAGTTCAATGTCTTTACCCCGAAGGGGTTGTATCTCAAAGCCCAGGGTCGCGCAGCGCACCCTGGGGAGGTCGGTAGAGCGGGTTCGAATACCCCG